>ENA-UOOK01003739-UOOK01003739.1-fermentation-metagenome-genome-assembly--contig:-NODE-3739-length-17007-cov-3.867272_pt1 | contig 17007 bp, 18 predicted proteins | sample MGYA00245777_ERZ724023 | MGnify/ENA primary metagenome ERZ724023 (study PRJEB28704, sample SAMN03018312) | fermentation metagenome | biome: anthropogenic terrestrial biome; feature: soil; material...
ATAGGCCACATTAAGCCTGTGTTAAGTCAGCAATTATGTGGAAAGGCGCGGAGCCAATCCAATATGAAATCTTTCGGAAATCCGTCGACGCAAGGAAAAAGAATGATATTCATTATATCTATACCGTGGACATCCATGCCCGGGAAGAGAAGAAATTGCTGCGCAAATATGCATCCAGAGGGGTATCGGCATCTCCCGATTTGCCCCGCTTGGAGGTGAAGCTGGGGAGCGAGCACCTGACACAGCGCCCGGTCATTATCGGCATGGGACCTGCCGGCTTATTTGCCGGGTTGACGCTCGCCCGGAATGGCTACCGTCCTATCCTTCTCGAACGTGGAGAAGATGTGGATTCGAGAAAGGAAAGAATCCAGCGGTTCTGGAGCGGCGGGCTGCTGGATACGGACAGCAATGTGCAGTTCGGAGAGGGAGGGGCAGGTGCCTTTTCCGACGGCAAGCTGACCACCCTGATCCATAACAAACACTGCCGGGTCATATTGGAGGAATTTATTCAGGCAGGCGCTCCGAAAGAAATCGCTTATCGGAGCAAACCGCATATCGGAACGGATCTGCTCCGATCGACCGTTAAGAATATCCGGCAGAAGATCCTTGCTTTCGGCGGCGATGTTCGGTTCCGGGCTAAAGTGATGGATTTGATCATAAAGGACGGCAGGATTGCCGGTATCATCCTGAATGGATCGGAGAAGCTGGAGTGCGGCGTTTTAATGCCGGCAATCGGCCACAGCGCCCGGGATACCTTTGAAATGCTGTACCGGCGCGGGGTAGGCATGAGCCGAAAGGCATTCTCCATAGGAGTCCGGATCGAACACCCCCAGGAGCTGATCGACAGGGCGCAATATGGGGATGCAGCCGGCAGCCCCGGTCTGGGGGCAGCCGACTATAAGCTTTCCTACCACTCGGGCAGCGGCAGATCCGCCTATACCTTCTGCATGTGCCCCGGCGGGTATGTGGTTGCCGCCGCTTCGGAAGAGGAACATGTGGTTACCAACGGAATGAGCGAACACAACAGAGACGGGCGAAATGCCAACGCGGCCCTGTTGGTGGGCGTTGTCCCCGATGATTTTCCCGGCAGCCATCCCCTGTCCGGCATCGAATTCCAAAGGAAATGGGAACGCCTGGCCTATCTGGCGGGAGGAGAAAGCTATCGCGCTCCGGTCCAGCTGATCGGAGATTTCCTTGCCGACCGGCCCAGCACGGGATGGGGCAGAGTAGAGCCGACCTATCAGCCCGGCGTGGTATTTGCGGAGCTGAAGAACTGCCTGCCGGGATATGTCGTTGAGACGATAAAGGAAGCCATATTGGATTTCGACCGGAAAATCAAGGGGTTTGCCATGCCGGACGGGATTCTGACCGGTGTGGAGACCAGAAGCTCTTCTCCGGTCCGGATCAACCGGGATGAAAACTACCTTTCCAATATACAGGGCCTGTACCCGATGGGGGAAGGAGCGGGATACGCCGGAGGCATCATGTCTTCCGCCGTAGACGGGGTGAGAGCTGCGGAGAAGATCATGGAACGGTACGCGCCCATTCAGCCCGAAAAGGGATAGTTCCGGTCCCGGACCGAAACGTACCGGTTCCCGTTTATATAGAATCGGTAGGGAAAATGGATGGCTTCCTCCGCATAATCGATGTTGATCCGGGTGGTGGTCACCATTTCAAATTCCGGCTCCATGCCTCCCTCCAGAAGGAAAATCCGGTTCCTGCACAGATCCTCTCCGCTGTCCCGGTTTGTGATGCCCATAGCCCGGCAAAGCTTGCCCGGGCCGTTGGTAAGGCCGAGAAGTTCCTTTTTGGTACAATCCGCCAGGCTTTTATGATACCGCGCCTTTGCCATATCCTCCAGTCCCTTCACCGGTTCCAGCGCCCGGATCAGGACGGCCTGAGGACTTTCCACTTCCGATGCAACAATATTCATGCAGGAATACATGCCGTATATCAAATATACATAGGCATAACCCGGAGGGCCGAACATCACCTCCGTCCGCTTTGTCCTCCTGTTGCTGCAGGAATGAGCGGCTTTATCATCCGGCCCCATATAAGCTTCCGTTTCCACAATCTTTCCCGAAAGTTCCCGGCCGTTGACCCGGTGAACCAGATATTTTCCCAAAAGCCCCTTTGCCACTTCTATGGCGGTACGGTTGTAAAAACTTCTTTCCAGCTTTTTCATTAGTCTCCTTCTGCAACGCACATTTCAAATAGTATTTTGTACTATCGTCCGTTAACGATACGCATGATATAGAATAGTTTATACAGTTTGGCGACGGTTTTCAAGATTTTACCCTGTATCATTTGATTTTACTTGCTGATTCGCAACACGGCTTCGGCGGATGAGTTTTTGCAGCGGAATCAATTTCTCGGAAAGAAATTGGCTGAAAACATTGACAGGAGTTGTCGATTCGTATAGACTATACTTAATAATTGAATATGACCTCACTTTTTAACGAGTGGGGTAGAGGCGCGGTATTTATTAGGCCCTGGTGGAGCGTGAGCAACAGCGAAGAAGCCATGGAGAAGGGAATATCGCCGAAGCCTGCAATATTGGCTCAATATTGTATGCTGGGCCTGTAGTCAAGAGCTGCAGGACTGTCTCGGTAAACGTCCCGGTTTATCGGGTTGCGCTATCTCATTTGGGAAAGAGGAGGGATCAAGGAAGAAATGCTTATAGCTGCCTGAGTTCGTCTCAGGTTTTTTATTTTCTATCAGAACATAAAGGGGGAAGTTTCATAATGCGTAAAAAAATATCCATCTTGCTGGTTTTATCGATTGCAGCCATGCTATGGATGGTGGGATGCACCGGCGGAAATGCCGACGATACGAGTGCGTCGGGAGGGAAGGAACCTTTCAAGGTCGGTATGGAATGCGGTTATCCACCTTTCAACTGGACCCAGTTGGATGATTCCAACGGCGGAGTAAAGATTGAGGGCGCCGCCGAGTATGCCGGAGGATACGATGTGGAGATTGCCAAACAGGTTGCGGAAGGCCTGGGCAGGGAACTGGTCATCGTCAAGACCAAATGGGAAGGTCTGGAGCCGGCCTTGAATTCCGGCAAGATCGACGCCATTATGGCCGGCATGTCTCCCACCGCCGAACGAAAAAAGAACATCGATTTCTCGGACAATTATTACAAATCGGACCTGGTCATAGTGGTCAAGAATGGCGGTCCCTATGAAAACGCCACGTCCATCGGGGATTTCAGCGGAGCCAAAATTACCGCCCAGTTGAGCACCTTCCATTATACCGTCATCGATCAGATCGAAGGGGTGCAAAAGAAGGAGGCCATGGTCGATTTCCCGACCATGCGTGTGTCCCTTGAGTCCGGCGTGATAGACGGGTATGTGTCGGAACGACCGGAGGGCGTCAGCGCGGAAGCGGCTAACCCGAACCTGAAGATGATCGAATTGGAGGATGGGTTCACCACATCGGATGACGATACGGCGATTGCGGTGGGTCTGGTGAAAAACAGCCCGCTGAAGGATAAGATCAATGAAGTCCTGACCGGCATATCCGAAGAGGATCGTAAGGAAATTATGGACAATGCCATCAAGAATCAACCGTCAGCTGAATAAACAAGGGAAGGGAACCGAGTGTATATACCATGCATTCGGTTCCCTGTTAAAGGAGGTTTGTAAGGAGTATGGAAGGGATTTGGAAGCTGATCGCCGAACACTTGCCCAGTGTAGGGAAGATCGTAAAAATCATTGCCAAATACTGGCCCATGTTTCTCCGGGGTGCCGGTATCACGCTCTATATATCCATCCTTGGTACCCTGCTGGGTTTTATCATCGGTCTACTGGCGGGAGTGATACGGACCGTTCCGGTGCCGGAACGCGGATGGAAGAAGATCACTCTGAAGATCGTCAACGCCGTTCTTTCCGCGTATATCGAGGTTTTCCGGGGAACCCCCATGATTGTACAGGCTATGGTGATCTATTATGGAGCTTTCAATGCAGGATTTGAGATGAACCCTCTGGCGGCAGGAATCCTGATCGTTTCTGTCAATACAGGTGCTTATATGGCGGAAATCATACGGGGCGGCATTGTATCCGTCGACAAGGGACAGTATGAAGCGGCTCAGGCGGTCGGAATGAATCATATCCAGACAATGGTCAATGTGGTGCTGCCCCAGGCCATCCGCAATATCCTGCCGGCTACCGGGAATGAGTTTGTCATCAATATCAAGGATACCTCGGTGCTGAATGTCATTTCCATAACGGAACTCTATTTTCAGACCAATACGGTGGCAGGAATCAATTTCAGCTTTTTTGAGCCTTTCTTTGTCGCCTGTGTCCTGTATTTCGTCATGACATTTACCGTCACCCGGATCCTTCGTATGGTCGAAAGAAAGCTGGATGGACCCGAGAATTACATTATGTATGCCAATCAGAATCAGGTGGCAACTCCGGAGGATATACTGCAGCACAAAGAAGGAACGGCGGCCGGAATACGGGAAAGGGGGAAGGCGTAGCATGGAAAAGGTGATAGAGATCCGTCATCTCAGCAAATCCTTTGGGACCCATGAAGTGCTGAAAGACATCGACTTTACCGTAAACAAGGGGGAAGTGGTATGCATCATCGGCGCATCCGGCTCCGGGAAATCCACTCTGCTGCGTTGCATCAACCTCCTTGAACGGCCCAGCGGCGGGGAGATCCGGTACAAAGGGGAAAACATCCTGGATGACCGGCATGACGTCTATGCCTATCGTACCAGACTGGGAATGGTATTTCAGCAGTTCAACCTGTTCAACAACCATAATGTATTGAGCAATTGTGTCGTCGCACAACGAAAGGTACTGAAACGTCCCGTTGAGGAAGCAAGAAAGATTGCCATGAAATATCTGAAGGTGGTCGGCATGGAGCAATATATCAATGCCAAACCCAAGCAGCTCTCGGGAGGCCAGAAGCAGCGTGTTGCCATTGCCAGGGCACTTTCCATGGAACCGGATGTCATGCTGTTTGATGAACCGACTTCCGCCCTTGACCCCGAGATGGTCGGGGAAGTGCTGAGAGTTATGAAGGATCTGGCCGAGGCGGGGCTTACCATGCTGATCGTGACCCATGAAATGGAATTTGCAAAGGATGTGGCGGACCGTGTGGTATTCATGGATAAGGGAATCATAGAAGAAGAAGGCAGTCCGGAGCAGGTATTGATTCATCCGCAGAAGAACAGGACCAGGGAATTTCTGAAGCGGACCCTGAATGCCTGATTGGATCTGCCATAACAGTGTACGGGGAGGCAAAAGCTTTGAAAGCATATGAGAGATTGATCCGGTATGCAGGTTATGAGACGGCTTCCGACAGCAGCAGTCCGACCTGTCCCAGCACGCCGAGCCAACTGGAGTTCGGAAAGACGTTAGTGGAGGAAATGAAGCGTATCGGCATTCAAGATGCGGGTATGGATGAAAACGGTTATGTATTCGGCACCATCAAAGCCAATACGAAAGAATGGAAGGGTACGGTAATCGGCTTTATCGCGCACATGGATGTGGTACGGGATGTGCCGTATCAGGGTGTGAAAGCAAGAGTGGTGCGGAATTATGACGGTTCGCCGATCCTTTTGAACAAGGAAAAAAATATTTTTCTCAGCCCGGAGGAGTTTGATTCCCTGAACCGGTATAAAGGCTGTGACCTGGTGGTTACGGACGGAACCACCCTGCTCGGTGCGGATGACAAGGCGGGGATCGCGGAGATCATGACCATGGCGGAGATCCTCTGCAGCCATCCGGATATCCGGCACGGCACAATCAAAATCGGATTTACGCCGGATGAAGAAATCGGCAGAGGAGCGGATGCCTTCGATGTAAAGAGGTTCGGCGCCCATTTCGCCTATACCGTTGACGGCGGTGCCTTCGGCGAGGTGGAATATGAAACCTTTCATGCGGCATCCGCCGATATCCGCATCACGGGCAAGAACATCCATCCCGGCACCGCCAAAGGTAAAATGAAAAATGCCAATTTGATTGCCATGGAATTTAACGCTCTGCTGCCCGCGGAGGAAGTACCGGAGAAAACGGAAGGGTATGAGGGGTTTTATCATCTGACCCATATCGAGGGAACCGTGGAAGAAGCAAAGCTGGGATATATCCTTCGCGACCACGATGTCTCCAAACTGGAACGGAAAAAGGAAACCGTCCGGAAAGCGGCGGAGAAGCTGAATGGAAAATACGGACAGGGCACCGTTTCCGTTGAGAGTAAGGACAGCTACCGGAACATGGCGGAACAGATCAAACCACACTGGCACCTAATTGAAACGGCTTATGAAGCGGTGAGGGAAGCGGGAGGCGATCCGGTCAGCCTACCTGTCCGCGGGGGAACAGATGGATCCAAGCTGTCTTTTATGGGACTACCCTGCCCGAATCTGGGGACCGGAAGTCATAACCATCATGGAAAATCGGAATATGCCTGCGTGCAGGCTATGGACCGTTGTGTTTCGGCTTTGATCAGGATAGCGGAAAAATACTGTGATTATGAAGGGAAGGGAAACCATAACGGTTGATGTCTTCGATCGTGATAAAAAAGGAGAATCCGGCAAATACTAATGTAAGCATCCAAAACGAGGTGGGAAAGGTGAATGAAAGTCTCGTAGTATTTGTCAGGGCGATTATCAGTTTTTTCTCTCTTCTCATATTTGCAAGAATATTAGGCAAGGAGCAGATCAGCCAGCTTACTTTTTTTGATTATGTACAGGGGATCACAATCGGCTCTATTGCCGCCGAGCTGACGACGGATCTCTCCAGCAGGGCCTGGCCGCACTGGGTAGGGCTTGCCGTATGGGCCGCCCTGGGACTGCTGATGGAGGTTATCAGCATGAAGTGGAGATATGGGGCGAAAGTCCTGGAAGGCGAGCCGACCATCGTTATCATGAACGGAAAGATCATGGAAGATGCTCTTTGCAAAATGCAGATGCGGGCATCGGACATTATCGCACTCCTGCGCTGCAAGGGGGTGTTCGATATCAATCAGGTGGATTTTGCCATTCTGGAGACAAATGGTCAGCTGTCCGTCTTGAAGAAGCCAATTTTTCAGCCTGTGACGCCAAAAGATATGAATCTGACTGTTTCTTATGACGGTATCAGCACGGAGCTGATCTATGACGGCAAGGTGATAGAGGAAAATCTGAGGCAGCTGAACAAGGATAGGGCCTGGCTGATGAAGCAGCTGGAAATACAGGGTATCCACGATGTGTCGGAAGTCTTTCTGGTGACATTGAACCCGGGAGGAAGCCTGTATGTGGATAAATATGCGGATCATATCAACAAGGTGACGGACATCGGAGACTATAAGGGCCCATATTGAACAGCCCATATCAGGAGGCATGAACCATGAGGAAATTTCTGGTTATCGCAATTCCCGTTGTTGCTATTGTTGCGTTCATTCTCATAATGATCAGTGACAACTGGCTGAAAAACTCCCTTGGGGATGGCGAAAATATTCCGGATATCATCAGCGGTGTGATAGAGGATATCAACGACGAAAAATGGGATGAAACGGAAAATGGGATCCGGAAACTGGAAAGCAGCTGGGATCGGGTGGTAAATCGGGTACAATTCAGTGTGGAACGAGATGAAATCAATTCCTTCGACAGCAATCTGGCGCGTCTGAAGGGAACGGTTCTGGCCAGGGACAAGGCAGGATCACTGGCGGAAATATATGAAGCATTGGAGCATTGGAAGGGAATGGGCAGGTAAACGACCTGCCCATTCCGCATCAGGCTGCCAGCTTTAAAAAGTCATCCATTGTGATGGAGAATTGAAATTCCCCGGGCAGTTCCTTTTCCTGCCGGAAGCCGGCCTTTTTGAATACTCTTATGGAACGGCGATTTGCCGTATTGATTTTGGCTACGACCTTATCCGTCCTCCATTCAAAAAAAGCATGCCGGAGGCCTTGAACAACGGCGCCGGTACCAAAGCCCCGGCCCCAATTTTTCTTGTCGCCGATTACAATGATCATTTCTGTTTCCGTCGGTCTGGGTACCAATCTTAAGAAACCGATCGGTTCCTGCTTGTCGGTATCGACCATAAAGAAGATTCCATCCTGGCTGAAAAGATGCGTCAGGACAGGGATAGGAACTCTCGCCAGGACTTGCCTGATGTCGTCGGATACATTCTGATGTTCGTTCAAAAACCGGATGATTTCTTCGTCCTCCAGCCAATATGCAATTTTTTGTGCATCGTCACGATAAACTTCACGGCGCAAAACAATATCGGCAGCTTTCATTGATCATCCTCCTCAATCATAATGAAAGCCCTTCACAGATCCTTTCCGTAACGGTTCTTTCCAATTACATACCAATTCTAGCACAGACATCTATTTTCGTAAAATTGTATAATACGGATAATTGGAAGATATCCGGGAAAACCTGCATTTCCTTCTGTATTGCTTGAAAAAGGGCATGCAATCGTTTTATAATGAAATGGTGTGCAGATGACATGAATAACAAAGGATGATGATATGAAGCACAAGGAAATAGAAGCATTGATTTTACTGGTTTTGACGGCAGTCATATGGGGATTTGCCTTTGTTGCTCAAAGAGCGGGTATTCAGTTTGTGGGTTCCTTTACCTTTAATGGGATACGCTTTGCGCTGGGTGCAGTTTCCCTGTTGCCCCTGATTTGGATTGCCGACAGAAAAAAGAAAAAGAGCAGTGCCTTGGAAGAAACTTCCTTGATGACACCGACGGACAGGGAAAAAGACAGCGGCAATCTTTCTGTTGTAAAAGCGGGAGCTCTGACCGGATCCGTTCTTTTTTTCGGAGCGACGCTGCAGCAGGTCGGGCTGGAAGATACAACAGCCGGAAAAGCAGCCTTTATCACCGGTTTCTATATTATTCTGGTACCTATCTTCGGAGTGTTCCTGAAGCAGAAGATCAGCAGTCGTTCCTGGATTTCCGCGGTATTTGCCATCATAGGGCTGTATTTGATCAGCGTAAATGAAAATACCGGCATTTCCAGAGGAGACCTGCTGGAATTCCTGGGCGCCTTTTTCTGGAGCATACATATCCTGCTGATATCCCGTTTTACGCAAAAAATGGATACCTTAAAGCTGTCCTTTGTCCAATATCTTGTTTGCTCTGTATGCAGCATGATCGTGGCTCTGCTGACAGAAGATATCCGGTTTCAGGGGATTACGGAAGCCGCTGTACCGATCTTATACGGCGGAATCGCATCGGTTGGGATTGCATATACCCTTCAGGCTTACGGGCAAAAATATGCGAAGCCTTCCCATGCGGCAGTCATTATGAGCCTGGAATCGGTATTCGCTGCTCTCGGCGGGTTTCTGCTGCTTCATGAAACCATGAATATCCGGGGCTATACCGGCTGCATCCTTATGTTCGCGGGTGTCATAATCTCCCAGACGGGAAGCTTGCCTCCAGGGTGTCAGGGGGACGGGGTTACTGACACCTTTCCTACCTGATTGGGACTGATGATTCCGTTCATAATCCTTTACATTATAAGTCCGGTTAAAAATACGGTTAAAATCGCACCGAGCGCTACGGTTACCAGGCTTTTTCCCCAATAGGCCAGCAGCAGGGCGACGGCCGTGCCCAGCGCAGCGGTGAAGGAATTGCCGGTGGAGTGGAAAATATCCGGAAAGGTAAGTGCCCCAAGCACGGAATAGGGCACATATTTCAGAAAGGACCGAATAAACGGAGAACGGATTTCTTTCCGGAAAACAGCTATGGGAAGTACTCTTGGAATATAGGTAACGGCTGCCATTAATAATACGGCTGTTAACGTGTCTGACATAGAAAAACCTTCCTTATCCTGATTTATTTTACTTTCGCAGCTTGGGAGGTAAGTATTTACGGCAGAAATCAATGATCCGTGTCTTCCGCAGGCCAAAGAGCGGCGCCGATTCCGGCACCGGCAACAGCGGCGAGAATCACCCGAAAGCCGGGGGATATGAACTGAAATGCCGGAAGATATTTCAGCATCAGGGTAATTCCTATGGAAATCGCAACGATCGCCAGTATTGGCCTCGATTTTCTGGAAGGCGGTACGATGATTGCGATAAACATGGCATACAGCGCAATTCCCATGGCGTTCCCGACGGATTCCGGCAGGGAGGCGCAGATGAATGCCCCAAGTGCTGTTCCCAGCGTCCATGCAAGGATGGGCCCTGAAATCAATCCCATCATATAGGAATAGGAAAGCCTGCCGTTTTCCATGGATGCCATGGAAAAAGTCTCGTCCGTAATTCCAAAGCTGAAAATCAGCCGTTGGGAAAAGGATGCCCCGGGATCGATTTTCTGTGACAGAGAAAGGGACATCAGCATATACCGTATGTTAATGACAAATGTGGTCAGTGTGATCTCCAGATAGCCGCAACCCTGCAGAATCAAGCTGGTCCCTGCAAACTGCCCTGCACTTGTCAGGTTGGAGAATGAGATAAAGACAGCCATCCAGGGAGACAAGCCGCCGGTAACTGCCATCAGTCCGAAGGTAAACGAAACAGGCAGATACCCGAGAGCAATCGGAATGCCTTTCCGGAATCCGCGAAGGAAATCTTCTTTAGTAGGTATGAATGTATTCATAAGAGCAACCTCTGATCTTTCTAACCAATAATGATGAATATTATACCACCTTCCCATTCGTTCATCCAGAGGGGAAAATACATGCTGTAATGGATATATGGTAACGGTAAGTATAAATTTATGGGCTGTAATAAGACGGAACCTCAGGAAAGAGAAAAGGTGATTATCATTACATCAGACGAGATACTTCAGTTTCAGCACAAGCTTTTGACTTGGTATGGGAGCAGCGCCCGGATCCTGCCATGGAGGGACAACCCCTCCCCCTACCGGGTATGGATTTCAGAAATCATGCTGCAGCAGACCAGAGTGGAAGCGGTAAAGCCATATTTTGAAAGGTTTCTTGAGGAGGTCCCGACAATTCGGGATCTGGCTGTTCTACCGGAAGACCGGCTGATGAAGCTGTGGGAAGGAATGGGTTATTACAGCCGGGCAAGGAATTTGAAAAAGGCTGCCTGCATTTTAATGGAGCAATATCATGGAGAACTGCCTTCCGACAGGAAAGAATTGCAGGCCTTGCCCGGTATCGGACCTTATACCTCCGGAGCGATCGCTTCCATTGCATTTGGAGCCGGCGAACCTGCCGTTGACGGCAATGTGCTTCGGGTTATGGCAAGGATATCCGGTAATCGGGGGGACCTGAAAGACAAATCGGTCAGAAAAGAACTGGAGACTTTGGCAGCGGAACTCCTGTCCCGGAAGAAATCCGGCGACTTCAATCAGGCTCTGATGGAGTTGGGAGCTGTCGTATGTCTGCCCAATGGCAAGCCCAAATGCGGGGAATGCCCGGTGCAATCCTTCTGCGAGGCATATAAGCAGGACGCTGCGGATCAGATTCCCCTGAAAGCCGGGAAGGCCGAGAGAAGAATGGAGAATCGGACTGTTTTTGTCATTTGCTTTGAGGAACGGATCGCTCTTCGGAAAAGACCGGAACAGGGATTGCTGTCCGGCCTTTGGGAGTTCCCGAATGCATATGGGCATCTGTCGTCGGCGGAATGCAGAGAGGTGCTGGCGGAATGGGGCATTTGTCCCGGGTCCATCGTCCCTCTGCCTGACGCGAAGCATATATTTTCTCATCTGGAGTGGCATATGAAGGGGTATTCCGTCCGGGCAAAGGCAGTGCAGGAAGAATGCGGCCTCGTATGGGCGGAGAAGGAAGAGATCCGGAATCACTATTCGATTCCTTCCGCTTTTCAGGCATACCTGCGGACACTGGAAAATCCTTGAGCAATAAAATGCAATAGGGATTACCGAACGATTGAAATATGGTATAATATTGATATCAGCAGTTGTCCAATTGGGAATGGAGTTGGAGATGATAACGTGTTTCTCATTTTTGGGATTTCATCCGGCCGGAAAAAGCTGGATTTTCATCAGGCAATGGTCTGTGCCGTCTGCGGGGGTTACGGGCGTTACGAGGTATTCATGGAATACATGTACTTCAGCCTGTTCTTTCTTCCTATCTTCAAATGGAACAAAACCTATTATGTAAAAAGCAGCTGTTGCGGCAGCATCTATAGGATTGACAAGGAATTGGGCGGCCGGATTGCCCGGGGAGAAAATGTGACCCTGCGGGAGGAGGATCTGCAGCCTGTCCAAACCGGGCATAAGTATGGCCGGAAACGGTGTTCCAGGTGTGGTTTTGAAACGGAGGAGGATTATCAGTATTGCCCCAAATGCTCCAATCCGCTGAGTTGATGTGCATAGGGAGTATATGGCGGTACGGATTGTTATGCGCTATTGTCCGTTTTCCACGGCATAACGGATATTTGTCTTGCGATAAAATAGGCGACGGCAAAACTGCATAGGGTAAAAGCCAGGACAAACGGGACATAGATGATATCCGGCCAATCCTGAAAAAACGGACGGTATTTCAGATAGAAATAATTACCGTCTATCAGTGGGTTGAGGAAGTACACAAATGTAAAATAAATCAGGAACCAGACAGAGGAACGAATCAGTCCCCTGAAGTCCGGTCTCCAGTCATATGCAATAAAAGCAAACCAGGGCAGTAGGATGGTAATGATATGGTTGATGATAAAAGATATGCCGATCACATGGTATACCGGATAGATTCTTTGTGGATACAGGAAAGAGCCATAGGCATACAAACCGAAATAAAACATGGTATCCATGACTTTGCTTCTTTTCGTAAGGAGGTACCAGATGCCGAGAAGGGAGGCGATACGGCAAATATGAAGAGGCAGGGATTCCGACAGGTCAAAGCCCATTTCGAGGAAATACCAGGAATACAACAGCACCTGTTGCAGGATGGACAGGACCAATGTGCCATAGCTGTACCACTTTCTGTTTGCCCTGATCCTGTCCCGGTTCAGGATAAGCGAGGCCAGCGCGGCTGTAAACAACAGGAGATAAATCAGGTGATCCATCCTGAAAGGTCGGATATACTCTGTTTCTTGGCTCCACCAGTTAATCAAAATTTTCCAACTCCCCTACCCAATATGAATGGCAAATATATTGTAGCATATTGTCGAAAGTCATTGCAATGGAAACCGGCGATAAATGTCAAAAGGGATGAGTTTCTCCATATGTGCTATAATAAGGTAAGATAGGTACGGATTGCTGTCCGGTTCGATTTACGGTTCGATTCAGAACAGGAAGGAAGGCGATTTTGTGGGAAAAATATCTGCATTTTATACAATGCCCCATCCGCCCATCATTGTGCCGGAGGTGGGCAAGGGAGAGGAAGCTGCCATAAGGGAGACCTCTGATGCATTTGACGCGGTTTCGGTGGAAATAGCAGGCATAAGGCCGGATGTGATCGTTATTGTTACGCCACACGGACCATTGTTCCGGGATGCCGTTGCCTTATCCTGTGAAAAGGAGATCCGGGGAGATCTGAGCCGGTTCGGAGCACCTGACGTTGCATTTCAGGCGGAGATCGAAGTCTCCCTGACAGAGCGCATCATTCATCTGGCGGAACAGGAAGGTATTCCATCCGTGAGAATGACGGAGCAGGCTGTAAAACGATATGGTGTCAGATACGAACTGGATCACGGCGTAATGGTACCCCTGAGCTTTATCAACAAAAGATATATGGATTACCGTCTGGTTCATATCACTTATGGCCTTTTGCCGAAACTGCAGCTCTACCGGTTCGGCATGTGCATCGCAAAAGCGGTGGAAGAAAGCTGCCTAAGCGCCGTATTCATAGCCAGCGGGGATTTGTCCCACAGGCTGACAAAAGACGGTCCGTATGAGTACAGTCCTTATGGCGAGAAGTTTGACCGGGAGATCATCTCCCTCCTCCGTGAGGGAAATGTGCCGGGTGTTTTCCATATGGATCCGGTTACCGTGGAAAAAGCGGGAGAGTGTGCCCTCCGTTCCTATTATGTTCTCCTGGGAGCGATGAATGAATATGATTTTACCGGACATCCCCTTTCCTATCAGGGGAATTTCGGAGTAGGATATCTGGTGATGAGCTTTACGCTCAGAAAAGGGAGCGGGGATACCCTCGGCCGGTTGATCCGGGAGGAAGAAGAAAGATATCACTCCAAACGGATGGAGGAGGACCCTTATGTCAGACTGGCCAGGGAAAGCCTTACCCATTATATCCTGCATGGAAGTTATATGCAGCCCCCGGATTATGTAACGGATGAGATGAAAACAAATAAAAGAGGCGTTTTCGTATCCATTCATAAAGACGGCGAACTCAGGGGCTGCATCGGTACCATTGAGCCCGTTACGGATAGTATCGCGCAGGAGATCATCCGTAATGCGGTCGAAGCCGGAATATATGACCCGCGGTTTCCGTCCGTAGAGGAGGAGGAACTGAAAGAGCTGGATTTTTCCGTCGATGTCCTGACAAAGCCGGAAAAGACATCCAAAGCGGGACTGGATCCCAAAAAGTATGGAGTCATTGTGAGAAACGGGTACCGGTCCGGATTGCTGCTGCCGGATCTGGAGGGCGTGGATACGGTGGAAGAACAGCTGCGTATCGCGCTTCGGAAAGCGGGAATTGCCCTGGGCAGTCCTTATACGATGGAACGATTTGAAGTAATCCGGCATAAGGGTGAAAACAATGATACATGACGCATTATTCTGGAAAGAGGAAGACAATCGGGCAAGATGCTTCCTGTGTCCTCATCATTGCCTGATAGGAAATGAAAAGTATGGATTGTGTTCCGCACGGACCAATCAGGCAGGCAAGCTGAAGACGATAAACTATGGAGAAATCTCATCCATGGCGGTGGACCCCGTGGAGAAAAAACCTTTGTACCACTTCAAGCCCGGAAAGCGGATTCTGTCGGTGGGGAGCTTCGGGTGCAATTTTTCCTGTGATTTCTGCCAAAATTATTCCATTGCCCAATCCAGGGCGAAAAGCGAGTATCTTCCCCCGGAGCAGCTCGCCGCATGTAGTATGGCCCCATCCGGCAATATCGGGATCGCCTTTACCTACAACGAGCCATCCATCTGGTTTGAGTATGTTTACGACACGGTAAGGAAGCTGAAGGAATCCTACCCGGACAAGAAAGCCGTTCTGGTTACCAACGGTTATATCGGGCCCGAGGCTCTGGATATGCTTTTGCCTTTCATCGATGCGATGAACATCGACCTGAAATCCATTCATGAGGATTATTATAAAAAAGTATGTGGAGGAGACGTCGGAGCCGTTCAGAAGACCATAGAGGCGGCATATCGGAAATGCCATGTGGAAATAACCACATTGCTGGTCAACGGATTGAACGATTCCATGGAAGAGACAGAAGCGATCGCTTCCTGGCTGGCAGCCCTGGATAAGAACATTCCGCTGCACTTGTCCAGATATTTTCCGGCCTATCGGATGACCCGTCCGGCAACAGAGGAAAGTGTAATGGTTGAGGCAAAGAAAAGGGCGGAAAAGCATCTGAACTATGTCTATCTGGGGAATATGTGGGATACGGACAGCTCGACCTATTGTCCCGAATGCGGCAAGCTGCTGATCGAAAGACAGGGATCTTCCGTCGGAGTGTTGACGGATCAGCCGGTATGTCCCGACTGCGGAGCTCCTGTTCCCATAATATTATAACTTGATTAAAAAAACGAGGTGAAGCTCAATGAAAAACATAGGATTTATAGGTGTCGGCGTCATGGGGAAATCCATGGTGCGCAATTTGATGAAAAACGGCTTTGCACTTGCAATATATACCCGAACAAAGAGCAAGGCGCTGGATGTCATAGAGGAAGGCGCTCTTTGGTGCGATACCATTGCCGATTGCGTACAGAATGCGGATGTTGTCATTACCATGGTAGGATATCCGAAGGATGTGGAAGAGGTTTACTTTGGAGAAAAGGGAATTCTGGAAAATGCAAAACAGGGATGCTGTGTCATAGACATGACGACTACCAGCCCGAAGCTGAGCCGGCGGATTTATGAAACCGCAAAGGGAAAAGGACTGCGTGCGTTGGATGCCCCGGTCTCCGGGGGGGATACCGGGGCAAAAAACGGTACCCTATCCATTATGGTGGGCGGCGACAAGGATGTCTACGAAACGTATCATCCGGTTTTCCGGGCGCTGGGCAACAATATTGTCTATGAAGGCCCTGCCGGCTCCGGGCAGCATACAAAAATGGCGAACCAGATTGCCATCGCCGGCACCATTGCGGGTGTATGCGAAGCCATATCCTATGCAAAAAAGGTCGGACTGGATGTACAGACCATGCTGGACAGCATCCGAACCGGAGCGGCGGGCAGCTGGCAGATGACGAACCTGGCGCCGAGGATCATGAAAGGGGATTTCGCCCCCGGCTTTTTCATCAAGCATTTCATCAAGGATATGAAAATTGCCGCGGAAGAAGCGGTAGACGTCGATTTACACCTGAAGGTCCTGAACGACGTACTCGGCATATACGAGGATCTGGCGGACAATATGGATCTGGGCGACCTGGGTACCCAGGCTCTCATCAGGCATTATGAAAAATAAGCGTTTTAACCATTTTTGACTTGTTAACAGTTTGTTTACATTTTGCTAATATGGAGTTCACAATTTTTCTTTAGTATATAGCATGTAGGACAAAGGATAAAGTCTTTTTTTCATTTGCCTCCTTAAAATAATTCCCCTATGCACGAGCCTTGGTCGCAAGACCAAGGCCTTACTTTTTTTGGTAGCTATGTTTTCGTACCGTTGTTTCGTTGTTTATTTGATGCTATTTTGTTTAACAATATGTTGTGGAATAATGATATAATAGGGATGAAATTGCTTTAGGAGGTAGAATCAGCGTGCATGCAACAAAAGTGGCAAGTGACATTTATCAGCTTTCAGTCAATGTGGATAATATCCTGTTTGAAGGCTTATGGGAAATTCCGAACGGAGTTGCTCTGAATTCCTATATCATAAAAGGGGAAAAGACCGCCATCGTGGACGGAGTTTGCGGCTGGGACGGTGTCCCGCAGCAATTATACGATCTGCTGGACGAATTGGACATCGATCCCGGCTCCATCGAATACCTGATCATCAACC
>ENA-UOOK01003740-UOOK01003740.1-fermentation-metagenome-genome-assembly--contig:-NODE-3740-length-17005-cov-5.988378_pt1 | contig 17005 bp, 19 predicted proteins | sample MGYA00245777_ERZ724023 | MGnify/ENA primary metagenome ERZ724023 (study PRJEB28704, sample SAMN03018312) | fermentation metagenome | biome: anthropogenic terrestrial biome; feature: soil; material...
TGCCTGTATGGCCTGCTGGTATTCAAGCTGTGGATCACCCATTGCAACTAGTTGCTGTTCTAATCTATCTAAATCTGACTCCAGCATTTGCAGGGAGACGGCGGCTGCATCAAACTTCATTCTAGCTGCCAGGTATTCTTCTTGTTCCTTGCGTTTTGCCAGCTCTTTAGTCCCCATCAGGCTGTGCCACAAATTTTGCAGGGTAATGCCATCTAGCCTCTCTACATCCCGGCCTTCTAAAGCCATTTGTTTTTGTAATTCGGTATAGCGGTTCCTTTCCCTACTAATCATATTGCGGGTTGTTTCTAATCGGCTATGTATTTTTTCATACTCTTTCACCATCTCTACAGCCCTGGCCAGGCGTTCGGCTATAGCTCCCAACCATCATGCTCACAAAACCGCTTGAGTTCAGACCACTTTGGCATTAATGAATCCTATAATTTCATCAATTGCGGATGCTAAAAGCACTTTTAAAACATAAGGATAGTGGCTTTTTCGGTTAGGAGCATTATAAAATAGTTTAAAATCATTAACATAATCTTGAGCATATTCCAGTAAATCCTCAGCAAGTTTCCGGATAACTTCTTGCTCTGATTTTCCTTCAACTACCAGATCAAATCCGTCAATTGTACCCACAATAATCCCATCCTCATAAGTTAACTCAGCCTGGAAAATCAAATCCTGCACCAGGTCTTTTACTATTTGATCTGAGAATAATAAACTTATTTGAAATGCAGAATTCTTTCTTCTATCGCAGTTTCAATAAATTGATTGAGCGATTTCCCTTCCATTAGGGCTAGCTGTACGGCTTGTTTGTGAAGTTCCGGTCTTATTCTGATATTAAAGCTGCCCTTATAAGTTTTCTTCGGCTCTTTCCCGTTAAGCTGGCATAACTCGATATAATCCTCAACCGCCTCTTCAAATGCGGCTTTTAACTCGGTTACGCTGCTACCCTCAAAACTAATAGAATCGTTGATTCCCTCTATTTTGCCGAAAAACACTTCATCCTCGGTACTATAGTGCACTGAACCAATGTAATCTTTATATAAAATTATATCTTTCATGATTTAATCACTCCCTGTTTTGATAATTCATCAATCAATTGTTCTACTTGGTATTTTTTCAATGTGTTTCCCGGATGGGGTTTGTGTAATCTTATTATATGCTTGGTTTCATTATTAACGAAAGCCACCCGGGAACCCGAAGTACAGCCACGGGTTTCTTCAGAGTAGCCAAGCCTGGAAAGCAATGTTCTTGCTTCATCATATTCAAAATTAGAAGGCCTTTGCATTAACCTTTCAATCAATTTTTCTCGTTTGGTCATATCCATAAATCTTTCCGTATTTTATCTAACCAGATTATACAAAAAATGAATCCTCATTGCAACTAGCGTACAGTTGCAATGAGGGGACCCTGGGTTTTTTGCTTTCGCTTGACATAAAAATGCTTTGTGTGTATTATGCAATATAGTACACATGGTACACGCGATTTTTTTATTTTGCAGTGGGAGGTGATTATTATTATAAGTATAGATTTGAAAGATCCCAGACCAATTTTCAAGCAGGTTCGAGATGGACTGAAAAAATTGATCATCTGCGGCATATTAAAACCAGATGAGAAAATTCCTTCTGTACGTGAAATGGCTCAGAATCTGGCAATCAACCCCAATACCATTCAAAAGGCCTATCGGGATCTGGAAGCTGAAGGCTATGTGTATCAGGTAACAGGCAAAGGCACTTTTGTAGCTTCGACAGAACCCGGCGAAAATAGCGAGAAAATCGAGCAACTATTGTTAGAAGTACTGAAACTGGCACGAGAGCTTATCTATCTGGGCATTAGTAAAGAAGAAATAGTGGCTGCTGTGGAAAGTTTGTAATTTTATGTGAAGGAGGTCAAGAAGATAATGATTAAAGTACTAAACCTTTGTAAGTCCTTTGACGGGTTTCAGGCTTTACATAATGTGAATGTTACTGTGCCCAAAGGATCTGTCTACGGTATAGTAGGACCAAATGGATCAGGCAAGACCACCCTGATCAAACATATGGTGGGAATACTGATTCCTGATCAGGGAACGATCAAGATAGATGAAAATGAGGTTTTTGATAATCCTGCGGTCAAGAAACGCATTGCCTATATCCCTGATGATATTTACTTTTTTCTTCAAGATGATATGAAAGATATGATAAATTCCTACAGACGGGTATACCCTGCTTTCAATGATGAACGCCTGGAGAAGCTTATTCCGTTATTTCCGCTAGATCCCAAAATGCCGATTCGTCGTTTTTCACGCGGAATGAAAAAGCATGTAGCCTTTATAATGGCTCTATGTAGCATGCCAGATGTATTGGTCTTGGATGAACCCATGGATGGCCTGGACCCGGTAGCTCGCCGCAAGGTGTGGAGCCTGCTTTTCCAGGATATTGCTGAACGCGAGACTACCGTTTTCGTTTCATCCCACAACCTGCGTGAATTGGAAGATGTATGCGATCATGTGGGGATCATGCACCGGGGCGAAGTCGTATTGGAACGGAGCCTGGATGAACTGCAGAATAATATTTTTAAACTGCAGATGGCCTTTCGCAATGAGAGTCCTGATTTCAATAGCCTAAATGTGCTGGCTGAGCACAAGGTGGGCAGTGTCATTCAACTGGTGGTACGTGGGGAACGAAAGGAAATTCTGGATAAGGCGGTTATGTTAAATCCTTTAATGATAGATGTTTTACCGCTATCTTTAGAAGAAATATTTATTCACGAGTTGGGGGGTATGGATTATGCAATCAGCAGCGCCATTATTTAGCAAAGCCATCTTTTATAAAAACATGAACAGATTCTGGCCAATATTTGTGGCGTACACAGTTATTCTCCTGCTCATAGGATTTAGTACGGTCGCAAACGGAAGATATGAAAGGCTGGCTTATGTACCCAATACCTTTGCTAATACTATTTTTGGGTTTTCAGGAGTTATGCCTGCTTTGATTGCTATATTTAGCATCATGGTAGCAGCAGCAGTCTTTTCATATATGTACAATCCTATGTCGGTAGGTATGATTAATGCTTTGCCTTTTAAGCGTCGTACAGTTTTTACCAGCAATTATTTATCTGGTTTATTTATGGTTATAGTTCCTTTGCTGCTCTTTTTCCTAAGTATGCTGGTAATAGGACTGAACTATGAATGCCTGGATATGGTTGCATTATTAAATTGGCTGTTTATCTTTTTCTCACTGAGCCTGCTTTTGTATTCGCTGGCAGTGATTATAGGAATGCTAACCGGTCACATTATAGCTCATATAGTCTTTTTTGTTATAGCCAATTTTCTAATTATCGGTTTGAAAGTCTTGACCGATTTTTTCCTGAACCGTTTTTTATATGGCTTTGTCGGTACACTTCACAATATAGACGGATTTTTCATGCAGGCCACCCCGATAGACTGCGCTTCCGGTTTGCAAAGCACTTACACTAGTCTGAACTGGACGGTATGGCTCGTCTATCTCTTGCTGGGAGTTCTTTTCGTCTGGCTAGCGCAGATATTGTATAAAAATCGCAAAATGGAAAACGCTGGGGATGTATTAGCCATCCGCAAACTGAATCCCGTGTTTAAATATGGCGTAACATTATGCAGCACTTTAGCCCTGGGGGCTATTCTGTTAGAAATATTTAATGTCCAATACAATACTTTAGTGATCCCATTGCTGCTATTCCTGCTGGCGGGACTGGTCGGGTATTTTATTGCTGAGATGTTACTAAAAAAATCATTTAGAGTATTCGGAGCTTACAAGGGTTTTGTTATTTATGCCTGCCTGCTGATCATAACCAGTATGTCGGTTTATTATGACTGGTACGGCTATGCCACCCGGTTGCCAGATGCAGATCAAGTAGAAGCAGTGGTATTTTCTTACAACGGGGGACAGTATGACGTGCTACAAACACTGCAAGCTGAGCAAAACCATGTAGATCTGGATATTTCTAATCTTCCGGAATCTCTGGCATTAAGCTATGGGACGCCTCTATCTATGCAAAAAAACCCGGACAGCAATGACTATGTATACCCAGAATCTCGTGCTTTTACCCCAGAAGAAACCAGGCTTTTATGGTCGATTTGTCCGGGAATCTATACTGAAGATGAAAGTATAGACAGCACTCTGAAACTGCATCAATACCTGGCAGATAATATCAAAACAGTCCGGAGTAATTATCGACAGCGCAGTATGATTAAAGACTATGATGGTGAAGAAATACAGTACTTTAATATTAGCTTTATTTATCGCCTGGATAACGGTAAAATCGAAAAACACAGTTTTCCGATGATTATACCCGTGCAACCATCCGAAGAAATTGATCAAAAAACAATTAGTCAGTTAGCATCCCTAGCCGGTAATCGGGAGGAACGGGTGAAAAGATTAGCTGCTATCGATCTGCCCCTGAATGATATTCGACATATTACAGTTGATCTTTACAGGCTGCGTGACTTAATGCATGATAATCTCAAGTCAAATAATGAAGTAAGGAGAAATGTAAAATATCAGCCGGATAAAAAATATACTCCAATTGAAGTCCGCGATGAGGATAAAAAGGCCTTTTTTGAAGCGGTAAAGGCTGATTATCAAAACATGTCCAACGAAAAAATGGTCCGTTCACAGATGTTACGCCATGGTGAAGGCGACATTGGTAACTTCACGCTTGCTATTGAGCGCTCCAATCTACCTCAAACCAACCGCTTCCGAGACGGAAGATCTACCTACGGCATAAGTGTTTATTATGAGAACACCTTCCGCTTGCTACGAGACAAAGGCTATATTACTGAAGATGTCTACAATTTTGTGAATATACACCGAGAAATGCTAGATGAGAAATACAGTAACCAGACAGTACGCAGAATAGTCTCAATCGCATACTTATAATCCAGGAGAAGCGCGACAGGCACGGGAACAGTTGCAAAAGAACTATTCCCGTGCTTTCTTTTCTTTAGAAACTCTAATAAAATTGATCTTATACCGGTGTTGGGGTATGAAAAGCCGGTCGCAAAGATTTTAGCCGCAAGGGGATGATTTCGGATAAAAAAGCTGAATTAAATTTAAATTTGCCAAGTATAAAAATAGGGGGTAGAAAGGAAAATGAAAACGGGAAGAAGAATCATCCTATTAATCACCCTAATGCTAGCTTCAATGTTATTTGGGGGCAGCAGCTTGCTGGCAGCAGAGGCATCCAACGAGGCTCAACTGCAGAAAGCCATTACAGAAGGTAACGATGATACCATCACCATAATGAATAACATTGCCTTGACCAAAAGACTGATCATCAACAGGCCAGTCACTCTCACCGGGGTGGATTGCTCCATCAATACCGGTGTCAATTGTATTTATGTAGACAGCAACGGGAACCTGACTCTTAGCGGGAAACTAAGCATAACCGGCAACGGTGAAGGTTTGCCGACCCTTGATGTCAGCGAAGGAAACGCTAACATTATCGCTGGGGTTATTGAAGCGACAGGTGCCTTCGGTAACGGGATTTATTCCAGCGGGAATTTGAATATCAGTGGCGGCGAAATCAGGGCAACCGGCAAAGAGAGTATCGCTCTTGTGCTTAGCGGTTCGGTTAATATGACCGGCGGTACTATTAAGGCAGAAGGTCCTAAAAGCATTGGCGTTGGGGTTAGCCGCGGCCAATTTACAATAAGCGGAGGCAATATCACGGCCACCGGGCCAGGGATTAGTGTTTATACAGGCACAGTTAATATCAACAGTTCGGAAAATATGAACTTAAGCGGCGGTGTATACTCGGAAGACCTTTCTACCGATCAAATTCAATACACAGCGTTCTTTACCACTCTGCCCAAACCGGTAATCATAAATGATAACCATGCAAATACATTTAAACTGCTGGGAATCGACCCATCACTTAGTTTTACTGTTGGCAATAGTACTTCTAAAATTTTGGGTGCCAGCATATCCGGCAATACGGTTAGCCTGAACCCCACCAGGATTGGAGATTATATACTGATTTTAAGCAGCAACATAGCCAAGCAGCAATCTATCAATCTGACTATTCCCGTCAAGGTAAATAATGTTTCTTCAACAAACAGTACATCGCCTCAGCCGAATGGCAACATCACTTCTGATTTATCAGGCCACTGGGCCAAAGACAGCATTATGCAGCTTATTAATGCCGGAGTAATTAAAGGCTACCCGGACGGCACTTGCCAGCCGGACAAGACTATAAGCCGGGCAGAATTCGCAGTTATGCTAGTTCAAGCTTTAAAGCTTGAACCTAAAGCGGGGAATACTTTTTCCGATACCGCCTCTCACTGGGCCAAAGACAGCATTGCTACGGTCGCCGCCCACGGCCTGGTCAGCGGCCATAATAAAAACATTTTCGGTCCCGATGAACTAATTACCAGAGAACAGGCAGCCTCTGTCTACTCGCGCCTGGCCAAATTGGAATCTTCAACCTTCGCTTTGAACTGTACGGACAAAAAGAGCATTTCTGCCTGGGCGGGACCCGGTGTAGCCGCAGCAGTCAAAATCGGATTCTTCAATCTTTATCCGGATGGAAGCTTTAAACCGCAGGGCTATACCACCAGAGCGGAGGCATTTTTTGCGCTTTACAAGTATTTATCCCCGGAGGGGCCCCAAACCGTAAAACAATAAAATAAAAAAGTTTTATTTCCTGATGATTAACCAAACAAAAAATGAGAACCTATAATCTATCATTATTGACCCGCGTAGATACGCGGTATATACTGTGAATTAAGAGGTGATTCGTATGTATACCACTATCCAAAAGTGGGGAAATAGCCAGGCGGTAAGACTTCCCAAGGACATCCTCGAAGAGGCCAACCTCCAGGAAAACGATAAGGTACAAATAAAGGTCCGGGATGGCAATGTGATAATTATTCCGGACAAAAAGCGTAAAACCCTGAAGGAACGAATAGCCGAATACAAGGGAGACTATGAGTGCAATGAATGGAATACTGGTAAACCTTCGGGTAATGAGGTGTGGTAATGGCATATATATCTGAACAAGGTGATATTATTCTTCTTCAATTCGATCCTCAGGCAGGACATGAACAAAGAGGCCGAAGGCCTGCTTTTGTGGCCAGCAACAACACCTTCAACCAGTTCACGAAAATGGCTATAGTCTGCCCCATAACCAATACCAATAAAGGTTTTCCCCTGCATGTGCCCCTGGACGAAAGAACCAGAACCACAGGTGTTATTATGTGTGAGCAGGCCAAGTCCCTCGATATTTTAGCTAGAAAAGCTAGCTTAATTGAAAAAGCGCCTCAAGATATAGTCAAAGAGGTAACGGATATTCTTATGGCTTCTATTGAATGTTCTGATTAACTTGTAAGATAATAAACTCGATATAATCATCTGGCTCAGAATAGGTCGGTTAAATAGTTTTAGTGTGTCAGGAGAATCATAAGCAGGGCAGCTGTTTAATAACAATGGGCAGGATATAAAGCACTTTTTGTAGAAGTGTTTAAACGTGCTAGTTTCTATTAAAACAGGAGGTGGCAGGATGAAAATCAATATGCCCGAAAATGTACAAACGATTCTAAACAAGCTTCATAGCAATGGTTATCAGGCTTACATCTACGGTGCCTGCATCCGGGATTACCTACTGGGTAAAGAACCTATAAGCTGGGATATCACTACCAATGCCCTGCCTAATGATACTATAGTTGTTTTCGATGAAAATGAAGGTTTTACTGCCATTCCTTCCGTAGAGGATTACGGGATAGTTGCAATACATTTTAAAGGGGAGAGCTACCAGGTAAATGCCTTCCGCACCGGGGAAGAAAGGCGATTCGCCGATGATATAAATGAGGATCTGCTGAATAAGGATTTTACTATGAATTCCATTGCCTATAATGAACAGGCGGGAGTAGTGGATCCCTATAATGGAGTAGGAGATATTGAAAAGCGCTTAATCCGCTGTGCTCAAAACCCCTACAAACAAATACAAGAAGATAGCGCAAGAATTCTGCGGGCAGTTAGATTTGAATCCCAGTTGGGATTTAAAATTGAAGCGGAATTACTACAGGCTATGAAGGATTTAAAAGACAGTGTTCCTGCCAGTGGGTCGGCAAGGGTTCGCAACGAGTTTATCCAAATCCTCTTAAGTGAGCTGCCTTCCCAGGGCATACGCAGGCTTCTGGAACTGGGCTTGCTGGAGAGACTTATACCCGAGCTTATGCCTGCCATAGGTTTTGATACCTGCAGCTCTTATCATGATAAAGATGTTTTCGAACATAGCCTGGTGGTTTTAGATAATACTGAGCCTAACCTGACTTTAAGGCTGGCAGCACTCTTGCACGATATTGACAAGCCCAACTGCCTGACCATAGATGAAGACGGGGAGGGACATTGCTACGGTCACGCCAGCGGCGGCGGCGAGATGGCCCGGACAATACTGGGTCGCTTAAGCTTTGACCGCAAGACCATCAAAGCAGTAAGCGCCCTTATCAAAGAACATATGAATGATTACGAGAATATTAGCGAGCTTAGCATAAAACGCTTAATAAGGCGGGTGGGACCGGATAATATCGACCGCCTGTTTGAGCTGCAATTGGCGGATATTAAAGGTTCCGCACTATCCAGCAGAGACCCCGAAAGAATCACGAAAATAAGAAATAAATGTTTTGAAGTGTTATCCCGCCGGGAACCCCTAACGGTTCACGACCTGGACATAAGCGGCTATGATTTGCTTTCCCTGGGTTACCCTCCGGGAAAGGAGATAGGAGAAGTTATGGATTACCTGCTGGATCAGGTGATCGACAACCCCTCTCTTAATCAAAAGGATACCCTTATTGCCTTGTTGAAGAACCGGCAATAAGGTCTTATCACAGGATGATTTTTTTCAACTCTGGATGATGACTTTAAAAATATAGGATTATGAGTAAAGGCGCTTACCAAGTATTCTGGACTCAAACTGCCCAGCAGGACTTAATAAAAATAATTGCTTACACTACACTGCTGATGATAGTGAAAGTCAAGCCAGAAAAATTATTCAGCCATTAAACAAAAGCTGATAATTTGCAGTTAATACCCCTATAGGGAAGACTTGTTCCGGAGTTGAGTTATTACGGTATTTTAATCTATAGGGTGTTAATTTACCATCCATGGCGAATCATTTATAGGACGATAATAAAGTATAGGTGTTAGCTGTGATTGACGGCCGAAGAAATGTTGAGGATATTCCGCTGGATAGATTCATTTAGCTAGGTCGGCTGCCAAATTTGTATTTTTTTCGTAATCGCTTATCCTGCAAATGCAAAGCTAGCTTTTATGACCTGCCAACAGGTCTTTTAAGCATCGGAAGAATCTGCGGAGCAGTATCAACACACCGCTGCAACAAGGCGAGGGATTAGAACTCGTCGCCCTGTTCTCCATCAAAAAGCCAACTAAAAGCTCAAGAACAACCCTTCTAACCATCAACCTAACCAGTTTCTTCAATACATCAAATGTGCCGGTTCCGCAAATCTCTCAGAGGATAATGTTTCAATTCAATATCCAATTTCAATACATCAAATGTGCCGGTTCCGCCCGGCAGCAAACAATTATTACTCCGGCGCACCTTCCCATTTCAATACATCAAATGTGCCGGTTCCGCTTCAATTCACAGTCACAAAGAAATAGCTAATATAAATTTCAATACATCAAATGTGCCGGTTCCGCAGCTAATGCCCTGCCGGAGGGTAGCGTGACTATCATATTTCAATACATCAAATGTGCCGGTTCCGCAAGCGGAGGATTAGCCTTGACCAAGAACGGACTAAATTTCAATACATCAAATGTGCCGGTTCCGCGTTCGAGGTAGTCCATCATATTAGTGGCATTAAAGAATTTCAATACATCAAATGTGCCGGTTCCGCGCAAATATGGTTGTATTCAAGGGAGAGGATAAACTATTTCAATACATCAAATGTGCCGGTTCCGCCAGGATAAAATCAGACTTTTTTGAAGTTAAACTAATCTGCTAATTAACATTATATCAGACTTTCCCTCCATTTTTTCCAAGCGGCAATTAATTCCTAAGAGAATAATAGTACCTCTACCTTCGCCGCAGTATTTTAGCCATTTACGACCTGTTAATATGCAATCGGGGTTGGAAAAAATCATAGAATAATCGACTCCGGGTTAATCCCCGTATTTCCAATACTCTCCTCATTAAAAGAGGAATCACTTATCGTTTGGATAAATGTTACAAAATCATAGTCAAGGTCAATCACTTTTAAAAGCTTTCCCTTAAGTTCCAAATAATTGGCAGGTGTGATATGACCTCTGAAAACAGACTTTTGAAAATGTTTCAGGTATTGTTTGCAAATCTTGAAAACTTTGGCTACCCGTTTTTCGCCAACATCATAGAAAACGATGACATAATTGTAATTTAGTTTATTTTTCATTTCTTATCCTCCATGCAAAATGGGATAAATTTCTTTCCCTCCAAAATGTACTTGATTAATTTATAACCATCCAGGCGTATTGCCTGCTTGAAGCTGATTCTCCTTTTTAAAGCACTATGTTCGAAGGTTTGATTCAAACGTTCGTCAAAAGCCTCTATGAATGTCTTTCGTCCGGCATCGTTAAGTAGGGCATAGTTTAGGCTTTTGTCAAAGTGCTTTTCCACAGTAATTTTGCGGTTGTTTACACAATCAAAAATAGTCCTATAAACCAGTATCGGTTTGAAAACTTCTGAAAGATCGAGACTTAATGAGAAACGTCGCTCGGCAGGTTCGTGTAAAAAAGATATGGTTTGATCCAAATGTGTGCGGTAGATTTCTGTGATTGTTTTCGTATAGAGCAGAGTATTGCCAAAAGAGATCAGTGCGTTGATAGGATTGTCGGGAGGACGTTTCACTCGCTTATTTATGGCAAAAGATTCGGGCAGAATTTCACAAAAAGTTTGATAAAATCCAGCCCAAATGGCTCCTTCTATCCGCAATAGCTGTTTAATATCGCCGGTATCATCCACCAATTTGGGAACAGACTTGTGCAACCAATCAAGGAATTCTTTTAGATCACTTTTTCCATGTCGATAGTAATGGTATAACACAAAATGGATATTTTTTGCGATTCCACAAACAATAGGCTTGGCTACAGTCAGCCGGTTGTTTCCATAGGCCAAGGCTTGGGCAACGGTCAGTCGCCCGCTCAACAAGTATTCTTTCGGATAAAATGTGCCGATATAGTTTTCATAATAACCGAAAAAATGTACCACAATACCTGCCTTTGCTAATAGCTGCATTAGCTTTGTGCTCAATGTCACTTCATTGAAACAATAAAGCTCCCGGGTATCCTTCACCGGAAGATAGATATTCCCGTCTTCCTTGCGGAAGACAATAGAAAAGTCCTTCTGGAACAGTTCACCTGTAGAAAAAATATACCTGGTATCGCTATTCATTCCACCACTCCCTTCAAATGATAGTAATAGCGCCATAATCGAAGCAATTCCAGTTGGATAACAGAAACAATATTACTATGGGAAGCTGTTTCCACATCACATGGGTTGGAAACCGCTGGATAGTATACAGGTAATCTCACCCTACTGGTCAGTCGGGCAACTTCTATATAAAGCAGTATTCAAAATAGGCACACTTTTTGCACATTGGCTTTATCTTTGGAGGGGGTGGTGGGACATCGGAATTCAAGAATTCTTCAATACCGCGGTATTCTTTTTTCAACTCCCCAATCCTCTCCTCCGTAAGGGTCAAAGTATGAATACTTTTGTTTTGCTTGTTCTTCTCAATACATTCCAAGCGACCCTTTCGCATAATTCCCTTATCGCGCAGCACAATCAGATAATACTCCAATTGTGCCATGGCAGCCGGAATATCGGCATCAGACTTTTTAATTTCTGTAACATATTCCGCCGTAAGCTTGTCTAATTTAATACCTTCCAGGGCAATTTCCTTTTTATCCTGCTTTTTTAGTTCATGCAACACCCGTCCGATTCGTACATCCTCGGAATTGTCCTCCATATTTATATGGTGATAAAATAGCCAGCATTGTCGCCGGCAATGTGTATAATAATTGACCAATGTTCCGGTTAGCATCACAAGAATATCCCCCCATAGTATTTCTCCAGTTCCTCTCTATTCAGCACTCCCTCCTCAATAAAACGCTCTCCGCCATCAATAAAAAAATAACCGCCATATTCCTCGGCTCCGGTTGGAATATTGTTGCGGAAAACCTGGTATGTGAAATAAGACATTTTTAGAGCCATCCTGGAGTACTCCACCATAAGCTGGGCGTAAGACAGCGCTTTGTTGCTGCCCAATGCCTTGAACTCTTCCCAGACTTGATAGCCGTCAAGATCACCCCAAACATAAGGCACAAAAAGCTGCAGATTCGGCTCGATCAGGCGCATATGGGCCTCAATTTCTTTACAATTAAACTGGGCACAATGCTTATCCAGATTGGCAATGTTCTTTTCGTTGGATCTGCTTGTTCTGGCAATTAAATCCTTAAATACAGTTGCATAAAACTCAGAGAAACATTTTTCATTAAGGAGCTGCTGTATTGCCGCGTCCCGGATGGAATGGTATAATCTGGCATCTCCCCTGTAGATTAAACTAGCATCATCATAGTCAAAAAAGTATACCAAAGCTCCTTCCTGATTGAGACAGGAGCGATTGACCCGGCCCAGGAACTGTTCTTCTGCATCAAGAAGAGAAATATCTTTAAAACCGATTTCCATATCGATATCAATCCCCGCTTCAATAACCTGAGTGGCAATGAGAACCAATTGTTCACCATTGCGAATGCGTTTAATAATCTGTTCTCTTCGAATAGCGTTGTCATCCCCGGTTAGCAGGACAGCATTGCATTCGTCTTTGCACATCATATAAAATATCCGGGCAGTTTTTTTCTTAATAAATTCCACCAGCACTCGTTTATCCTTGAAGCGTAATACTTCTTTCTTGAGTCTATCCAAAGTGATTTTTTCTTCCGCCAATAAAGAAAAATCTAATCGCACTCTATCCCTAAAAAGAGGATGGTGATAATATTTTTCAGGTTTCTCAATTAATGTAGCAAATTTAGCATCTGCGGTCTTAAGCAGTTTATCCAGTTGAGGCAATGTAGCTGACATGATTATAATTTTCATGTTAAGCAGTTTGGCATATTTTTGTAAAAAGCTGATAATTTCTCGCCAGATAGCATTTTTATAACTCTGAATTTCGTCAATTACGATTACACTATTGCAAAGCTTGAGTAATGGAAAACCTTGATTGCGTCCGCAACTAAAAAGGGCATTGAAAAAGTTTACATGCGAAGTCAGTACAATAGGGTAATTGTTGAAAAGATGATCCAACCAGGCAACATTGTAATCTTCTGCCCTGTCATCACCACCCACCACCACCGGGGTAATGGAATTGATAATCGCCAACTTATCGCCAAATAACGGAAGTAGTGTTGTTTTAGTTTGCTCCACCAGGGTATTGAAGGGAAATACATAGAAAATATTGCTTATATTACTATTTGTTTGCAAGACACGCAAAGCAAGATTAATGGCCATGTTAGTTTTGCCCGCACCCGTAGGAGCCTCCAAATAATAAATATGAGCATCGGGATTGGCGATAAGATTCCGCTCCGCCTCTAAAAATAATTCATTGCGCAATTTATTGATTGGATCACCGTCGAAATCAGTCGGATTATGTTGATATTGCCGGATGCTCTGACAGATCGCACTTTCGTTGTAGCTCTGCGCCAATTCCCTGCCGCCCTCCCCAATGATAGCCGGATGCATGGCACAGCCTGTCATAAATTCCTGTGTAGCGCAATAATCACAACCAACAATAAGTGTATATAAGAAGCGGCATAGAATATAGAACGCTATAGGCTGTTTGATTAATTTCTGCTGCTGCATGTAGTATTGCGTATATTCAAAAATACTATGGTCAATTTCACTGATGTAATATTTTTCAGCGAAGTGTTCCAAATCGGAAAAATCATGTCCATTACCCAGGTTGCCATGATGTTTGCTTATGCAATACGCAAAGTTTGCCAGGCATTTTGCCAGGACGGGAGTAGGTTTTTCCGGCCACAATCTATACATATGATCCAAATATAAATAGGCTGAGGCCAGGGCATGGTTGGAATTGATGGCCTGTCCCCGTATAGCATAAAAAACCTTGTTCTTCAGCACATCGTATTGATAGCGAGGATTTATTTTCCCATAATCATGCAGATATATGGCATATACGAATGCCAGATAAACTTTGTCTGCTTCCTCACCCTGAAAACCACAGGCATCAATTAGTCTTTTTATGATTTTATCTATATCTTTTATAGAGCCATATATTTTAAAATAATGAAGAGTCAGCTGAGAATGAGCCAACAAAGTTTCGGTTTGCTTGTATCCGTTTATTGTCCTGGTATGAGCGAGATAACGAGTATCTTGCAGTTGATACGGACTAACCAGGCTCACTTTTTGCATTTTATGGCCCCCTCTCCATAAGCCAAGCAAAAAACCATTTTTAACCTTCTGTGATCCAGTTTAATAAAAACTATATTGCCGGACACCATCGCTATATAAATAAGGGGGCAATTCATCCTCCGGAAGTGTACAATTGGTAAAAATATACCTCCCAAATTCGTAAAAGTTGTGCTTGGGAACCAGACCGGTGGGTGCTGTTTCAACAAATAAATACTGCGAAGGATCGCCTCCATCCAGGGTGTTAAGATCACCGCCATATAAAAATAATGAATCAATGCGTCCGGATCTTGAAGCAGACAGTTCAACCATATGAACATCACTTATCTGAGCCGGAAAATCATTGCGTCCCAGATAGGGGATATAGACACATTGTCCCTGCAACATATAGTCGCATAGTTTATCCCACATCGAAGCATCCAGTTCATGCTGAGCGAGAAAGATAGTCCAGTTGGGATTCTCCAGCCACTGCTCCCGCACCTGCAGATTACCACCTTCTTCTTTGGAGGCATAACCCACACTATTATTAAAATATTGAATCTTCTTACTGAAGTATCCATTCTTAGCATTGGGGACAACCGATACCAGTAGAGGCGAAAGCACCTCGTAAAACGAGGGATATAATTTTTCACCCTGACCATAAAGCTCGGCATTGCGGTAGCCGCTCAAGCCTATTACTGCACCCAACAAGCCCAGCAAAGCTACCTTGTGGATATTGTTGTAAGTAAAATAGACTTTGGCATTTACATCCGGTTGCCGAAAGCAAGCTAATGGCCCTGATAAGGTAAAACGCAAGCTTTTCATCAGCTACACCCCTTAAAATATTGAATTGACCGCACAAGGAAGAGAGCCATAGTTTACCTCCACGCTAATCGGATTATGGAAAAGTTCAATAGATTGAATTTCTTCCTGCTGTGGAGCAATTATCTCCGCCAGTTTACTCAGGTCGTATAAAGTTTGTTTTTCTTTTTTCCGCACTTCGACATACCTGTCCAAATTAGCCAGGAATAACTTGCTGTCTTCTTTCAGTTCAATAAAAAGCACCAACTCATTCTCGCAGCCGCTTTTAGAATTGGTGTTAAAAGCCGTGGTGGCAACCCTGGCCGCCCGCTTGAATTTTTCATAGGCCTCAATTGTATAACCCTCGAACCCATCGATCAGTCCAACATAATCTGCGTAGTTTGCAGGGTTTACTGAAAAGGAATAGACATAGTGCGCCTCATCGGTCACGATTTTGGTGCCGATGGATGTAGCCGTTTTGTCTTCGCTTTTATCATTGGGATTGCGAAAAGGCGAAAGTATGTCCTGAGCCAATACATTTGTTTTTTCGTAAAGGTTAAATCCCTGATTTATCTGTACTGCACCTGTAATGCTGATATTATGGCCAATTTTTTTCTTAGCTGTTTTACTCTCAGATTCGCTACCTGTAAATGTTGCGCCAAAATTCATAATATCTACAGTTGAAAACAAATCTTTAGCAACATCTTTAACAGTAAGATTTGCATCCCATATCTTTCCAAATAAATCTTCATATCTTTCAATCAAATCTTTTGGGATTAAATACAATAATAGAAGCTTCAAGAGCAGGTGAACATGGTAGGGGTTTTTCCATAGTAGCATCTGAAATGAGAAAATTAGCAAACTATATTAATAGACAAGTTTGCCAATAGTCAATTTCCTATTTAATTATGTCTTGAACCACTTTTTTTCCCGTAGCAAACATCAACTTTTTCTTCAAGAGAGATTAAAAATTTTTTTAAGAATAAACCTTCTAAAAATATAAGAGAAGTACGTGGAATAGGATTGATGGTAGGTGTAGAAATAAACGGGAAAGCTTCTGAAATTCAGAAAGAGGTTTTAAAAAAGGGACTACTTGTATTAACTGCCGGTACAGATAATGTAGTAAGAATTCTTCCACCTCTTATAATTACCAAAAAGGAACTGGAAAAGGGATTGAATATAATATATGAAGCCATAGACAACATGTAATCTGTAGTCCACTCAACTCCAATTTATTGAAAAATAGGTTGGAGTTATTTTATTGTCGAAATTCATAGAATCAATTGTAATAATTTAATGCAAATAGGTAAAACTAAGTCAAGAGATTTGATTTATATTTAGAATTAAAAGGGGGAATTGAAAAGTGACTGTAGGATCCAAGGTAAAACAGACATTGGTTACTTTAAAAGGTGCAGGAAGTACGCTGAGGTTGTATTCTCTTCAGGAACAGGACAAAAAGGCCAGAGATGTATACGGGGAAGCTTTTGAAGCTGTGGAAAATGTAGTTCAGGATTTAAACAGGAGAATTAAATTTTTAAAACAAGAAGAGCCCCAGTACAAAGGCAATTGATTTGGAGGAATAGTATAATATGAAAATTTGGATTGCAATTTTATTAAAGTCCACAGCATTATTTTTCCTGTCCATATTTTTTGTAAGGGCACTGGGCAAAAAGCGCTGGACAAAAATGACTCCTTTTAATCTTATAAATTACATTGTCATAGCTGTTTTAATTGCATTGATTTCTGTAAATGTGATATCCAACTGGGTTTTCGGCGTTATCGCACTGGC
>ENA-UOOK01003741-UOOK01003741.1-fermentation-metagenome-genome-assembly--contig:-NODE-3741-length-16998-cov-5.553090_pt1 | contig 16998 bp, 14 predicted proteins | sample MGYA00245777_ERZ724023 | MGnify/ENA primary metagenome ERZ724023 (study PRJEB28704, sample SAMN03018312) | fermentation metagenome | biome: anthropogenic terrestrial biome; feature: soil; material...
GTATTAACAAATCTTTGGATGATTATTCCATTTACACTAATGCGTGTTCAGAACCATTTTTTATTTTTTTGTAGCATTAGCAATAATTAGTTGGTTTTCGTATAAATCTACCGGGTTTGTGTGAATCATTAGATCACCTCTAGCTATCATAATATTTGATTCTTTTGATATTTCTGAAACATTCAAAACGCCCTTGGCTGTTTCTATTTTGCTTATAATTTGTGTTGAAGGTAGAAAATCGGTTAACTCTTTTACTTGCATAGGGAATGAAACAAATGAACATGCAACGCTATCCGGTTCAATCTTTTGTAATAATTCGAAAATTTTTGTCTTGTAAATCGTTTTTAATACCAGATTTTTTACAGATAATGATTTATTGTTGAACATTTCAAATTCATTATTAGCTTTAATAACAACCCTATTATCGTCAATGATTTTTTCTACATGAAAACATCCTAGACCATCAGAATATATAAATTCATCGTTTGTTTTTAAAAATTTACCGATATGATTAAAATTTGTATAAATTATATTTTTATCGTTATAATTATATTCTGAACAAAGTAAATAGGTTTTTTCGCAACATATATTCATGGATTTTTTATCTAAATCAATTCGAATTTTCATGCCTGGATATGGTATATCAATCATTAACTTTAATTTTTCTTTATATTTGTTTTTTATATCCAATACAATTTTTTCTTTTGCTAAGAAATCTTCATTATTCCTACATTTCGATAAATTATATCTAATGTAATTACATTCGTTTTTTTGTAGTAAATCTAAAAAATCAAAAGTGTCATTGTATAACAAAGATTGTCCTATTGTTGTAATTAACATAACGAAACATTCCTTTAATTCTTTGAATTTATTAATAATTTTTGTAAAATAAATGTATCGCGTTTAAGAAAAGGAATATCATGAACTTCTCCTACTGAAATATTTATATCGATAACTGTAGTAATATTCATCAATTCTAATTCAAATGTAGCGTCCTTTACCATATCATCATAACAATTAATATTTTGTTTTAATGTTTTTTCAACATCTGCAAAATAGTAATATGATTTTTCATCGAAAATTTCATTATAATTTGTACTTTTACGTATTTCATGTGCTATTCCGAATTCACTTATTGTTCCTCTTATAATTGCAAGTCCTGTTTCTTCATATGTTTCCCGTATTAAAGCATTGTAAAGGCTTTCACCTTTTTCGACTCCTCCTCCAGGAAATTTATAGAATCCGTAAATTTTACTTTTTAATAGAGCTATTTTTTTATTTTTAATTATTACAGCACGTACCGCTTCCCGAGAAAATCTATTCCACTCATGATTGTAATTCATTTCATCAATTAAATATAAAATGTTCATTTTAACACCTGCCCTATTATTGTTTTCGTCCATATTAACAAAAAATATTTGACAATCTTAGTTCTGCTATTCTCTTGGCCAAAGGATCACAAGAACATAACCCTGATCCTTCAAGTAGTGCCATGCCAGGACATCGGTTGCATATGGATTTTTTACTACATTGAATGCATTCAATTAAGTCTTTTTTTTTATATTGAATATTTTTTGTAATTCTTTAGAATATAGCCAAATATCATTTATATTGTTTTTGTAAACGTTTCCGACATAATATGGAATTAAATTACATGGGGATATCTGTTAAGAGAAAATAGTTTGAAAGGAAGATTTTTAATGCAAAACACCGGCATAATTGATGAAAGAGTTCCTCAATAATCACAAATTTACAAGCACAAATGAAATAATAATAACGAAGAAAGGGTCATTTATTTGTGTATACTGAGCGATAAATTAGAGTTTACCTCGACTTCTCCGTATCATAATATAAAAATGGCTCGATAATTGCATATGTGCAAATACCGGACTTCTCTTGAATTTGATATTTTATATGAAAATATTATATGATTTTTTGAATCCCAATTATCTTTTAAATTCAGGATAAATTCTCTAAATGCAATAATTTGAAATAAAAATCTCCATATCGGCGAATATGCGAATTAAAAGTGATTGATTCCCAATACATTTTCCGTATAATGATAATGTGATCACAAAAATATATCATGAAAGGTTATAATCATGAACTTCAACGAGAAAATAAAGTCAATGCGAGAAACAGCTGGAATGACACAAGCTTCGCTCGGTGAAAAGCTCGGTGTATCAGAAAAAGTTATCTCAAAATGGGAAAACGGAGATACAAAGCCAAGTATTGAAGTGCTCCCGGCAATTGCTGATGCTTTTGGAGTCAATATTGACGATCTGTTTGGGCACGTACACAACAGCACTTCCGACATTAAGCAGAATGTATATGAATATTTTCATAATATACCTCGTGAAAACGTACTGGACGCAATGCAAATGATTATTTCATATATGATCTTAGGTTCATCTGTTCGTTATAATGAAGAAGGTGGCTGGTATACTCCGGATGTGATGGAGGAGTTAAAAGATGAATGGAGGGAACTTATCGAAAACTACGACAAACGACCACAAGTCTATTGGCAAGAACATAGCACGGTTTGTAAAGGAAGTATTCGAAACATATGCAATGACGAATTTAAATTTGTCGTGTTACAGAATTATCCCGGTAATACATTTTTAAATATCCTTTCGCAATATGAGCTTTATAAGGGAGTATTCGAGTTTCTCTCTATGCCGGATGCGTATAAAATACTTCGTTTCTATTATTCAGGTGAAATGCCGGAGACTTATACTCTTGACTTTGCTGTAAAAAAATCCGGTGCTCCTTTAGTAACTGTGGAGGCATATCAAAAGCTTACTGGTACTTCTGAATATTATGAAACAGCCATTATCGGTGGTAATGAAGTCAAACTGTTCCATCGTAAATTAAATGATTATGATATTTTGCTACAAACCGTTATAAGTGCTGCGTTCGGAATAAGTAAAAACTGGGATGGTCACAGATGAGTAACTTTTCCGATAATCTTAAAAAGTTACGTAAAAGTCGAGGTATGACACAATCGGAACTCGCCGATAAAGTATTCACTTCTGTTCAGAGCGTGTCACGTTGGGAAACCGGCGAAAGCGAACCTTCTATAGATATGCTTGTGGGTATTTCGTCAGTCTTTAGCATAAGTGTAAACCAATTGATCGGTATAGGAAAACTACCGGAAGATGAGTTATTCGACGGTATAGCTGAATATATTAGATGCAGTGATACAAGCGATTTATCTAACTCTACTATTATGCTCTGCCGACAAATCGTCCGCGGATTTTTCAATCGTTCTTTCGAGGATGAATGGAAGTTGAACCCAAAATCTCGGGAGAGAAAAACATATTCCACTATCCACAAAAATGGTTTTGGAGGGATATATGCTGACAGATCCGATACTCCCGTAATGTTTACAGTAATAAATGTCAAGAATTTTGATTTTTCAACAATTGATGACTGCAAATTACCGGAAATTTTCGCTTCATATGCAGATAAAGAAACATATTCTGCCATGCTGAAAATACATGATATACCGTCCCATACGGGATATGACCGAGAATCACTTTGCTTTATCGCTGGAATACGCGAAGAAAATTTCGAATTTATTGTTGATAATCTTAAAAAGGCCGGATATCTTGATATCAAAAGTGTGAATGTAAACGACTTACAGACAGTATTATATTTTCCTCATATGTCATACGAAAAAATTATGCTACTAGCTTTTGTAAAATTGATTTATCTCAATTCGACAGACGGAAACATATAATCAATTTTACACATTTGTGTTAGTTGAGCATCTTTGTTTTAATGCAAAGGTGCTTCTTCTTTTAAAACATGTAAGAATTTATGATAGGCGTTTGGAACTTTATGCAATTAGTAATAACTACAATAGGAGGTTGGCTATAGCTTCAGTTACGACCAAAACAGGTAGTTGCTCCTGCTTCTTCGCGCCATCCACGCACCAGCGTTTCGGCATTGGTTTCGCCCGAAACAAGATGTCCAACGGGGAAGGCGTATTCGCCGGTAGTCTTCGGTGCTTGCAACAACACCTTGTCGTCACTGAAAAGAATTCAAGCAACGCGATAGCAAATATGTAATTGTCGCGATGAAAGATTATATCGTACAATGTGCTACTCACTCTACATATGAAGGGTCATTTAACCGCCTTATGATACGATCACCATTATCGTTTATTTCCATAAAAGACACTCCGCCGGGTAGACCGGAATACTTGAATTCTTTGATGTCATTGCCGAGCCACACTTGCTGCCATACACTCAAAGTTACACCATGTGAAACAAGAATGATATTGTCCGCTTCGTCCGCTATAATCTCACGGCATAAATCCGACACCCTGTTCCAGAACTCGCGCCAAGACTCAGCTCCTGAAAATTGTCGGTCGTCGAATGAATTGACCGGCATGGCGTTATCCTTTGCCCACTTGCTTGTTTTTCCCACAGCTTCGCCTAAGTTATGTTCCCGAAGTTTTTCAAGATATTCAACAGGGGCACCCATATATCCGGCAAGCGGTTCCGCTGTCTGCCTTGCGCGAATCAGATCTGAGGAATAAATTTTGTAGGCTTGTCCCTTTAATTCTGCAGAAAGCTTCCGTCCGATACTTTCTGCCTGTTCTTTGCCCAAATCGGTCAACTCCCAGTCCGTCCACGAACCGACCATTCCGTTAGCATGGTGAACAGACTGCGTATGCTGAATAGTGATGATTGTTTTCATTTCTATGCCCTCCACTTTTTTAAGTTAGCTTCTGATAATCGTAAAATTCATGGATGTATGTTTAATTTATTTCTTTCATCTTTGTCAAGTAAAATTGTAATTGGATTAAATTATATCAGAATTTTGTAGATAAAACAATGTATTCAGACAAAAAAATGGAATTATAGAAATTCATTATTGTGTTGTGATTAAAATTATAACCCAATTAAAAGTAAATACGAAAACCATATGATATAATGCCTAATGACGATGGAAAACATATATCAAAGGAGCTGTATTTTTATGAATATTTTGCACTTGCAGAAGTATAAGACTCTTATTTATTCGGGTTCCTTTGCATTAATCGAATTTTTATGATATAATGATATTAGTAGTGATATAAAAATTAAATGTATGATGTTTCGAGTCATTATATTAAACAAGTTTTTGACAAAACAGCTCTATCGCATTTTACAACAAAAACTTGCTACCGATATAGAATATCATATAACCGGGGTATAGGAGGAGAAAATGAATCTTAATAAGAAAAAGGTAGTACATATCAGCTTTGGTAAGGGTACAGTGGTTGAACACACTGATTCTCATCTTACGGTTAAATTTTGCGACGGTGAGAAGGTATTCGTGTTTCCCGATGCATTTGAAAAATTTATTTCGATTGACGACGAATTAATAAATAAAGAAATAAACAAGCTTTTACATATAAAAAAACAGAAACAAAAAGAACTTGAGGCGCTTGAAGAAGAGGAAAGACTTAAACAAATTGAAAAGCGCAAGCAGGAGCTTTTATACGCCAAAGTTCCCAAAAAGAGTAAAATTCACCCCTGCTCACAAAGCGTTTTTTGGTGCAAAGTGGATAACCAAAAGGAAGTTTTTGATGAGTGGAGAGTATTTACCGGTCTGAAAAAGAGCGGTATTTACGAGGGAAAGGTAAACAAACCGATTCGTCTTAAGAGCAATAGTGCCTGTCTTTTAACCTCAAGAGAGCGCCGTGTTCCCGAGAGCGAGCGACGTATTTTGGGTGCGTTTATGGTTATGGATGATTTTGTGGGGAAGAACTGCGAGGACGGTTATATATACGCGCATCCCGAATTCAGGATACAGCTTACGGAAAAAGAATCGGAAAAAATGCTGTTCTGGAATTATTATATAAACAAAAAATACCCGCATGCGATGACATGGGATAGCGGAGTTTACCGTTACTTTGATAATATCTGGATGGCTCGTATTTTAAGAGATATTCTTGTTATGAGAAAAGGTAGGGCGACTTTTAATGAAGTAGAGGAATTCTTTGAGTATTATTGCAGGATGAATCAGATTGATAAAGACTCGATACCCGAACCCAAAGGTGCATTAAAACAAAAATAAGCTAATTATTAATAATTTTAATATTTAATTTTTAATGTTTAGAATATGTGAAGTAGTTTATTAAAACTATAAATATTTTTATTCTATTATTAACAATTATTGACAGTTCAAAAAAAGAAAAAAATTATTTAATATTTGAATAGTTAATGCCCATATGAAGAATTAAATACTTTTATAATGATTTAGAAAATGCGCACTTAATTTCGTAAAAAACTAATAATTATTAAAAATTTACATTATAAAAAGGATTATGAGACGATTATATCAATTTCATGATTTCATTAAAAAATACAACGGAATATTTATTGTAGAAATTGAAAACTAAAATTCTAGATACAAACTGCATCCAATGAATATTCTCTTAATTAATGTTTATGAGATATTGATTAAGAGAAAATATATCAATAACCACTTAGGTATGGAGTAATACTATGCGTTTTTTGTGTCTAAAACTTCAAAATTAATAATTTGGCTTAAATTTATGCTTAAAACATAAAATCACAAAATTAAATTTGCTAACTTTTTGTCTAGTTTATTAAAAAACACTATATATTCTGTTTAATAAAAATAAAAACCACTATATACAGTGGTTTTTTGTTTTGGCAGGGAGTGTAGGACTTGAACCCACCTCATAGGTTTTGGAGACCTAGGCACAACCTCTATACCAACCCCCTAAAAAAATTTAATATAATTATTATTAAACATAAATATTATATCAAATTTCCGTTAAATATGCAAGTATTATAAAATACAAAATAAATTTCTATGAGATAATTTTTTATCAAAATTTTGTTAAAGAGTTGTTAAAATTTCACCAGTAAATTAAAATTTAGAACGTGAATTTTAAGTAATATTTACAATACCGAAAATTTCTGTTTGAATATCACTTAATTAACTTTATATATGAAAGAAATATTATTAAAAATTTCTAACAAGTCCTACAACTTTACCTAATATTTCAACATTGTCAACTACTATTGGTTTCATAAAATCGTTTTCTGGTTGAAGTCTGTAATGTCCGCCTTCTTTATAAAACTTTTTTACTGTTGCACTTCCATCAATTAGTGCAGCTACTATATCTCCGTTATTTGCTGAACTTTGTTGCCGTAACACAACTTTATCGCCATCGAAAATTCCTGCATTAATCATGCTTTCTCCGGAAATAGTCAACATAAATAAATCATCGCCTTTAAACATATTAGGGGAGACCATAAAATATTCTTCACAGTTTTCAACTGCTAAAATTGGCTCGCCCGCAGTTATAACTCCAAGAACAGGAATCGCAACCATGTCGCTCTTTTTTATTTGTTCAATATTTGCAATATTGCTATCTTTGCTTATTTCGATAACATCTAACGCTCTATTTCTGTTTGCTTGTTTTTTGATAAGTCCTTCGTTTTGCAATTTGTCTAAATAATAAGAAACAGTACTAATGCTTTTAAAGTTTAGTGCCTTTTTCATTTCTCTCATTGTTGGAGGGAATCCATTATCTAATTTATATTCTTTTATAAATTTAAGCAGTCTTTCGGTTTGATTGATTTTTTTCATAATTCTCCTTTAAAATGTAAATTTTCTTAAATTAAAATTAATTATTAAAAGTGTCAAGATTATATTAACAAAATGAACCTTCTAAAGTGATAGTACTATATAAAAAAATAAAAGTCAAACATTTGTTCGACTTTTATAAAACTTTTTATTTTTAAATTATCCATCTATGTAAAGATTATAGTTTTCAAAAGTACTTAATAGTTTGTTTAGTAGTGTGGAGATAGTTTATTTGTTACCCTTGTAAACTATAATGCAGAGAAGAAAGCATCTAGTAGTATAAACTTTCATGTTCCTTTCTTAATTTCTTTGCTTAGTAAAAATCAAAGATTTCATACTTAAAAACAATATAATTTCTATACTTAAAAAAGCCATATAATAAAGGATTTCATACTTAAAAAACTATATTATCAAAGATTCTATACTTAAAAGCCATATAATAAGATTTTAATATTAAATATACTTAGTTAACAAAGTTAAAAGAAAGGGGCGCAAAAAGCATCTAGTAGTAATCTTTCATGTTCTTTTCTTAATTTAAAATTAATATAAGTTTGTATTAAAAATCAAAGCTTAAACTAATAAACTACTACTTACTAATTATTAGTTTAAGCTTAAATTTCATGACAAATTATTAGTTTAAGGTTAAAATTCATGGTAAAAGGTAGTCAAATTTTTCGCCCTAGTTTTCCATACCGCACAACTAGAATATAATCACTAGTGTCATTATAATTTTTATTTCAACTAAAAATTATTTTCATTATCTCTTAACTTAACCTTTGTGGCCGCATTTCTTCTAATATCCTCAGAAATTGCAGCATAGTGTTTTCTTGTTGTGTTTACATCTTTATGTCCTAAAACATCGGCAACTATGTAAATATCGTTTGTTTCTCTGTAAAGGTTTGTTCCAAAAGTACTTCTAAGTTTATGGGGGGTTATATTTTTAAGAGGACTAATGATTTGGCTATATTTCTTTACAAGTTTTTCAACAGCTCTCACACTTATTCTTCTTTTTTGCAAACTTAAAAAAAGTGCGTTTTCGTGGACTTCGTCAGCCACTTTTATTTTCGTACGCTGATTTAAATATTGTTTTAATGCGTTTTCTACTTCGCTATTATAATAAAGAATAACTTTACTTCCACCTTTTCGAGTTACTTTAAAAGAATTTTGATCAAAGAAAATATCCGAAATATTTAGTCCAACTAATTCTGAAATACGAATTCCAGTTCCTAAAAATACAGACATAATAGCAAAATCTCTAATGCTGGTATGTTTATGAAATCCCTTTTGCATTTTAGTTAAGCCGTCTCCACTTTCTGACAAATTTAATAAATTTACAATTTCATCAACCTCTAACCTAATAATTTCTCCTTCACGAATTTTTGGAGAATCTACTTTTTCGGCAACATTTTTCTCTATAAAATTATTTTTAAAAAGATATTTTAAAAAATTCCTTACGCTAGACAATTTTCGATTCCTTGCTTTTTCTCCATTTTTAAAAAGTTTGCCATTGTTTTTATATAAATTCAAATAGGATAAAAACATCTCTAAATGAAGGGAAGTGACTTGATTAAGGTCACTAGCTTCTATATCTTCAACTTTTTTCCCATTAAATTCTTTAATGTTTGATGCTAGAAATTCTAAAAAGATTTTTATATCTCTTAAGTAGCCAAGCCTAGTTAAAGAAGTTGTTCTTGGTTCTATTCCACGAATAAAGTGAGAACAAAAATCTGGCAATGATGTTAGCATTAACCTTATATCTTCAATATTTTTGTTATCCCTTTCTTCAAAATATGTGGCAGATTTTTTCAAACAAACTCCTTTAATTATATAATTATAATAACATAAAAATCTTTAACTGTTAAACATTAAGTGACTTAAAAATTAAATTATGTTATTATTGTTAAAAGGGAATTTGTAAGCCATGATAAATATAACAAACTATAAAACTAAAGAAATAAAGTTAGATATTTTAAAAGTTTCCGATTGGTTTAAAGATATATTAGAAAGTTGCGTAAATAATTTTTTTTCTAACAAAAATCTTTTTACTAAAGAAAATATTTCAATTTATTCTTTTGATGATTTAAGTTTAAAAACTAATGTAACTAAAAACATTATAACAACTTTTTATGTTGAGATTAATCAACCTGCTAATTATAAAGTTAAAGATAGTAAATTTAAATTTCATTTTTTTAAAAATGATGATATATTACCTGATTTATATTTAACTTTACATGAAATTAAAAAAGGAATATTTAATAGTTTAATTAATAATTTAACAGAAGAATTTGTGCTTTATGAAAAAAAACAATCAATTTTCATTGATTTTAATAGAGAAGTTAGTGACAATGTTATTCAAACTTATTATTTTGAAGTTATTCCATGCATAACATTTGTAAATAGAAATAATGTTAATGGAGTTATGTATTATACTGATAATTTTAAAGAAATTACTATTGATTATCCCAAAATATCAATGGAAAACTTTGCTTTAAAAAATACTAGAACAAATAATAAACTTTTAGAGACAGTTATCATTTTTAAAAACATATTACTAAAAGAACATAAGTATGAGGAAATTCCGTTTGAATTTGTGGAAACGCTATGCTTTAATGTGCCAGACGAATTATTTATGGGAACATTCAACAGTGCTATTTTTAAGATAGTAAATTATATGAGAAATATAGGATTATTAAATATCAAAACAATAGATGGTCAGGACTGTTTATTTACTTCAAAATATAAATCATTTTCTTTATTATACGCTAAAAAAATACTAAAAAATATTAGTGATTTCGTTTCTAAAAACAAGTAAGGTTAACTATACATGAAAAAATTTTGAATAATTTTTAAAAATTAAGAGAATTATAAAAGTTCACAATATATAGCATGTAATTTTTCATTAAGACTTTTTTTCGGGCACGCAATTATTCATAATGCGAATGTTTATGGAAAATAAAATATAAAAAACAGTATAAATACGCGCATTCAAATTTAAAAAATTGCAAAATTTAAAAAAAAGTTAAACACTCAAAATAAAACAAGACAAATATGTCAACTAACACCCTAATGACTAATCAGATAGTTTGTGTTTATTATTTGTCTTGTTTTTTTGTGTTTTTCTCTATTTCTTTTCTTGCAAGTTCATCGCACATATTATTATAGATATTATCACTATGACCTTTAACTTTTACCCATTTTACTTTATGAGGTTGTAAGTAGTCTACTAATTTCATCCATAAATCAATGTTTTTAACTTCTTTTTTATCAGCAGTTTTCCAATTATTTTTTTTCCAGTTAGTAATCCAATTATTTAAAAAAGCATTAGAAACATAAGCACTGTCAGTATAAATTGTAATGTTGCAAGGTTCTTTTACTTTTGATAGTCCAACTATAACTGCCATTAATTCCATTCTATTATTTGTGGTGTTATTTTCAAATCCACTAAACTTTTTTATATAATCACCATATATTAGCACAACTCCATACCCACCGCGACCAGGGTTATTTGAGCAAGCACCATCGGTGTATAATTCGATTTTTTTCATATTGTTATCCATTTTTTATTTATTGTTTTAGTTTTATATCTAATAATTTTATATAATGCTTTTTAAAGTAATTTAAAATTGATTTAACGACAAATTTATTGTTTTTAAATTTACAAAACTGTGCTTAATAAGACAAATTTGATTTGTGTTAGGAGTTGATAACTTTCATGCTTTTTAAAAAAAAGTTAGTTGTAAATTCAAAAGAGGGCGAAAGATAGTTTTAATAATCACGACTTTTTAAAATTGCATTTGAAATAACAAACAAAGTTGAGATATATGCAACATAAACTATTATGCTTAACCAAATATTCATATTAGTTATAACAGGGGAGTGTAATAATTTAAATAAGAAATGTTCTCTTTCAAAACTGGAATTAACTAAGAAATATTTATATAAATTAATATTCGTGTGAGGGAAAAATGCAAAAATTAAATTAGATGTAGTGATTAAGTTAAATGAAAATAAAATTGCTAAAACAACACCTGACACAACAAAAGATATTCGTGATTTTTTAAAGACCACTGCAACTAAGAAAATTATAGCTAGTAAAAAAGCAATTTCAATTAGTAATGATATAGAATAAATTAATAATGCGATAATAGGTTGAATTCTTAAAATTGTGGTTGCATTAAAAACTGTAATAATAATTGAAGAGAAATAACTAATATTAGTGAAAGCCGAATAACTTAAAACGAAAATAAACGAAAACATAAACAACACACAACCAAGTAGCAAGGTTGCTAAATACTTTCCAAAAAATATTTGTGTTCTAGAATGAGGACGAACGAGTAGTAAATTCATTGTTCCTTTCTTTGTATCTAATGGATAAATAATAGTTGCAACAACAACTAAAATAATCACAATTATGATTGCTGCAACTCTTAAAGCGAAAAATGCGTAGTCAACTACTGATGGTGAATTTTCAACAAAATTAAATTGAGGAGCACTAACATAATTTGAAGAATACTCATTATTTTTAATTAGATAATTATAAAGAGTTGCCATGCTTTGGGTTTCATATTCATTGAAGTTTTTTAATGAATATCCATAGCAATCATTTATATTGATATTAGTTAAATCTTTGTGAGTATTTAAAATAGCAGTATAGAGAACTAAGTCGTATGCCATAGTTGAGAGTTCTTTATAATTTTCTATTTTATTAACAATTAGTTGAGATTGTGGGTCGTTTTGAAAGTTTACTATATAAGCAAATATTACATCAATATTTTCTTGAAGTTTACTATTGATTAATGATTGAATACTTTCAATAGCCTCTTTTGAAGGTTGAACTAAAATATAATCGTGTGAAAATTGTTCCAGATAATTAATAAAATTAGTTCCTCTTATTTTTTCAACGGCTAATTTATGAGCTGAATAACTATTAAGTTGGGTACCAGTAAGATTAATGTATGCATGTGCATTTATAATTGCTGTATTTAAATCAAGAATTAAATCATTTCTAGTGTAAATAGTTAAGTAGGTTGGGTTAACAACTGAGTAAAATAAATCTGCAAACCTACTGATTTTATTTAATAAACTTACTCTCCAAGCATTAGCATAACTTGTGTTGAAGAAAATTTCTGAAGTTTTAAGATATTCTGTGTAAGTGTTATAATCGATTTTTATATCATAAATAATTTTGTCCATTGTTGTTTCTAAAAAATTAAGAGAAAATTTGTTTAATTTAGTAAGTTTTTCTTGAAATAAATTTGCCTCAAAAAAATTTACGAGTGCATTTGCTGCTTCGGCTTTATTTAAAAAAGATGAGTTGTAGTTATCAATTTTATCTAATAACACATCTATGTCTTCCAAACTACCTAGATATTCAGGTGAAGTGGCAATAAAATTAATATATTCTATTACATCAATTTCTGCAAAATTTATTAATGATAATTTAAATTCCATCACTGACTGCGCGAAATCTTGATACTTATCATAAAGAACTGTTGAATCGCCGTTAGGAATCTCACTTTTTAACAGCTCAAAAGAATTTAGTGTGTTTTGAAGTGAGAGTGTAGTGTTCTCACTTCTATCATGCAATTTTGAGTAATAATTAAGCAAAGTTTGAGCTTGATTTATTTTATCATCGTATGATATTTTATTTTCGTTTATAAAAGTTGAGTATATTTGAGTGGATGAATCATTTCCAAAATCAAGATTGTCGCTTGGTCTTTGAACGGGTGAATATAAAATTAAAGATAAAAATGTTGCAGCCAATAAAACAATAAGCATTAAGAATACTAATGGCATTTTTATTAATCTATTAAATTCATTTTTAAAAACCTTAATCATAATTTCCTATATATCAACTTAACCAACTTTTACTTAACGCACGCCTTTCTAAAATTTCAGCAAAAACTTGTTCCAGTGTTTTAGTTATTATTTCAATTTTAAAAATACTTAGTTCGTATTTTTTTAAAGTGCTGGTTATTATCTGCAAGTCAGCTTTATTCGTATACACTAATATTGCATTACCCGCCAAACTGACTTTTAATTTTAATTCCTCTGCAATTATTTTGCCGGCGAAGTTTGGGTAATCCACAGTGAATTTTAGTTTTTGTGAGTTGGTTGAGCCTTCTAATAATTGAATCATAGTTTTTAATTCTACCATATTTCCTTCATTAAAAACTCCGATAGTGTTGCAAATCTTTTCCATTTCGCCTAGCATTCTACTAGAAATTATAAGAGCAATTTTTTCTTTTTCCGCAAGAAGTTTTAGTAGTGATGACATTGTGTTGATTTCTCTAACATCTAAGTTATAGAAAGGATCATCAATGATTAATAATTTTGGTTTATGAATTATTGCTTGAGCGATACCAACTTTTTGTTTAATTTCTTTAGGACACTTGGAAATTCGTCTTTTTAAAAAATGCTCAAAACCAAGCAGACGCGCGTAGTTTGATATATCTTTGTCTGTTATACCCTCATAGAAATTGGCATAATAACGCAAATTGGCAAAGCAGGTCATGTGGTTAAATAATTTAGGCGAACGAATTAATGCGCCAACATCGCGTATTGCTTTTTTAAAATCGTTTTTAATCGAAACACCGTCAATTAATATATCGCCTTCAGTCATGTGGGTTAGACCGCAAATTAATCTGAGTATAGTTGTTTTCCCTGAGTTTTTAGGACCTAATATTCCAAAAATTTCTCCTTCTGAAATTGAAAAAGAAACATTATTAACAGCCACAATTCCATGGCTGAATTTTTTTGTCACTTCTTTGATTTCTAGAATAGTATCAGGCAATTTTTTCTCCTTATATGCTTATTTTCGGTCTAAGTTTAATTTAATTGGAGTAATTATATTATATGATAAAAAGTAAGTTTTTCACGGCACTAATTGTTTTTTGTTTAATTTTCATTGTGTTGACAATTTTTTCAACTATTCTTTTATTCCAAGCGGATAAAATTAACTTTCTTTATGCAAATGTAATAGTTGTTGGTATTTTTATTTTTAGCGGACTAGCGGTGTATTTTAGTGTTATAAAACGAAAAATTTATTGTAGAATTTTTTTTATTATTAGTTTAGTTTTTACTTTTGGAATTTTTATATATGCGATTTCAATCAAGTATGATTTAATTAGATTATTCACAAACGCCACTAATATTAAGAATTTCATTTTGCAGCAGGGTGGTTGGGGTGTTATGGCACTAATTGTTATTCAAATTTCTCAATGTGTTGCAGTGCCTATTCCTTCAATTATAATAGTTTTTGTGGGCACTTTGATTTATGGTCCAGCACTATGTGCACTATTTTGTAGTATAGGGATATTAATTGGTTCTTACATTTCTTTTGGCATTGGCAAGGTGTTTGGGAGAAAGGTTGTTGCATGGATAATTGGTAAAGATAAATTGGAGTATTATTCGAACTTAGTGCAGGGAAGGGAAAAGTTATTTTTAATTGCCGCGTTTATTCTACCGTTTTTTCCCGATGATTTATTATGTTTAACTGCAGGAATTACTAAAATGACTTTTAAAGAATTTTTCTTTGTTGCGCTTTTAACTCGCCCGATTGGAATGATTTTCTTATGTTACTTTGGAGGGAGCATATTTGATATTAAAAATAACTATATGTTTTTTCTTATGTTGATACTTTTTGCGATTGTTATTATTGGCGTTTTTCTTTTATTTTTTAAAAAACAACGAGCTTATTTATTTTCAGAATCAAAAAAATTAATAGAAAGCTTTGCGATTAAGAAGAAATTTATAAATAAAAGGTGAAATAACAAAATTTAAAGCAAGGATTAGCGGAATAATCAATTTAACTAGATAAAAATTAATATTTTCAAGGTCAAACCCAATTAAAGTATTTATAGCATAAGTTATTATTGCCACTAAGAAAAACGCAAACAAGCCAAATAAGAAACTGTGAGTTAGGTTAAAGTTGTTTGATTTTCGTTTATTTTTGTTAAGAAAGTAAGGCAAAATATTAGCAAGTGCAATAAAAATAATTACTGCAAAAGAAACTCTTAAAATTGTAAAATCTTCAGGGTGTAAAAGTTCTAACCTGTTTAATATAAAAATAAAAGAAGATAACTCAATTAACATTAAAAATAAAATAATCCAACCAAAAATAAATTTAACTTTGTTGGAAAGTAAAAATTTTATATCTGGTTGATTAAAATAATCTTCATTTGAATATGATTTAAAAGATAAATTTTTTTCTTGTAATTCGCGTTGTAAGTTTAAAATTGAGTTTGGTTTATCTTCTACCTCCACTCTTTTTGTGGTTGTTTGCTCAACCATTTTAATTTCTTCTTCCTGCATTGGTTGCTGTATTGGTTGCTGTGCTAGTTGTTGTGTTGGTTGCTCTGTTGATTGTTGCTTTGATGGATGATTAAATAAATCATTGTTGCTTTCAAAGACCACCGGATCTTCTTTATTAGTATAATTAGGAAAATTGTTATATCTGGTTTTGCTTTCTACTACGGATGTGTGTTGTTGGACTTGATTAGAAGGAGAGTCAAAATTAGTTCTTGTTTCTTTAGTATTATGTAAATTTTGTAAAATATTAAGAGTGGATAATGCACTTTTCTTTTTTTCTATTTGGTTATTAGTTAAATTTTGAAAACGCTTATCAAACTGCTTAATCTTCTCCTCACGCTCCTCAGCAGTCAATTGAATCTCCTTTCTATATATGGGTGAAGTAATCTTTGCTGGGGCAGGGGCGGGCTTCACTACTTCTTTATAGGTGCCAATATTATTATTATAATTATCCGAAAAAGCGCGCGCAGTACCTTGCGGCATTCGCCAAAAATAACAGCGGCGATGGATATACATTACTCTGCCGCCTGAGGCTCGCCGCAAAGCGCGGCGACAGCAGGCAGGCCGACGCGCAGCTTTCAGCGCTGAAACAGCAGAAGGCCATGTGGGGCGTGGATGAATTCGATGCGCTGTATTATATTCTGAAGAGCCGTAAAAACCTTATGCAGTATATCTCCAAAATTGAGGCGGACGATATGGCTGTGTATGCGGGTAAAATTGCGAAAATGCATGGCGATTTCCCCAGCGTGATGCTTGATTATGCGGACGCATTTTCGTTCGAAAACCCGAAAGCCCTTTTCTGCATGTCGTGCTGCTTTAAAATGTGTATCACAGGCGGCAGCAAAAGGCGTGACGAAAAGGAATACGGGCGGCTGGTGCAGGCATATATGGAAAGCATAGCAAGGTGCGTGCACGGTGCTTTTAGGCCGGAGATCCTCAACCCTTCCGCAGTGTGCAGCCTGCCGCGTGAGTGCCGCTTCGGCTATTATGCGGGCGAAGCGATAAAAGCAAAGCGGCAGGGCGACGGTGCAGGCTGCATTAGGAACATGCGTTTAGGGCTTAAAGCGTATC
>ENA-UOOK01003743-UOOK01003743.1-fermentation-metagenome-genome-assembly--contig:-NODE-3743-length-16990-cov-10.231591_pt1 | contig 16990 bp, 11 predicted proteins | sample MGYA00245777_ERZ724023 | MGnify/ENA primary metagenome ERZ724023 (study PRJEB28704, sample SAMN03018312) | fermentation metagenome | biome: anthropogenic terrestrial biome; feature: soil...
ATACTCTCAGCTCCTCCAGCTAAACCAGAATACAAAGCTATATCTCCACATCTTCTTCCCATTACTTCTACTATATTAGCTCTTCCATGGGAACTTGAAGTGTCTCTAATTTTACCTATAGCATCCACTACTGTTTCTATAGCTGTGAAAAATCCAATAGTGTAATCTGTATAGCCCATATCGTTGTCAATTGTACAAGGGATACAAACAACTGGTATTCCTGCATCGTATAAGTTTTTTGCTCCTCTAAAGGTACCATCGCCGCCTAATACTACTAAACCATCTATTCCAAAAACCCTAATTACATTTAGAGCTTTATTAAGTCCTTCCTCAGTTTTAAATTCATCACATCTAGCAGACCTAAGCATAGTGCCTCCCCTGTGAATTATGTCTGCCACAGATGATAAATTCATTTCATCTATTTCTCCATTTAATAACCCATCATATCCTTGTTTTATTCCCATAACTTTTACTTTATTATATATTGAAGTTCTAACTACGGATCTAATTGCTGCATTCATTCCTGGAGCGTCTCCACCACTTGTTAGTACACCTATGGTCTTCATATTTTTCCTCCTTATCGATAAAATATTCTGTTAGATTATACCTAAGTCAAATAGCACTGCTTGTATATCATTGGCTTCAAATTCAGGAGCTAATATTGCATATAATTCTTCATCCCCTTCTTTAGTAAACAGCTGCTTTTTTACAAGAAATCCTTCTTTTTGCAGCCTTTTTTCAACTTCATTTGCTGATTTTTGTTTATTTACATTGTTGTAATTGGAGTCATAGACCTTTATTATTTGTATCTTTTTAATGACTTTATGCGGTTCAATAACCAACTCCGTATCTTGCCCTTGTGAAACAGGCTCTAGCCATATATCTATGTAGTCCCTTTCTTTGAGCATCAGAGCTTTGTCAACATCATTGATTGCCAAAGCTATTTGTGTCTGGTCCTTGTTATTCATATAGCTTCTATTTTCAATTATACGGTTGGTATTAACTGTCTCACCCTTGTAAATAGGTACTATTGTACGCTTGCCGACTACTTCGTCATAGGACTTTGCTATGCTTGAATTCTTCAATACATCTTCAGCATCGAGGAGAAGCCCCTCCAGTTCATCGAACGAATTATCGGGATGAGCGAACTTTACAAGTTCGACCTTGTTGAATTGATGGAGCCGCGTCAGACCGCGCGTATCCTTCCCGTGCGCTCCCGCTTCCTTGCGGAAGCATGGCGTATATGAAACGTACTTTACGGGAAGTTGCTCCTCTTTCAATATCTCGTCGGCATGAATATTGGTCACGGGAACCTCGGCTGTCGGGATGAGAAAGTAATCCACACCATCGAGATGGAATAATTCCTCTTCGAATTTTGGAAGCTGTCCCGTTCCGGTCATCGATGTCCGGTTTACCATAAAGGGCGGAAAAAACTCCGTATAATGGTGCTTGTCAATATGCAAATCTAAAAAGAAATTAATTAAGGCTCTTTGTAGTTTTGCTCCTTTGCCTTTATAGACAGGGAAACCAGAACCAGTTATTTTATTTCCTAATTCAAAATCAACAATATCATATTTTGCACATAAGTCCCAATGAGGTGTTGCTCCTTCCCAAAGTTTTGGTATTTCCCCTTCCATTAATTCAACAATATTATCTTCTGCTGTTTTTCCCTTTGGAACAGAAGAGTGAGGAAGATTAGGTATTGAAAGAAGCAATTCTTCTATTTCTCTTTCTTTTTCAGAAAGTTCTTTTTCCAAATCTTTTGAATTCTCTTTAAGGGCTGCTACTTCTTGCTTAGTTTTTTCTGCCAAGTCTTTTTCTCCTTGCATCATAAACTTGCCTATTTCTTTTGCCTTAACATTTAGGTCAGCCTTAATGTCTTCTAATTGTTTTTGAACTTGGCGTTTCTTTTCGTCCAAATCAATTAAAGTATTGATTTTTTGGTCAGCATCTTTAAAATTCTTTACTCCTAAAAGTTCAATTACGTTTTCTTTATTGAGTCTTATCTTATTAATTTCTAACATAAGTATATCTTTTTAATCTTTTATCTCTTAATAATTTTTATAGTGTTGGTCTATCAAAGAAAGGGCTCTTTCCCGATACAGAAAGAGGGATTGCAAAACCATAAGCAACCTCTTCTCCATAAAGACCTAATTCTTTGGCAGCAATTCCAACAGAATACATAGCTCTGGAGTCAATTCTATTGTCTGAAGCTATAGAAACAGCACTTCCAATTGCAATTCCTAAATCATTAGAATTAAACATACATGGAACTTTTTGATTAGATAGTTTTTCTTCGCAAGTTGCAAATCCACATAATCCACAGTTTAATCCTAATACTGATTGCTTTGTTCCTATCAATACTATTGCTCCTGCTTTTAAAATATTTTCCGAATCACGAAGAAAGAATTGTTGGTTATTCATTTCATACATCTTTTTAGTATGGTCGGAAAGCTTAATTATATCTTCATTAGTTATTGTTGCAATAACCAAGTTGTCAATTCCTCTTGCTTTTGGAGCCGTTCTGGCTGCACACATCATGGCTTTTGCTACTTCCATAATGCGATTATCCCTAATACTTTCTTCAGTGAATATCATTCTTTAATTATTTAAAATATGATTAACCAATTTCTTTACTGCAAGTCCTCTATGACTAATCTTGTTTTTTTCTTCTAAAGACATTTCAGCAAAACTTTCTCCATAACCTTTCGGAATGAAGATTGGGTCATATCCAAATCCTCCTTTACCATAACGTTCTGTTAGTATGGAGCCTTCGCACTTTCCTTCAAAATAAAATTCTTTATTGTTTTCAATAAGACATATTACAGTTTTAAAGCATGCTTTCCTATTGGTTTTGCCTTCCATTTCATCAAGAAGCTTATCAATATTATCATCAAAGCTACATCCTTCTCCAGCATAACGAGCCGAATAAACGCCAGGACGATTGTCCAATGCTTCTACTTCAAGACCTGTATCATCTGCAAAGCATGGTTTATTAAATTTTTCATATATGTATTTAGCTTTCTCAAGGGCATTTCCTTTCAAAGTATCGGCAGTTTCGGGAATATCCTCCCTAAGACCAAGTTCCTTAAGGGTGATTAACCTAATGTTTTTACCTAATGCATCTTGTATTTCTTCAACCTTATGTTTATTATTGGTTGCTATAATATATTCTTTCATCTAAAAATTAAATTAAGTAGCAAAATTACTAATAAAACTCCAAAATGATTCTACTTCTTCATTTTATTAAGGATATCCTTTATTGGAGATTCTTCTATATCTTCAGGGCTATAAGTAAGGTCTGAATACACTACTTGAAACAAACAAAATTTATCGTATTGAATAATAGTACTTGTTTCTGTAACATCATGAATTTCCTCATTAATTTCCATAAAGGCTACTCCATATAATTTATTTGTTGATTGCCATGCTTCTGCACAAAATGCTAAAATATACTTATTTTCATTAAAAGCGTTTTGGAATTCAGACTGAGAATCATAATCTGCAGAAAGAGAATTAATCGCCCCCATATATTGATAATCATTATTATTATTTGTTGCAGACAAACATTCTCTCTGACAATACTCATAATTACTAATTGAGTTATCTCTTATTTTACTTTTCATGAAAACATTTGCTTGGTAAATAATATTTGTTTCTACATTAAGCCTTAATTCATACCATAATGTGTTGACGGAATTTTTAAAGACAATAAAGTTTGGAGCGCTTTCGTGTTCATCAAATACATAACCTTTGTCTTCCAATTTTGTTTTAACTTCATTATAATCTAAACCAACATACATTTGTGCGTCTTTTAAAGAAATATTTGTGTAAGAAGGAGTGTTTGAAGAAGTATCATTATCTTCTTTACAAGAATTAAAATTGATTAAACTAAACGTAATTATAAATAATGCAATAATCTTTTTCATGATGTTTTATTTTATGGTTTATATTTATCTCTGCAAAGATATTCTATTTTTTGAAATCATATATCCAAATCTCTTGTTCCTGTCCTAAGGAATTGAATTTGTATTTTGGAGCAAACCTATACTTATTCTTTATTATTGGACTATTGGAAGGGATTTGATTATTCTTGGTTTCTGCAATATTGGCCCTTGAAAGAACTTCCTTGCCTCCAAAATAATCGGTATATATTGTTTTGTTTTCTTTTATCCAATTACTAAACTGCTCATTGGTAACTTGGGAAAGTTTGTATGTATTGGAGATGTTTTGATTTAATTGCTTGTATGCGTAAATATTATCTACTGCAACCTTATCTTTAAGTACAAAAACGGCTTCCTTTTCCTTTATTACCAAGCTATAAAGCTCTTGATTGGAATTTAATTTCATATATCCCATTGGAAATAGTGCAAAGAGAAAGTTCCATATAAACATAAAAAGTCCTAAGCCAAAAATTGCTCTACGAAGATATACAAAATAATATATTAATAATAGGATTATCAAAAATGGAATTATTATCATAAACTCTGCATTTCCATTGGAGAAAGCGGCAAAACCAAAATAGAGAATTAGCATAACCCAGCAATATCTAACAAAACGTTTTTCATTGAAAAGGGTTAGCTCTCGTTTTTTGAGCTTAAAACAAAAATATACCCCAATTATAAGAAATCCTATTGCAATAGATATTACCGATATGCTAATAACAGGATAAAGAGAAAAGATTTCAAAAACATATCCATGTACTTGAATAAATGTTCTTACGAAACTGATGGCAGAAAGAAGGATTACATTTTTTAGGATAGGCATTTCTGCAAAAGAGGTTTTGTAGTCGTGCAACACAAAGTTAGTTAGGAGCTGTGCACTTAAAGTTTCTTCCTGTAGAAATACAATAAGAGAGTAAACAATTGGGATAATCAGACTTATAATAAAGAATGTAATGATATTCTTCCATTTTCCATTAAAGACGAATACAAAGAATGAACAAATCAAAGTGAAGATTGCTATTTGGTGAAATAAACATCCTATCACAGATACCAATCCACAAAGGACTACTTTATAAAATTTGTTTTTTATAAGGAAGCTCTGAACAAAATTCATTGATAAAAGGATAAAGAAAAGAGGTATTATATAACATTCATTGTCTATTGCGAAGCGTTGGAACCCAAAACAAGAGCCAATAAATAAAATAGAGGCAACAATAAGAGCTTCTTTAAGATAAATCCTACGCATCATTACTCTTACCACAAGCAAACAACCTGCTGCAAATAATACATTAATTGTTTGGAAAAGCTTTATTGGTTCAATATTAATCCATTTAAATGGGAGGTAAACAAGATATCCAAAGGCAGAATAAAGGAGGTGATGTGGGCGAAACATATCCTCTTTACTCAAAGAAGAAAAAGCATTCGAGTAAGAGTCAGATGTTGGATTATTAGAAAGGAAAATTAAGTATAAGAGTCCAAATACAACAATTATTATTAACGAATAGTTCTTTTTTAAATAGCTTATCATATATTTTTTCCACGTTTTGAACGGGCAAAGGTAATAAAAAACAAAATAAAAATGTATTTTTGCACCGATGATAAAGAAGGAAGATATATCCAAAATTCTTGATGCAACCGAAATAGTTGATGTTATTAATGCCTTTGTTCCTCTAAAAAAGCGAGGAGTTAATTACATTGGCAATTGTCCTTTTCATAACGAAAAGACTCCTTCTTTTACCGTCAGTGCTTCCAAAGGTATATATAAATGTTTTGGTTGTGGCGAGTCGGGCAATGCGGTTAATTTTATTATGAAGCACGAACATTATTCCTATCCTGAGGCTCTGCGTTTTTTGGCTAATAAGTATGGTATAGAAATTCAAGAACAGGAAATAACCTCAGAGGAGAAAGCTCTTCAAGATGAGAAAGATGCCTTGTTTCATCTAACTGAATTTGCCCAAAAATACTTTTCAGAAACTCTTTTCAACGACCCAGAAGGCAGAAGAATAGGGTTGAGTTATTTCATTGAAAGAGAACTTTCGGAATCAACAATTAAGCGTTGGGGACTTGGCTATTGCAAAGACAATTGGTCTGAGTTTACAGATTATGCTAAGAAGAACGGCTATGAAGATAAAGTTCTAATTAGTTCAGGACTAACTATTGCAAAGCAGGAAAGCCATGTGCAGTACGATAGATTTAGAGGCAGAGTAATGTTCCCTATTTACAATATTGGAGGACGTGCTTTGGGTTTTACAGGTAGGGTTTTGAGTTCGGAGAAAACCAAAGCAAAGTATGTAAACTCTCCTGAAAACGAAATTTATTCTAAGAGCAAGGTATTGTTTGGGCTTCACCTTGCCAAGAATGAAATAGCTAAGCAAGACCTTTGCTATTTGGTGGAGGGAAATATGGATGCCATTATGCTAAGTCAAAACAATGTGGAAAACGTTGTTGCAACCTCAGGAACAGCTCTTACTATTGAACAAATAAGGCTTATTAAAAGATATACAAAGAATGTAACTGTGCTTTATGATGGAGATTCTGCTGGGATTAAAGCAGCATTCCGTGCAATAGACCTCTTTGTTGAGAATGGGCTTAATGTAAAGATTGTTCTTTTCCCTGATGGCGAAGACCCAGACTCTTACAGCAGGAAACTACCTCAAGAAGAATTTAAAACCTTTATTACTGATAAGGCTGAAAACTTTATTTTATTCAAAACTAATCTTTTGCTAAGTGATGCAAAAGATGATCCTTTCAAAAAAAGTGATTTAATAATTGAAATTATTAATACAATTAGCTACATTTCTGACATTATTGAAAGGGATGCATATGTGCAGCAATGTTCTTCTATTCTGAATATGAAGGAAGAAGTTCTATATAATGAATTAACTAAAGTACTTAGGAATAGATATTTTAAGAAGATAAAGGAAGAAAGGAAAGAAGAAACATCATCTTCAACACAAACTCCGCCCGATGATTTATTTCTTGATGAAGATGATGGTTCAAACTATATTAGTACACAAAAAGCTAAAAAACAAATTATTGAAGAACTCTTCCCTGATGAAGCCCAAGAAAGGAAGATAATTTCTCTTCTTCTTAACTATGGAGATAAACTAACAAAACAATCTATTATTGGAGAGGGTAATGAAAAGACTGATTCGGAGCTTTCAGTTGCAAATTATTTAGTTGGAGATATTATAACCGATCAAATTGATTTTGACAACGAGTCTTACCAAGAAATATTTGATGTTTATAAGGAATATCTCTTTGAAAAAGGCGAATTGCCCAACCTTAATTTATTTACTAATCATCAAAACTCCAAAATTCAGGATATTGCAGCCACACTATTAATAAATAATTATGGTATTAGTGAACTTTGGCAAACTAAATGGAACATCCATACTCCAGACCCTGAAAGCTCAGAAAGAATTGATTTAGATATAAAAGAAAGTCTTTTAAGTTTGAAGATAAATAAGTTAGAACGAAAAATAAGAGAGGTTAAAGCAAAGTTAAAAGAAGAAACAGAGCATGAAAACCAACTTATTTTACTTTCTGAACAAAAAACCTTAGAGAAAATAAAACAGATTATTTCTTCAGAACTCAAACGTATAATTATAAAATAATAATTCTTTTATTCTTTTTTTGGTATAACCTGCTCAATTTTTTTAAATATAAATTCCGCTCAATTTAGAATCAAGAGATAAATTTTTAAAATCAAGTTCTAATGAATTAGAATCAAATTCTATTTTTCTCTTTTTTGAATTGGTTGCAATCTGATAATAAAATATTAGGTTAAGGATAAATAAAAATAGCGAGGAATACATTTAAGCCTCGCTATTTTTTTATTGTTGGATTTTAGTTTTTGATTATCTTGTGATAATTATTTGTTTCTTTCCAAGTATCTTGTCTTTGTCTTTAAGAATAACAAAATATGTTCCTGATTCTATTGAACTTATGTTAATTTGTGTTTTTGTGTTTAGATTTTGTTTTACAAATACCGGTTTACCTAAAACATCTATTATTTGCACATCTACATTGCTTAAATTAGATACACTTAAATCTATTGTAAATATTCCATTTGTTGGATTAGGATAAATATTAAATTCTTTAAAGTTATTATCAATATCTTCCAATCCTATTAAGGATGAAACAATCATTGTGATTGGTGTGGTTTGTTTTTGAGGGCATGCTCCGTTTCTAACTCTCACTCTGTATTGATATGTTCCTTCGTTCTCTATTATTTGAGTAAATGTTGTTAGATTTGCTGTATTTGGAATTATTGTCCAAGTTCCGTTGCCGTCTTTTCTTTGCCACAAGACTACATCTCCAACATTACCTGTTAGGGTCATTTCTCCTGTTGAGGAATTTGGAGCAATAGAATCGTTGATTGAAGAAAGCTCTCCTGCAACTGTTTCTGGCAATATTGGAACTAATTTTGCTGCTGAGGTATCTATTTTATCTGCTGATATAACCACTCTTTTGAAGTATGTTGGTACTGTTAGGGTTGAAGGGGTGTAGTCTTTCTTAATTCCTGCGTTTTTTGTGATAATCCAATTTATATTATCTGTGCTTTCCAACCAACGATATGAATATGTTCCGCTTCCTCCTGTTGGAATAGTTCCTATTATGGTTGGCATTTCTCCTGTTTCGCATGCAGCAAAATTACTATCTACAATTGCATTATTGGAAATTGCATCAGAGGTTGTAAGTAATGTAAAATGTTCTCCATAAGCTACTCCATTTTGATTAATTCCATAAGCACGATAGTAGTATCTTGTTCCTTCGCTTAGCCCAATTAGATTATAGGTCATATCTCCGGTTGTTCCACTTACAATATACTTTTGGTCAGAAAGTCTTGGGTATTCTTGGGTGCTTACAACAAATCCTCTTTCTGTTATTGTTGCATCTCCTTGTAAAGATGTCTGTGTTGAGCCTGAAAGTTCTGCTGAGGTATGTGTTATTTGTGAAGGAGCCAATGTTTGAACCTGAACTCCGAAAGCTGCACCTTCGTTAGTTTTAAAGGTGATATTATCATTTGAAAGTCTTGTTATGTTTGTTAATGCTACATTAGAATTTTGATTATTCCATGATTTAAGATTGGTTGTTGTTTGGTCGGTTAGAGAAGTTATATTTTGAGAGCCAGGATATAGCATATTTGTCATTTCAGTATAGTTCCATGATCTATGACCTGTTTGCCCTGATTCCATTCCATTATAAGCACCATTGGCCGACATAAGTAATACATTATTTTTTGCAGCTACACAATTAATGCAATTACCTCCTGCTGTAAATAATCCCCATCCTGTTGCGTTTTCTGATTCATCTACATGCAAGGCTCTAATTCCGCTATTTACTCCTGTACCATTTTTATAATTGATTATAGAATAGTGTAGATAAGCATTCCAACCTGAGAAATTAATGTTTTCTAATAAGAAGTATTCTCCTTCGGTTGGAGTATTAATTCTAAATATTAGGGCTGTGTCTTCTGTTGGGATGGATGTTATATCCATTAACATATTTGAGTCTATTATATATGGGTTTGCCCAACCTAAGAATATCTTTGAATAAGCGTTGTATAGAGGAGGAGTTTTCTCACTATTATTATAAGCTCCTGCATCCATTACTTCAAGGTCTCCTAATGTTTTTGATGCTCCATTTTGTTCGTAGTCGGTATCATAATAGTCTAAGAGTCCTAAAACATGTCCAAATTCATGAATATGTACTCCTATTCCTGACATTTCATTATATGATCTTTTTTCTGAGGCACAAGAATATTCTCTTACCCTTACTCCATCTAAGATAATAGGAGGGTCAAGCCTTGACCTATGAGCCCAAATTGCGTCTGCTCCTCCACCATTATGCTGACCTTGTCCTGCATAGATAATATGTACTCCGTCCACCGTTAAATCACCATCATTATCAAATACAGAAAAATCTACATCATTATTAGCTGCATTACATGCATCAATAATCATTTGCTTTGCGTTGGCATCATTTACTAAATCAGTTTCTCTTCCATAGAAAGCTCTATTGTTAGGTAATACATATGGCCCTACTATTTCACTTTGGAGGTCAAACTTACCATAAGAATTAGCTAAGTAATAATCCCTAACACTTCCTGTTGCTCCTGATGCAGAGTATCCAATTTGATTAAAGAGATTATCAAATTGTGTTCTTGTGTAAGTGAACTGAATATCGGTGTATGCAACTAATATTACTAATAACTTCCTAATTCCTACTGTTCTTCCTTCAATTGCTGCTTTGGAATTGTCTAACATTTCTGTTATTTCTAACATTATGTTGATTTGATTTTTAGAATATCTTAATTGCTTCTGAATTGATGAAAGAAAATTAAGGTCAGCAACTGAACGATTGTTGCTATTCTTTGCAATAATTCCTGATGGAATTAGGTCTCCTTGTTGATCTTTTATTGCATATTCAAGATAACCTTCTTTATTGTATAATAAAGTGTAGTTGTCTTCTGACTCTACCCAATTGACTCTTTCGTCTCCAAACAGATAGGCAGAAACTTCTGTCCCATCGGGCTGAGAGAGTTGAACCAAACCCTTATAGGCTGGAACCGCCATACTAATTTGAGAAATTAGTAGTATTGCTATAAAAAGCAATCTTGTAAAAATTTTTTTCATGATTCTTTTATTTTTTATTATTATTTATTGCACTATTATTACTTTTGTCATTGCTTGCTGCTTGTTTTTGAATACAAGAAGATAAGTTCCCTTATCTATTGGATTTAAATTAATCATATTATCTCCTTGCTTTAATACTTGGCTTCTGCTCAGGATTTCTTTTGAATTAATATCGTATAGCTTCAACTCTCCAACAAAAACCTTATCTCCACTATACTGAACATTTATCTCTCCTTTTGATGGATTTGGAAAGACAATTATTTTGTTGTCCTGATTATTAACCTCATCTAAACCAATATTTTGTTTTACATAAGTCCAATCTTGTCCTGAAATAAGCTCTTCGCATACACCACTCTTAATTCTTGCTCTATAATAATACATTCCCCAATCCTCAGGAGTATCTGTTAGCCAAATGCTATCTTTTGAGTTAGGTATTGTTTGCCAATCAAATTCCCATTTCTTTCTTTCCCATTCCAAAACACTACCTTCAAAAGCTCTTAATTCCATTCTTAAACTTGAACCTTCTATAATAGTGTCTTGCACTCTAAATATGTTACCTGCTCTTGTATGAGGATAAACCCTTAAAAGAATTGTATTACTTGTGTCTGATACTAATCTGGAATAAACTACTCTTTTATAGTATGCAGTTTCTCTTGCTCTAAATGAATAGTAGCTTTGTTGCACTCTAAAATCTGCATCCGAAGCTAAATCCCATTGAATATTGTCTGAACTTTGTAACCATAAGTATTGGTATTGTCCATTACCTCCTGTTGGCAAAGAGCCTTGGAATGTTTGTGTTGTTGAGTTGTAACATAACTCTTGGTCTCCTGTTATTGAATTGTTAAATATTGGAGTTGGAGGAGAAACAATTGTTAGTAATTGTCCATAATTTGTACCATAACTATTGGTTGCATAAGCTCTAATTCGGTATGTTGTTTCAGGATTAAGGTTTGAAATAGTGGTGGAGAATTGTCCCATTCCTGAGCCAATCATTATTTTACTATCGGCAGTTGTTGGAAGATTAGATGTTGTTGTATAGCATATGCCTCTTTCCGTTACAGGACTTAGTCCCGAATAAGAAACATTGCCAGAGGTTTGAATGCTATTATAAGTAGAAAGAGTTGCACTAAGAGTTTGAACTAATGGAATTTGAAGGACAGCCTCTACTGATATATCATCAACGTATATACCATTACCATTATCTGCTGCTGCTTCGAATGCAATATAGTAGTTATTATTTGCATTAGGAAGGCTTATTGAGTCAATTGTCCAAGAGTTTACTTGCGAAGAATAGGTTTTTAATTCTGTCCATAGGCCATCAATACCTACTTTATAATAAACTTTTAGGGTAGAACTTGCATTAGGTTTCTGATAGTAAAATTTTAACTTAGTAAAATCGTGATATGAAAGGTTTAATAGCGGAACTATTAGTTTGGAGCTTGCGCTATTTTCTGATTTAAAGGCATAGAAATTAGTTCCTGTGTGTGCTGTTATAGTACCATCTTGATTTACAAGTTGCCAATTAGCTTCTTTTTCAAAGCAATTTGTATCCATACTTTCCAAATCAAAACTATATGGGAAGGAATTTAATCTTTCGCATTTAGTAAGTACTGTTAGTTGGTTACCATAGGAAGTTAAGCCTTGATTTTGTGCATAAGAGCGGATATAATATAGAGTGTTTGGGTTTAGATTTGTTGCATTAATAACATATTGACCTAATCCTGCTGTGGTTGAAACATAAGAGTCCATTAAGGTAGGGTTTGGATTTGTGCTATATACTATTCCTCTTGCTTGTATAGGAGTATTGCCAGAAGAAACAACATTTGAATTTACCCGAATAGAAACATCTGTTATGTTATCAGCATTAATGGTTTGAACAACAGGAAAAGCATTCAGATTTGCTTCACTTACAATCACGTTATCTATACATACTCCGTAGCCTGCATAAAGTTCTCCTTCAAAAGCAATATAGTAGTTATTAGATTTGTTAGGGAGAATAATTGAGTCAGAGGTCCAATCAGAAGTACTATTATTATAGGTTTTTATAAGTTGCCAATTGGAAAGCAAAGATGTTTTATAGTATATTTTTAACGCATCTTGACTGCTCCCTTTCTGCTTGATTGCATAATTGAATTTAAGATATGGCTGAGAAAGAATTGAAATATTTAAAGCAGGTGTAATAAGTTTTCTTGCCTGAGCAGTTGGGAAAGAAGAGGATAATAATACAAAATTTGTACCTTCAAAGGCGTTTTCAATACCTCCTGTCTCTGTTGTAGTAACATTCTTCCACGTATTAGCTAAATACGAATTGCTTTCTTCTTTCCAACAAATTAATGTATTATCATTTGCTTCAAAGCTACTAAAATAAGGGAATTGGCTAATTGAAGCACAAGGGACATCAACCCTAATAATCTCCCCATAAGAATAAACAGATTGTGCATTCTTGGCATAAGCCCTTACATAATATGTTGTTGAAGGAGATATGGAAGTAATTATTGAAGTAAAAGTATTTTGAACATCTTGATTTATTACTTTTGTGTGTGCAGAAGTTGGAGTTGTGGTTGTAGAATAAATTAGTCCTTTCTCTACAATAGGGTCTGTTGTTTGTGAAACACTTACACTAACGTAAATGGAATCATAAGTAACTCTTGTTACAGCATTTGTTGTTGCCCTTGGCAAACTTTGAGGTAATGCTCCAAAGTCAAATACTATATTCTTGGTAGTTGAGTTCTCTGTTATCCTTTCTATTGGTTTATTTAGATTAGCATAATTGTTGGATTTGCTACTTGGATTGGAGTTATCGGTAAAGCTCGTTACATTGCTTGTTCCTGGGAAAGGATTACCCGAACGAGCCCAACGATTAATTGAATTTGCTTCCTCAATATCTATTCCAAGTAATGTTGCATTAGTATTAATCTTGTTGTCATTCCATCCTGGAACACTCCTATCAATATGCGTAACTATCATTCCATGACCTGGAAGAAACCTATCCCAACCTTCTTTTTGGCGATTCTCCAAAATAAAATATTCTGACGAGCTATGAGATAGTCTATATGCTGTATTGCTTAGATGCAAAGGGGCAAGAGTTTTACTCCCTATGCCTCCAAAAGCATTTGTGCTTAATTCAATTAAGTCTAAAAAACCTTCTGAACTACGTTGAAAAGCACTCCAAAGCGAAGGAGTTCTCTCACCATTATTATAACAGCCCTGATCCATAATATCCCATGTTCCAGAAGTAAAAGCCTGACCATTTACATCATAATCGGTATCATAAACATCATCCAAACCAACTACGTGAGAAAATTCATGACAAATAGCTCCTATGGCAGGAGGCTGCGTGCCAGATGCAGTAGTTCCTCTTAGCTCCGAAGAGCATGCATAATCAAATAAATACACTCCATCTTTTTGAGCAGGAGGATATAAAGCACTTCTATGAGGCCAAATGGCAAAATCTTCTCCGCTACTTGCGGCACAACCTGCATAAATCATATAAACACAATCAACAGTTGTGGCTCCATTGCTGCAATAATCTGCAAAATTAACTACTGGATCAGCCAAATCAATTATTTCTCTCAGCAAATTACTTGCTCCAATATGCCCAACCGTTTGATTAGCATAAGCAGCAGCATTACCAGTAGCCATAAAAGGTCCATAAACCCCTGATATAACATTTACTTTCCCGAAAGTAGAAGCATTAAAATAGTCTTTAACACTTCCTTCGTTGCCATTAACATTATATCCCACTTGATTAAAGAGGGCATCAAAATACTCGGCATCATTAGCGAACGGCCTGTCAGGATATTCCGCCAAAAGCACAACAACCCTTATTTCTCTATTGGTTGATTTTGCTTGATTGAGAGCATTAATAAAATCGGGCGATTGTTTATATTCCCACATCTGTTTAAGAGTATGGAGTTGGTCGTTTGAAAAAAATAGATTAGTGTCTAAATTGCTTGTGAAATTATTTTCTTCTGCGGTTCTTTCTTCTTGATTATGAGCAATAATCCTTGAAGGAATTATCCCATTAGCATTATCCGAAATTGCATAAACCCAATCTCCATTCTTAGCTCTTAGAAGAGTGAAACCGTCGGTTGTTTTTCCCCAATTGACCTTTTCATCTCCTTTAAGGAAAAAGGAAAGAGTGGTTTTATCCGATTGGAGTTTATAAATTAAATCTGGGTATGCAGGTATAGCACTTGCCTTATATCCAATGCTTAATAAGAAAACGCTTACTAATAATATACTAAAAATTCTTTTCATCAACTTAAAAATAAAAATATTTAACTTGCAAAAGTAAGAATTAAAGATTAATCCTCAAAGAAAATCTAATCTAAATTCACCAATTCTAACTCTTACTCCACTTAAATAACGTTTATTTTACCCAAATATATATTTTATCCCTAAAAAACTTAATCATATATTGTTTTATCTGATTCCCATAAACGCAAATCAAGTTTTAGCAAAATGAAACTTGATTCTAATTTACTGAAACTTGATTCTAAATTTTTAGAATTTGATTCTAATTATGCTGCGATGGGCATAGTAAGATTTGAATATTATATTTTAGAGAAGAAATTCCTTTACAAGTGAATTATATTCTTGGGTGAAATTATTATTATTATCTCTTATGATTATTTCTCTTTCAACTATGGTTTTATACTTTTCGTTTAGAGCTATATCATTAAAATTTAGCTTCTTGAAGTGTAAAATCACTCTTTGAAAATCTTTGATAGGTCTTGAAAATATCTTTATTCTTTCTATTGTGTAGAGGTTTTCTTTAATTGCTATGTTTTCAAAAATTTTAGCCTCTTTGTTTGGAAGAATTAAGGCAAGTATTCCGTTATCGGAGATAAGGTTTTTGGAGGCAAAAGCCAAGTCTTCAAAGCCCAAAGTGCTGGTGTGCCGAGCCTTATTCCTTTTAGCAAAAGGGCTTTCCAAACTTGAAACAAAGAATGGTGGATTGGAAATTATTAAATCATATTTCTCGGTTGAGTTTTTTGAGAATTTCTGGATATCTATCTCTTTTGCAAAGAGCCTTTCATTGTATTTGGAACGGGAGAAATTGTCTTTGGCTTCTTCTATGGAATTATGGTCAATGTCTATTGCAGTAATTTGGGCATTATTGTATTTTTGAGCCATACATAATGCAATTATTCCGCAACCTGTACCTATTTCTAAAACATTTTTTGGGGAAATATTTGGAGATAAAGCAGAAAGTAGAATTGCATCTGTTCCTATCTTCATTGTGCTTTTGGAATGATTGAGGGAGAATTGCTTACATACAAATTCCATACTTATTAATTCTGTATTATAACCTATTAATTATTTTGCTATAACTTAAATCCACTTTACTTATAATAAAAAAAGCTGCCTAAAATTCCTTTAAGCAGCTTTTTTGATTGTATTTAAAGTTTAGTATGTGTCTTTTGCTCTTCTTGATGCGGCATACATTATTCTTAATGCTCCAACTTGTCTGAGCTCTTGTTTGATGTCGGTAATGTCTCCCATCTTTACCTCCTTATCGCATTTAATTGTTGTTGTAAGGAAAGGTACATCAACCTCATCTCTTGCAGCTCTTTCCGATTCAACAAAAGCTTTAATATCGCTTATTTCAGCAAATTGATCATTTAATTGAATACGTGGAGCCGAGCCATATTTTTTCTCTTCAATAGGTACTCCAACGAAGATATTACTACTTAGTGATTTCTTTTCTAATTTTTGTATCTCTGAACCCTGAGGAACATCTACTTTTACAAATAAAGTGCTTTCTCTCATTGTTGAAATAACCATAAAGAAGAATAAGAACATAAAGATAATATCTCCCATTGAACTTGCGTTGAATTGCGGAACTTCTTTACTTCCTTCTTTCTTAAATTTTCCCATATTAATTTCCTCCTACATTTTTTGGTTCAGCTTCCGAAATAGCAGTTGGAATCGCTTTATCAATTGCTTCTCTTTGGTCTTCTCTACAATCTTTGTAAGAGCGTCCAAACTGAGCTCTTGATAATTCATCTTTCAATTCATTAATTGCTGCTGTCAATTCGTTTTGAACTTTGAAATACATATCATAAGATGTTCCTCTATCATTTTGAAGAGAAATAACTCCTTTTGAAACATCATACATTCCTATTAAAGGAATATTTGTTGGTGTTTTTTCTGGTAAGTTGGATAGATTTTGTGGATTTGATAAGAACTCCTTAGCTCTTTTCTTAAGTCCATTTATTTCTCCAACTGTTCCATCAAACAAGAGTTGGTCTGCACGATTTACCTTAACGGTAAATGTGTTTCTTTTATGGATTTCTGGTGGTTTTACATTTGGGTCGGATGGCGGCGGTAATCGTCTCTGAATACCTAAATCCGTATTAATTGATGATGTTAATAGGAAGAAAGTAAGCAAAAGAAACG
>ENA-UOOK01003744-UOOK01003744.1-fermentation-metagenome-genome-assembly--contig:-NODE-3744-length-16988-cov-28.824426_pt1 | contig 16988 bp, 31 predicted proteins | sample MGYA00245777_ERZ724023 | MGnify/ENA primary metagenome ERZ724023 (study PRJEB28704, sample SAMN03018312) | fermentation metagenome | biome: anthropogenic terrestrial biome; feature: soil...
GTGCCGTCCAATGTAAAGCGTTATCGCCTTACACCACCGGGGGATACTTCCACGTTCAAACACCCATCCACACAAGATGCAAAGCAATACGCCGTTTTATCCTCTCCGCTCGACCAATCAACACCAACAAATGCATTTGGCTTTAGATTATCGACGAACTTCTCTGCTTCTTTCCTTGTTCCAAACGCGTATCCCGTTTGTTCCCAATGGTTGTTCCACCTCATGATTTCGTAAACACCAATCGAGTAATTGTATCTCACTTTATATTCCATGTTGTTTGTCCTCCTGTTCATCTATGATCCTTTGCACATCCACATACGGTATCGCACCACTCTCGCACATCTCGTGATGCACAGAGCAAACCAACAACAGGTTATCGTTGTCCAGTCTCTTGTCATAGTCCACGTCCAACGGCACGGCATGATGCACTGAGCAGTTATCATACGTCAGTCTCGACACAGTGCCAGGTAGATTGCGCATGCAACACTGACACAGGTTCATGTCTCGTTGTCTGATCTCTTCCCGCTTCCTCTTCCATGCCGTCGTGTTACGGAACTTATCAGGCGTGCGCCCCTTGATCTTCTGATACACTGGCTTACGTCCGCAGTCGTACTTACTATCATGCACACGCCCACAGTATTTACACGACCTCAGCATTGTCAGTTCTGTAATGCTCCGTCTCTTCTCCCACGGTTGATAGCATGACGCAGTGATCACCACTCATGAACGGGAACGAACGCTTGTCTACCTTCACTCTCTTTGCGTGTAGATTCATTACAGTCTGGCACGCAATGCAGCGTCGTCCTACATTACCAAACCTACCATCGTTACCCACACACTTGCTCTCAATGCCAACTGACATATCATCATCGTACTCTTTGAGCACTTCCTTCAACTCACCTACTGTCATTGCCCATCCTCCTTCATGTACAACACGACCGCATGAACATCTACATCCACGCGGTCGTCATGTTATATTCCCTGTCTCTTCCAGAGTTGTCACCGAACTACTGCTGCACTACTGAGTAATGCAGCCCCTTTGCAATCGTCACCGTCCGAAAACGGCAGGGTCTATTCATGGAGCCAACGGAGTCGGTATGTCCAACTCTACCATGCCTTTACGGATTTCTAGTCCGTCAGGATCACGTCAGCATATATAGCAACCAGAATTGCACTGGCGACGCGGTAAGAGTCGCGCTGCCTCTTTTACGCTTGAGGCATATATAAAATAAAAAGGAGACATATGAAAAACAATCTATTGGTGCCGGTGAACGGTATCGAACCGATGACATCCTGTATTACCAGTGCTCTACCCCTGATCTACACCAGCGTATTATAACTACGGATCATCATTTAACGTTCCGCATCTTTTTGAAACATTCATGTAATGTTCGATTTTTTCAATTTTCTTTCCTAAATCTAAACCGCTTAAGTTCTGGTCGCATTCGATATGGCCCTCTCTTGCAAGCATAACTTCAGTCGCCCTTAAATCTTTCAACTCCTGTTTCAGATCGTAAGAGTTTGTCGTGCGCATAGGATCATCCGGATTGTATCCATCAAAACCAAATCGCAAGCACTTTGAAGCGGCCTGTTGAACTTCTGCTGCTTCCTCCATCAGGTGAATAAGTAGGTACTCAGTTTTGTTCATATTTTCCTCCTTGCGATTCTTCAATTTCAGTAAATAGTATCATCTTACTTATATTTGCGGGCGACGGAGTATGGAATCGCGCCGCCCGCTTGAAAGGAGGCAAACAAAAAAGAGAGGTATAGACAGCAAGGGGGTCTTCCCCTCACCTTTCTACAGCTTATACTATATCACAGATCAGTATAAACTTCTATCAACTGTTTCCATTTTTTCTAAATATTCTGAATATTTTTCATCGTCCAATTCATGGTATGGGCATTCTTCCCACTTACACTCATAAAATTTTCCTAGTCGATCCGTGCAATACTTACACCCTCGCTTGTTTATTTCGTCCAACGTCAATCTTCTGCTCATACTCCAGCACCGCACTCAACTCCATCACGCTCAACTATCTCACGCTCTTTTAAAAGCTTGTCCACTTCCAAGAGCGCCTTGCCATGTAATTTACAAACCCACTGATAAGTATAGCCCATACCTACTGCAATCTGCTCCCATGTCTCATAGCAGAAGTACCTCCGATATAGTACATCACACAATGCACCATTTATTCCATCAATTATTTTCATCGCTTCATCTTTCAAATCCACAAGCCTGTCAATCTGCTCATTGATCTCTTCTTGCAGCTCAACAATTTTGCAGACAATTGTCCCCACTTTGTCGCTGTCTCCACCGCCACTCACTACATCGTCTTTCAACACGCTTGTCACTGATAATATCAGTTCTTTCAGACTCTGCACTTCTTGCAATTTATTCCGAATCAGGGTGTCGCATTTCCGAATCTGGCTCAAATAGCTTTTCGCTGTCAATTTTAATCCTCCTTTAATCGTGCGTTCACAATTTGTTCATAAACACCTACATTTGTTCATAGTTCATTCACAACAACTATGCAAATCAATCGTTTATGAACCATTTGTTAATACTTTGTTCATAAAGTTCAAGATGGATAAACCTAGTCGAACACTATGCTGAACACCTTTTAGCGTTGATATATCAACGTTTTTCAGGGGTCAGTATCAAAAGTTCAAGATAAAACCCCTATACTCTATATATTTTTTATTTTTTCTCTATATAGTCTATTTTAAAAATGTTATAAACATAGTGTTTGTGCATGAACAAGTTGAACTGCTCCATTTTTTGTTGATATATCAACGTTTTTTGCAGTTCAAGTTAGTATCAAAAGTTCAAGATGAAACGTCATTTTTCTCTGATACTTCGATCTCGAATATTACGAACACTCACCACCGCAGGGTAACGGTCTTGGAAAGGCGCTAAATCTTCACCAAATATACGCCTTAAATTATTGTCCAGCACTTCAATTATATAGTCCCTTTCGGGGTCATTTGAACACACTTTGTCCAGCTCTTGCGCTTGATTTTGCCACGCTTCAAGGACGTCAGTAATACGCTTTTTCCCAAGCACACCGTGTCCCATTATTCCAATGTCGTTCAACACCAATGCAAGAGCATCACAATCTATTTGTCTGGTGATTTCTTTCGCTGCATTGATTTCCGCGTTCCTTTGCTTTATAAATTCTTTGTTCATTTCCCTGCACCAGCCATAGAATGAAGAATCACTCCGACACATATTCCCAGTACAAACGCCATTAAAACCGCCATATGCTTTCCTCCAAAATTAGAGGGCAGCGCCCAGCGTTTGAACGCTGCCCATTGTCGTTTATTCGTTAGTGGTTGAGGTGATCAGATAGTGATATTGAAGCGTTTTGATCCAATCGCAGAAAACGTGCCATTCATCCAGCTTGTGATCTTTCCGTGCATGGTAGATATTCCGCAGCACTTCATAGTTCAAGTAGATCGTCCGTCTTTGGTTGTAGCTCTCAGGCAGCAATTGAATCATATTCCACCAATAATTTTTTCTGAAAATAGGATCGTTTTCCATATTGAACCACTTTCTATTTTCATTTAGCTCATCTACAATTTGCAACAGCAAGTTTGTTGCATTTGCGGAAGTCAGGTGTTCATGCGAAAAGTCTTCAAGTGCGAATTCTTTTGCAGCTATTTTGTGCATCGTAGAGCATGAATTTTTACTCACTCCGACTGTGTAAGTATCAAATTGTTTCCACCAGTAAAGCGGTGCCACTACGTCAGCAGAAACATAAATCGAACGCATGAATTTCCTATGATCCTTGCCAGCATTTACCAACTTTCTCATTAAAGCAAGGTCATTTGCTCCAACTTCAAATTGATACCTTCTTTCGTCAGAATTCCAATAGCCCACGCTGTCGGAATTGTCCCAGCTATTCATAGGATTTCGCATTCCACGAATGGCAGCATCCCAACCACATACGGAAGTATTCTCAATTTTAATCATTAAATATCACCTTCCTCTCTATTTTTTGAACGCTCAACTTCAAATCCGTCAGGATACCTTTTCCGTAGCTTGTCCACATTCATTTGCATGATCGTGTCCAAGTCATACCCCATTGCATAAGCGCCAAGGGCAATGTACCAAAGAATGTCTCCCAGTTCTTTTGCAAAATGTACTTCATCAAATGTTTGCCCTTGGAACATGGCCTTTTTGATCATATCCGCACATTCCCCAGACTCACCGCACAGCCCTAGAACTGCATTCTCCAAGTGGTTACCCTGTGCATTCATGGTTCTCATTGATTCCTTTTGATATTCGTTACCAGTCATTTATTTATCCTCCCTACAAACTTCATATTGTGCCATTTCACCAGCTTCACGAGCTACCATATTTGCAACAAGAAGTAGCTCATATGCGCTCAAATCACTGTCCAGCATCATGTTTAAAACCTTTGCTTTCAAGTCGGTTACCTTCTCCATGTCCACTTTATTCGTCCTCCACAATTTCCTCTGCTCTTAACTTCTTATTCTCTTCCCTTGCAATTTCATTTGCAATACTACTGGCAATCCAAGTTTTCCAAAAACTGTCAAGGCCAGTGTGCTGATAATGTGTTCCATATCCGGTCATACCTTCGCACTTGAACGTGTCTCTTTCTCTGAATTCAAACGGAACACCTAAAGCGTCACCGACTGCAAACCCATATACTGCATCTCTCAATTTGCTCATAAATTACTCCTTTTCGTACATACTCACCAGTGTCCCCTTGATCCGTTTTCGCTTTACACACACTCCACAGCGCTTTGACAGCTCTTTGGAAAATGCAGATAGTGACATTTCGTTGAATCCGTTTTCAACACAAAATATCCGATATGCTTTGTGAACGTCTTTCGTTGTATGGTTTACAATATCCCCCAAATCACGGTCTTTTAACCATAGCATGATGGGATTATTTTCCAGTTCATAGTCTTCGATTTCTTTCGCAACTTTCTTTGACTGGGTGAAGTCTTGATTCTCAAGAACTCTTTTTAATCCCGCTATCCCCAATTGAATCAAATATTCCATTGCTTCCTGTGTCTTCAATTTGTGGGTCAGCATGGAGTCATAGTCAGGATCATCCTTTGAGAATTTTGCATTGAATGGGATAATAACCAATCTTCTTTTGATTGCAGCGAACCCCCTTGAACGGATTCTTGGAAGGGCATTCGCAGAGAAAAAGAACTTTGCATAAGGTTTCATCGAAAATGTATCTTGCCCTTTATACTCTGCTTTGACAGTATTGCCAGAGACAAGCTTCCTGAATTTTGCAGTGCTGCGGCCATGCCAAAATTCGTCAGAAATATCATCACCAATATTGGCAAGTTTGCTTGCTAGGGAAGAAACTGAAAATCTTTCGTCTAATTCTTCCAAATCTAGGGAAGACTTATTTTGTTGCCCCACTACATTCCCAACCATGTCCAAAAACGTACTTTTGCCATTACAGCCATCACCGGTCAGAAAAAATGCCTTTGATAACTCGTTACGCCGATAGAACGTATACCCTAGTGATTCTTCCAAAACCGCTCGAATCTCAGCGTCATTGCATGATACGTTGTCCAGTGTCTTGTCCACCAACTCACATTCTGCACTTGGGTTATAATCCCATGGTATTTTATTTGTAATTATGATTTCCGGTGAAAAATCCTCCAGTGTATTTGTCACCAAATTGTAAAGTCCGTTATTGAAAGCAATGTAATTCGCTTCTGCCATCGGCACATCTTCCGGACAAATGATTTCCAAATATTTCAAGACTTCTGTACGCTGCGCTGATTTCAGAGTTGGGATATATTCGACCATCATAGACTCAATCTCTCTTGCACCCGGAACGTAAGTCCCATTTTTGTAAACGTGCAAAACTCCGTTAATGCGCTTTATGTCATTGTTATTTTTTAGAAAAATGGCAAAATTATTATGCAGGAACGCCTTGCCCTTGTAAAATGTTTCCTCTGGAAAAGCGCCATCTCTTGTGATAGTATCAATTTCGTCCTCTGAGAGTGGTTCTTTCAAAATGTATTCATTGATAATGTTGATACATTCCCGTGTCTCTGCCTTTGAAAACCCTGCATTCGTAAGTGCCAGAATGTAAGTATAAAGGCTTGTATTTCGTCCGTCCCCTTCTTCCATATTAAAGAAGTCAATTTTCGTGTTGACTGGGTGCAGCCACTTTGGCATTTTGGAAGTATCTTCATCATCGAACCAATGTTCTATTTCCCTCTTTTCACCGTCAATCTTCAAACACTCAACTGCATTTTTGTTTCCAACTTTTATATCAGCCAAAAGTCCACAGGCAAGCTTTTTCTTTATGCCCCCACTCTCAACTCCAGAATTTAAGAATGTAAAATGCCGTCCCTTTTTGGTTCTGATAACTTGACAATTCAAATGTCTTTCTTCCACAATAGAGAGCAGAATTTCAGATTGTAAATCATCGTCAATATCAATCAAAATTGCTTCATCTGAAAGCACACCGCCGTATGACTCAAATTGCTGCACGTTCTCAAGCGTTCTAAAGTCCGTCACGCCATCAATGTAGTCCATGGGTCTTTTCCCATCGTTTTTCGTATAACCCTTGTATATACCCATTAAATCAGCTCCAGTGCTACTTTTAACGCTCTGTGTACTCCCATCATTGCGTTAGCCCCATAATGACCAGCCACTTTCAATACGTCTTTCTGCGAAACAGTAAAAATTTGTTCACACAATGTAGTCGAACGATAGCCCACTCTCCAATGAGTCGGTAAACTTTTTTTATTTGCAGAAGTCAATGGAACCACCATGCAAATCTCAGAATGTTCATTGCCCGTATCGTTTGAAACTACCAAATAAGGCCGATCCCCGCCTTGAATGTGTTTTGATTTTTGAAAAGGAACTTTCAAATAAACTACATCACCCCTCATTACTTTCAATCCAATACACCTTCTTTCTCTCTATTCTTTGTTCTGGTTTTCATAGTCCTTTGAAATGCGTCAGAAGTATGCTTGTTTTTGACTGCCCTAATGAATGAATGTTTTTCGTCAAAAGAAGCGCACCATGTATCACGGTCTTTCGCTGCTATGGCATTTAACGCATCATGCTCCCTTCTCTTATTTATGTAGATTTCGCAGTCAGAATGGCAGCCAACGTGCCTATTCTCACACCCTTCACAGTCGTACTTTATGCTAGATGAATTTACAAACCCAAAATTTTTCCATCTCATCAAATCACCCCGAACCCTTTCAAACGTTTGTTCGCTTCTTCAACATACCATTGCTTGTCTAATTTTGCTGGAACCTTTTCCCCATTCACAACTCCATTCCAGAGAAAACAGTGTTCAGGTGTACCTTCCACCTTTGCGGGGCGTTTTGTTTTTGCGTGGAACTTAATTAAACCGCCGTCAGCGCTGTTTTTAGATGCAAAGCATCTAACACACTGTTCATTTAGAATGCTCCCGCCATGCTCAATTCTGCTATACTTCATGCCTATTTTTTTCACCATCTGGAACTCTTTCAAATCATCACAACCAAAAATGGTTGATTCTACTGGAGTACCATGCAGCATATATTCTACAAGTGCCTTTTGCACAATTGCCATATCATAGTCCAAATCAGATTTCTTTTTTAAGTACGCTCCCTTGCATTTCATGTCCCCTGTTTCCCGATCCACAATCAAATAATTGTTTACGTCTTTCTGGTAAATCTCCCCAAAGAATTGGTCAATGTCCATTTTCATCCCAGTCCTGCATTCCCAGTCATAGACAATGTCATCCACTCTGTCAAAATCCTCATAGTCTCGCAGCTTAATTATAACGCCATCTGTGTTATTGTTTACTAGGGTGCAATATGGTTCCAAATGCTCTATCAAATCCAATAACAAGAGCTGCCCATTTATGCAGATTGAATTGTTCCCCATGGGGTCATATAAGGCAGAAGTCTTCTGTTTCATCTGCCCAGAAATAGCATTGTCCATGATCTTAAACGGTTGTCTGGCTTTTTTGTCCCCAGAACGTTTGAATTTTATATTGCTGTTATGAATGAACTCAAAATTTTCAGGGTTGTTCATCACCCGATAACCAAAATGAAATTTTTCTTGCAAGCTAGGATAATATGCCGTAACGTCAACAATTAAAAATATTCCTTTTTCGTGATATTTTGGAATTGCTCCATGACCACCACCCCAAGCGAATGTATGGGGAACCCCGCAGACAGTGGCGCTTTGATGCTTGGAATAGTCGTGATTCTCAGGTCTGGTGTACCAGTCTGCGATGTGACGGTATTTTTTCAGCTCAATGCATGGTAGAATTTCAAACCCAAATTCATCATCAAATGAAGCGCCCTTATAATTCCCGCCTAAAATCTTTGCTGCAAGTTGTGGCTTTGTCTTGGAAATGTCGGAAATTGGAAGGTCAAAGTGATTGATGAAATACATAACCGTGTTAAATTCTTCCAGACGTTTGACGAACACGTTCATGCACTCTTCAACGTCATTGCGACAATAGCCAATAGTACGTCTTATTTCATCCTGAGTCAGCTTTCTATCAATGTCGAATGGAACGTCACTCTCACGAATATCGCAGCCCATGAAGCCTTCAAATACTTTTAAACCACGGTCTATGCGCTGCATAATATCAAACGTATAGAGCTTGAATTTTCTAAATAAGTCGGAAAACTGCCAGCCAGGTTTCCCATCTATGATGATAAAATCATTTATTTTCTTTGGGTTGAATCCGCACAGAATCCCTTTGAAAATGTATTGGTCATAGTGATTGACGTTGAACCCAGACCAAATATCTTCACAATGAATTGAATAATATTTTTCAAGTTTATCTTTGTCGTTTACAATCACAGTCTCTTTTCTTGCGCTTGCGTCAATTGCAACCAGAAACCAATCATATTTGTAAACTTCCATATCAAAGAAAATCATATGTTACCCCATTCATGGGGGATTGCGAGTCCCCCATGGTGGAATTTAAGTAGTTTTAGGTTTCGAATACGTCCACGATCTTAATCGTGTCGAACCGGTCTTTGTCGTAGTCAATTGAATATTCCAGCTTTTCACATTCTTCGGCAGCGTCCATGACATCATCCGCAAACGTTTTGTAGCTTTCAAAGACAATGGGGGAACCCAGTCCAAGCTTGTCCAAGAATGTTTCAACCGACTTGATCATGGAACCGTCATTTTTCGTGCCGAACATGACGCGGTTCATGAAAACGCATGGTTTTTTCTTTTTGTACTTGGAGAGGAATTTTTCTTCGGCAGTCCCGCAGCCCTCAATGAGACGCATTTGCAGTTTGAACATGGGTCTTTGATCCTTCTTTGTAACCCCAAGTTCCATGTTTTCGATTTTTGCGATATAGCAGCCCTTCGGAATATCCTCAAACCCGCCGTTTTCCGCAGCTTCCTTTTTCTGTCGTTCAATTTCCTTCATGTCCACTTTGGAGTCAAATTCTTTCCAGTCAATAGCCATATTTTAAACTTCCTTTCATTTCCAAATCAGTATACATAACAGTATGATTATTACAATTCCTTGACCGTAGCTCATTCCAACTCACCGTCTGGAGAACTGTTCACAGGCCAACCTCCGTCCTGCTTTTCGTCTTCGAACTCAACGCCAAATTCAACATTTGTGACTTTGGTTCCGTCTGCAAGCTCCTGTTTTCCGCAAGCGTTATATTCCGCTGCTTCTTCCTCAGTCGGCTCATAGGATTCATCAACTTTCATATCCAAATCCGCAGCAAGCTTGTCAAATCCCATGTTAACAACCGCATCGGTGAATATGCTCGCCAGTTTAGCATCTGATAGAACAAGCCCCATGAGAGACAACTTCACAACATTGTCAACGGACGGTTGATCTTCCTTGCCCAAGCCATCCTTTCTAGCCATTGCATGAGCAACATTCAGCGTATTCTGGAGACGGTCAATAGCTCCCTTTTTTTTCAGTGCTGCAATTATTCTTTCCATAATTTACCTTTCCTTTCTAACTCTGCGCGTCCGCTTTGGTGCTTCCTCTGCTTCCTTTTCTTCCTCAGTATCTTCACCCATGGTGAACGGCAAATCGTCTTCTGAATCGTCTGGTGCTGTCTCAGTGGGCTTTTTATCAGTTCTGCTATGCCGTTGCTTTTTCACACGTCCACCGGAACCCTTCTCAATGTCTTCGGCAGCAGCTTTTTTGTCTTCCTCAGCCATTTCATCATCCGTCTTTGCGCCGTCCATATAGTAGTAGTTACGGATTTTGTCATCAATGTAAGACAGGTCATTTTCGACTGCGTAAGACGGAAACATTCCAAGAGGGCTTTTAACCGTGTCTTTTCCGCTGTTCTGAGTCAAGAAGTAGTATTTCCCATCAACCACTTGAGTCCGCAGAACGATAGTAAATAAGCCCTCAATGGTGATTTTCTCCCTCAGCATCTTCCCAATCAGTTTGACCGTAGTTGTGCCATTGTCCAATGTCTCGCAGTGGGAGAGAAAATAGACCGTCATATCGTCTGGCAAGTCAGCGCAAGCATCAATGATCTGGAAATAGTTACTTCCAAAATCGTTCCACTTGTCCCATCCTGCTTCCTTGATTCTGTTCATGTAAGGGATCGAAAGAATGTATTGAAAATCATCAATGACAATCATTCTCTTTCCAGCTCTCGCTTGATCTCGCATGAATGAAATGATTTTTCGTGCGTCCACTTCGCCATTCAGCATTTCAAACTGTCCACGGAACGGAAGTGGTTTGTTGACCGGATTGACAATTGCTGTCAATTTTGGGTCACAGTTGCGAATGCTTGTGCTTTTCCCGGTTCCAGACTCCCCGATAATCAGAACTTTTTCAGCCATTGCTTCCCTCCATTGTCCTCCATAATTTTGTGTAACTCAGATTTTTCAATCTTGTGGCATGATTCATGGTCAACGTTCCACTCACGAATCATATTATAAAGATACTTCATATCATCATAATAGACCAATTCTACATCCAAATGTGCAACCATGTCACCATTTTCCAAGACTTCGACTCCACATTTATTTTGCATTATTCGTTCTCACTTTCTTGCAGCTCGTGTTTGATTCTTTTGTCTTTTTCCTGCTCTTCCAGCATTTCCCGCACTTCGTCCATTCTTGCCTTTGTATATTCGTTTTCCATTGTAAAATCCCCCTTATTTAATTTGAATGTTATTCTTCAAGACTAACTCACAACCCGGTACTTTTTCCCCTGATTTAAGAGCGATCTTGATTTCTCGCTTATCTGGTGTCTCTGTGATCGTTTCCGTCACATATTCGTCAGGCACAATGTCAAGGTTAGTGATATTTACAGACTCAGACTTTCTAAAACTAACGGATACCCGCGTTGTATCAAATCTTTTGTTGCTGAGAGCCATTGTAAGCCACTGAGACAGGCTTTCAAGTTTCTTACTGGCCTGTTTAACCCTTTCTGCAAAAACGTCCCTTTCTGCCTTAAACGCTTCCACATCTGATTTTAGATTTTTAATCCATAGCGCAACGCCCTCAATTTTTACTTCTCTTGCAATTTGTAATTCAGTGAGCTTGTCCAAGTCCAGAATTTCACCAGTTTCTTCATCAATGCAGCTTAAAATTTCGCTGTCAATTTCGTAGAGGCTTGCCATTTGTTATCTCCCTTCTTTTCCCATTTACTTTCTTGCTCAACGTGAACTTTCCCCATCACAAAATCAATGAATTCCTTTTCCAAGTCAACCCCTTGTATGTGCCTAAACAAGTTTTCCTCTTTCTCCCATTTCTCCATGTATTCTTCACACAAAGGAACATCTTCACAATCATATGGCGGAAGTTCTGAAACGTCCATAATCGCTTCATACGTCCTCTGGAACAATTCCAGCTTGTCCATCTGTCTCCACCTTTCTCAGTTCCGCTTCGTATTCCTCAAGCACCCCAAGTTCTCTTGCTTTTTCTCTGAGCCATGCAAAATAAAATTCGTCCAGACCATTGTCAACAATCACTTCTGCAAGCTTTGGGTCATCTGTTTCAAAGAAGTTTTCAAACAATCTTTTTACAAAGCCTAGTTCCATTATTTCCTCACTTTCTTTGCAATGGCGTTGTAAGGAATTTCAACGAACACTATTGCCCCAATCGTATTCCCTATGGTAACCAATAGCAAGTTCCACAAATAGCCTGTTAGCGTGATTTTAAACCCGCATGGGTTAAGCAGCGCCACCCCAATAATGCTCATATTGGCAACCGAATGCTCAAACCCGCAAATCATGAAAATCAGAATGCACCAGAAAACCATGATCAGTTTCGCAGCTTCATTTTGCAATCTCACACTGCACCAGACCGCAAGGCATACGCAAATGTTACACAAAATTCCTCTGGTAATAAGTTGCAATGCAGATAAGTGAATTTTCACGTTTGCAGCATTCGCAAAATACTGAGCAATTGGAATATTTTGGGTTATGCCAGTTCCTTGAAAAATAAGTACCAGAATCCATGAGCCAATCAAATTTCCGATCCAGCATAGAGCCAACATTGCAAACGTGCTTTCGATCCTCATGTATGATTTTGGAACGTACTCGCGTTTCGACTTGAAATAGAACGAAAGTACCATTGCATTTCCGGTGAACAATTCGCACCCTGCACCTATGACCAGACTGAGCGCAGCAGCAAACACAAAGGAAACTAGGAATTTAGCATTTGTGGAACCGGCAGCAGTAGCAAGACCACCAATTGACATTGACGCAAAGCTTCCAAGTGAAATAAACATACCTGCAAGCATGGAAGAAATGAGATAACCGAATCTATTCTGATAGAACAAAATTCTTTTGCGCTCTCCAGACAGGCACACGGCTATGCAATCTTCTTTAAACATTGCCGCCAACCTTTTTGTAAGTTAACATTCAATCATCCTCCCCATATTCTCTTTCGTATTCTCCTTTCTCGCATTTTGATTTTCTGTTCACCATACATTCATCTGTATGCGTAATTTTTTCTTCTCCTATCCGTTTTTCTGCAATATCGAAATATTTCCGATCTAATTCCATCCCGATAAATTTTCGACCAGTATTTACGCAAGCCACTCCGGTAGAGCCAGAACCCATACAGTTGTCTAACACAATTTCATTTTCTAATGTGTAAGTTTTAATTAAATATTCTAAAAGCGCAACTGGTTTTTGTGTCGGATGAACTTTATTCCCATCTTTAGGAAAAGATATAATGGTTAATGGATTTCTTTCGCCGTGTTTCGATTCGCTATATGCTGTCCTTCTATCACCGTAATTATCTGACAAAGTACCATTCTTGGTTCGTTTGTATGCTGTTGAATACCAAAACTGTTTATTATATATCGGTTTCTTTTTATAAAAAATTGCAATATCTTCGTGTGATTTCAACGGTTTTACATTTGCATTTAAAAAATCGCACCCTCTTTGTTTATCCCAAACTAAGTTATAGCGCCACATTTTTTTGTTTGACTGAAGTAAATTAGAAGTGAACATCCCATCGCAAAATAAAGCAATAGCGCCATTGTCTTTAATTACTCTATTATATTGTTCCCACAACTTATCAAACGGGATTATTGTATCCCATTTATTTTGAGTCATTCCGTAAGGCAGATCACAAAGGATCATATCAACAGATCCATCTGGAATATCTTTCATCAGCTCAAGGCAATCTCCATGTAACAACATTTATTCCGTCCCCTCCTTTTTGAGCACCTCGCTCCAGTTCTTATCAAACATATGCTTGATCAATCTTTTTCTTGCAGTTTGGAATTGTCAGTTTGAAACCTGTTCCACCAATGTCCAAGCATAAATAATTATCCATTTAAATTCCTCCTATGTAGCGCAGTGTTTTACTGCGCTTTTATTATGCGGTGTAGACCAGTTTTGCACCAACGTAGTCATATCGTGCCAGCACTTCAAAATCATGCTTTGAGTCGATCATCATATAACTGTGAACCGTTGTACCAGCCTTTAGATGCTCCCCACGATAACTAATATAGCTTCCATCCTCAAGCCAACCGTCAGCACCGTTCTTGCCGACTGTGCCGGTGCATTCCCAAACGTAGATTGTATTTTTGTCAAGCTTGTAATCAGGGTTTCCATACTGCTCAGTGGTAATGGTGACCATTTTGGGAGGGGATTTCAGAGCCTTTTTGTTTACTGCAAACGCAAATGCGGTCAGAACGAATGCACAGACAAGCACAAGGGCGAATGCCAGGATAGTAGTACGAATGTTTTTCATAAAATTACCTCCAAATTTAATAAGTGTGTCTCCCTGTGTCTTTGGGATTTTCTGAAACGTCCTCAACGGACATTTTCACCAGCTTTGAGAAAATACCCTGTTCCATGATTGTCTGGTTCAGTTTACTCACTTCCTCTCCGGTCAAATCTCTCAGAACGATAATTGCTTGCTTCATTCTCTCACCACCCTTTCAGCCGTAAGTAGTTTGGATACGCAATGGATTTTCTACCGCGCTTTATGTCGTTAACCCAAGTCTTGAATTCCTCAAATCCGTCAGGATAGAGCAACCAACCATAACCGCTCGCCTTTTCAATCTGAGACAGGTTCCACAATTGCAGATCGGACGGTTTTCCCTTCGGCGCTTTTAATTCGATCCCTACAAACTCACCGTTGCAACATACCAGCAAATCCGGAACCCCCGAACGCTGCACTCCGTTTGACCATGTTTTCAGAGTCCAACAACCTTCTTCTTTCAGAAAGGTTTTCACCTGTCTTTCAAACACTTTTTCTTTTGCCATGTTTCCCTCGCTTTCTTATGTATGCACTGCCCTCTCAGCAGTGCTAATTATATGCCATTTCAAATGGCTTTGCAATTGACAGAATGCACAAAAGTCACTCTACATTTTTGAACAATTCGTCAGTAAAATCTTCCCCGCGCTCCAGTGCCTTGTAAATATCTTCTTCCACGCTGCCTTTACAAATCAATTTGTAGTAGTAGCAAGGGCGGTCTTGCCCAATTCGATGAATGCGTTTTTGTGACTGCATGAACAATTCGCAACGCTCAGGCGGTGAGAAATAGATAACTTTGTTTGCTTTCTGCAAATTCAATCCCATTGCCCCGGCTTGATACTGCACGAAAGTAACACTATTTTCAAAGTCATTATAGCAAGTCAAATCTTTGTAATTGCCATTAATGAAAGAAGTTGGTCTGTTTCTTCCAGTATCCACCATTGCTTCCCACATCGTCATATACTCGTTGGAAAAATTGTAGAACACAATCAATCTATCATTTGTAGAGTCAAGCAAGTCCAAAAACGCTTGCAATTTTTCTTTGGAGTAAACCCCGCAAAGCTGCCTTGCGTAAAGTCGTTTGGTTAAATTTGTGTCACCGACCAATTCAGTCTCAAATTGCGTTGCTATGCAATTGCCCTTTACTTGCACAATGGAAGACTTCATGAATTTTTTGTATTCTTTTGAAGTTGAAACATTGACTTCAATGAAAGTTTGCTCTGGCAGGTCGAAACAATCTTCTGTTTTCAAAAAGACTGCGCCGTGTTCACGAAACTTATTTTTCAAGCGCTCCACGTTTTTGTAAGGATTCTCTTTGTCCACAACTTGGACATACTTACCACCCGTTAGTCGTAAAGTTTTCCAATTTACAAATTGACGTTTGTAAAGCGCTTCTGATATATCCCACCCAAGCAAATGTGCTTGCGTCCATAGGTTTTCATACTTGCCAGCAGTCGGAGTGCCAGAGAGTAGAATGACATTTTGTGCTTGCAGTTTTAAAATAAATTTTGTCTGCTTCGCTTTTCTATTTTGGATCAATGAACTTTCGTCAAGCATCAAAGTACCAATGTCAAGTTTCAGCAAATCTTTTCTTCTCCATGCCAACTCATAATTGATAATACCGACACGCTCATATGGTGATTCGTCTTCTGAAAGAAGAAATGCTTTCATATCGACTTTGCTAGTCAAATCAAAAACCAAAAATTCCCCCATATGATTCTGAAAAAAGTGTTCGTACCAATCGTTTATTTTTGATTTCTGGCATATAAGCAGATTCACCCTTTCCCCAAGTCGAACCATTTTTTCTGCACCTGTGAACGTTTTACCTAGCCCCATATCATGGTAGTACGCGACTTTATTTAGACCTTCCGTCTGCTCAAGCGCTTCTCTTTGATGCTTGTATAATTCCATTTCATCCCCCTTTAGCGGTCTTCATAGAATAGCACCCAATCAAACCCAAATACCTCACCAATGGCTTTTGCGGTGTCTATAGACGGCTTTGCAAGGCCACACTCAATATTAGAAATGGTTTGACGGATAACGCCGACACGCTCCGCAAGCTGCTCTTGCGTAATGCCAGCAGCGGTTCTAACGTCCTTTAAATTAATCGTAAATATCACCCCCTTTCAAGCCATAGTATGTGAATTATTTTTATTGTTCAATCAAAAGTTCGTCACAGTCTGCACAAATCACTTTGACTTTCTTGGTAGCACGAATGATCATGCCACATTTTGGGCAAACATACTTTCTACTGCTAGACTTGCCAGCACCCTTTTTCTCTGGTGCTGCTTCTGCCTGTCTGTAAATCTCAAAAGAAGTTTTGTCAATGAAGTCCATAAAATCTTCAACTTCTGCAAGCGCCCCATCATCTAGCATGGTGTCAGAGAATCCATATTTTTCAGTGCTTCCAGCCAACAAACCATGCGCTTCGGCAGTCTCCTTGAACCGCTTATTATGGTACGTCCCGCCCCGGTGTCAACCGGGGGCGGGGGAGGCGCTACAGTACTTACGTTACCTACAGTACTTATAAGGAAAAATTAAAACGTCGAAAATCGTTGATATTACAACATTTTTTAGACTTTTTTTGCGTCTATTCAGTATACAAATCTGCGGGGTTTGGTATACAAATCTGCGGGGTTTGGTATACAAAAGTGCGGGGTTTGGTATACAAATCTGCGGGGTACTTATTTCGACATTTTAAACGGGTTTGACGGATATAAGGTGAGTTCAACCCCGGAATAAGCCCGCCCCGGCCAGTACGGACAGAATAAAATATTTTCTCACGCTGCTCTCACCACTG
>ENA-UOOK01003745-UOOK01003745.1-fermentation-metagenome-genome-assembly--contig:-NODE-3745-length-16985-cov-102.235735_pt1 | contig 16985 bp, 15 predicted proteins | sample MGYA00245777_ERZ724023 | MGnify/ENA primary metagenome ERZ724023 (study PRJEB28704, sample SAMN03018312) | fermentation metagenome | biome: anthropogenic terrestrial biome; feature: soil...
CTGGACTCCATCATTTATTCCTTCCATTATCTTTTTACAAGTCTCATTATCCTGGACAGAGAGGACATTGGTCATTCCTGTGGGTATTCCCCCCATGGCTGCGATATCATTAACATTCACCAGGACTGAGCAATAACCTGCCCACCAGGGGTCTGCTTCCATCAGCTTTCCCCACATTCCATCGGTGGCTAGTAAAAGTAGTTGCTGGTTACCTATGTCAATGGCCGATGCATCATCTCCAAAACCCAAAACAGTTTTGCCGGTAATGTTGTAAGTTTCCTTCAGAAACCCAGTAACACCCTTAATCATGTTTTTACGGGTGATTCCTTCATAATTCCGAATAGATGTAATAAGATATTTTAAATCCAATAGTATTCCCCGGTTAATTTTTCTTAAGAATGAGTTTGTTTATATATCTCAAATATCTTGTGATCAAATATCTTGTGATATTTTATGTGTTGACTTGATGATATTATTATATGAATATTTTAGGTTGTAATGAAAAATTGAAGGTAATTCTACATTCCATTTTTAGGATTATTCTATTATTTTACAGCTTCTACTAAATTTTTTTATTATCTGAATTAAATTTTTTTTAAAATTTTCTATATTATCAATTTCTATGGTTTCAATACCTTTAAAATATTCCCTATAGATTTTATCGCCAATAATATCATCCCATCCACTTTCTAATTCTATTATAGTAGATCCATGGGCTTTAAATCCATTTTCTACTACTTTATCCAGATCTCCATCAGTTATTCCAAAAACGGGGACGTTAAATCTAAATAAAATATCTGCTGCAACCAGTGTGGTATCATCACCAACCGTTACCACCAGGTCTGTGTCTTTTAATTTATATATGTCCTCTGCAGCATGATCCAGATAAGCCACAACATGGGAATTTCCAATTTCTCCAGTTTGGTGTGTCGGTTTTAACTCATGGATATTTAAATCCGAGCCTTGTATAACCCTGGGTTTAACCACTGATTTTCTAAGCAGCCCAGTTTTTATAATGGCATTATGAAGATCTATCATACCAAGTTTCTCCACTCCATGCATCTTCAATTTAGCACCCTTAATTTGAGTGATAACTCCATTTTCTGCAACTATGGTTATATCAGAGGATATGGATTTACCCACCACAATACCATTTACAAATATGTTCTCTTCAGGTGAAACACCGGCAATCTTACGGTATACTATACCACCATCCTCCCGACATTTGGTTTGGCCCTCTATCTCTGCGGTTACCTCTGATCCCTTAAGGAATTTCAAATTAAACCGTCCTGCTAGTTCCTGGGCAAACTCATTTACTTCGGGCCTCCATGACACTACGCTTCCATCTACTTCTCCAGGCCTTTCTATCTGGATAAGCATGGGATTGTTGCTCTTTTTGTTTACCTTATATCCGAAGGTATGTCCAGTTTCACTCGATTTACCGTAATTTAAGAGGAAAATCACATCCATCCCCTCCTGAGTGAATGCTGTGATTGACTGACTGGGGAGGAGTTTGCGCTTTATATCTATGGTATCCTCTAATTTAGCATCAATCACCGCTGTTCTACCCATAGTCCCCCCTAATCTAGATTTAATCTCCCCATATTCATCTATGGTTTCTATTATCTTCAGGGCGTATCCTGTATCAATTATTCCCGGTCCGTGAACCACAATTCCAATTTTCATCTGCCTATCCTCTGTGCTTGTCATTAGTCTTCCCTGATGATTCATTTTATTTGGTAATTTTCCTTGTTCGTTTCCGGGAGATGGGGGATCCACATATTTCGCAGTCAGTCTCCTGGTAATTGGAAGGGTATGTTTTTTTGCATCCTTTACAGAATTTTATCCATCCCACAACATCATTAATCCCCCTGGTCTGTATGCTCTTGAACGGTATTTCCATTATCATGAGCACGTTTTGGATGGAATAGTCATCGGTAACCAGAGTTGGTGACAGGTTATCCCTTCGAAGATACACAGCCAAGGCTATTACTCCCTTATCAACATCTGATAGCCTCAATAAGTCTCCAGATCTGGTTATAACCTCTTCAACTGCCTTTATATCCTCTGGTCCTGGTTCCATAATAGTTATCTGTTTATTTTCCAGAGCTTCCTGGAGAAATAGCTGGGATTTTATATCCCTAATTTCGGTTACCACCTGACTGGTGGTGTAATTTGAAAATTCTCCCGAGATAAATCCACCGATAATCCCTGAACTATCCAGAACAAAGACTTTTTTACTCATAAATCTAAATCCATCGCATGTGTTATTTTCTATTTAAAGTAATAATAAAAGGTTAAATTTATTTTATATAATTAAATAATTTTTATATTAAGTTTGAAGGAATTAAGAAAGGATAAATCTTTTGTATCTAACTAATAATTCCTTACTTTAAGATTATAAAGGCTATAATGGGTTTTTGGTATTTTAAACCTTTGTGCTACAAAAGGTTTTTATGTGTTAAAGTATAAAAATATATCAGAGGGAGAGCATTTAAAGACTCCTTTTAATTCTTTCGCAACGGAATATACCGCCTCCGATTGGACCAATGCTTTCCCTCAAACTCCATTTTATTTAAATAAGAATTTATTCTTCTATTTTAGTTTAGATCCACATATTTAGTTTAGATCCTTTTATTAATTAATTCTTCAAATATTTATTGTTAAACAATGAATAATAGGTTGATCTCTAAATTTTACTGGTGTATCAAATGAGCAAGAGTATGGAAGAACATAGGCAAAAATCACCCATAAAGGTTAAAGTAGGGGTCATCACCCTGAGCGATTCAAGATATCAGGAAGATGAAGAAAATGACATCTCTGGGATGATTATCAAAGATTCCCTGTCCCACCATGAAGTGGTTTCATACAGCATCATACCAGATGATGCAGAGTTTTTACTGGCAGAAATAGAGGATATAATAGATAAAAAAGCCGATGTCATCATTACCAGCGGTGGAACTGGTATAGGAGAAAGGGACATCACCATTGAAACTGTTAAAAATCTATTTGATAAGGAACTAGATGGATTCGGAGAAATATTCAGACATAATACGTATAAAGAATTAGGCACTGGAGCCTTACTCACGAGGGCAACAGCAGGTGTTTACAAGAAAATATTAATAATATCAATGCCAGGATCTCCAAATGCAGTTAAATTAGGCCTTAAAATTATCCTACCAGAACTTGGTCACCTGGTGAAACACTTAAAGGATTAAACCACCTAAAGATCAAACCTATCAATAAATTAACAAAACCTACTATCGTAATTCATCAATGGATACCAGGGGCTCAAAAGCAATTCTTTTTTCCTTAAAAATTACTTTAGCACCCTCATCCCGGTCAACGATGACAAAGGTTTTCTGCACCTTACCCCCATTTTCATCTATGACTTTTACAGCATCCAGTAGTGAGTTACCTGTAGTTGTAACATCCTCTAAAACAACCACTTGGTCTCCCTCAACCAGATCACCTTCTATAAAGTTCGATGTGCCGTAATCTTTTTTGGCTTTTCTGATCATGAGCATGGGTATTCCTGTGGCGAGGGAAACCGCAGTTACCAATGGTATGGCTCCCAATGCCGGGCCAGCTATTCTATCTATGGACTTTTCATCAATTCTTTCTGCAATTATCTCTGCCACTTGGCTGAGAATAATGGGACTCGTAACAGCCCGTTTCATGTCTACGTAGTAATCGCTTTGCCTTCCAGAGGAAAGAGTGAATTCACCGAATTTTATTACATTATTTTCCTTCAGAAGTTGGATTAGATTTTCTTTTGATGAATTATTCATGTGGTTCCCTGTTCAAGTTGTATTTTATTTTTTAATCCTAAATAATGGGATTTACAGAACTCTCTAATTAGTTCGTGAAGATTGCAAACTGTTTCCTTATTGATTAAACTGGCCATCTTAACCAGCCTATCAAAACAAGAGAGCCAGTGATTTGCAGCCACGCTTTTAAAAAAAATTAAATTTTAGTTGTTCCAAATTTTAGATTATTGTGTAGCCACCTTCATCTTCCAGGAGTATTTTATCCCCAATCTGTTTTACCCTTTCAATGGGAATGATAAGATCGTTGTTGGAAAATCCAAGACTTTCTGCAACACCGCCTTTACTCACTACAAATGCTTCCATTTCATTGGTATCTGGATTTACCTCTACGTCTTTTACCCTACCAAGAACATCGGCTGATGCATTTAAAACTTCTTTTCCAAAGATTTCTTCCTTTATTCTCAAATTTATCACCACTGTATAATAGAATTAATTAGTATAGACATAATATTTAGTTTTACTACTACTTATATCATTCTTTTTATTGATTAAAAAATTGTTTTTAATATCATTTTTATTAACATTTTCAAAATTGAAGGGTCAGTCAAAGGTAAAATACCTGACATAGTTGTTGAGACATGGCAGCATATCTGGCAACCGGAAATTGATAAAAAAAGATCTTACACTGTGGATTTTGAAGTTTACAAGGGTGATAATGACAACTCTGATAATACCGAAGTGAAAATATTCATTGCAGTTAAATAATATGAAAGACCCAAAAAAAGACAAAAATAATAATCTATTACTATAAGTATTCTATTACTTTAGGCACCATTTTTGAAACTTTTATAGCCAGTTCAACGTCGCTTTCAATGAATTTTGCCCGTGTATAACCTTTTGCATTATTAATTTTAACAAGCTGTTTATAGAGATGATGGGCATCTGCATCAGAAACTTTTCGGGCAGTGTCAGTACTGGAATCATAGAAAAGCCTGGCAAAAACAGGACCAATCCACTTAATTCTCGTCAAATCTGTTAGTTTGGTCAGTTCCAGAATTTCTGCGTTGTGTATTTCAAGTTCCGCAGCCAATTTCTCCCGATCTTCAGGAGTTTTAGCAATTTTAAATAAATGTGCTGTATTTTTGATTCCAGCACTCTTTAATTTATTAATAGTTTCTTTTTTAACTCCTGGAAATTTTTCAAGATTAACGGGATTAGGAGTGTAACTATTAACCTCCCTCAGCAAAATTAGAAGGTACTTTTCAGGTAAACCAGATTTAACTCCAAATTCTCGGGCCTTTTTAGGATTTTTTAATGAATCTCGCAGTTCCTGTAGATTTCCAATTCCATTATCTTCAAGAATTTTGAATCTTTCATTTATCTCTTCTTTTAATATCTTCCTGCTGGGAATAATTTCAGATTCTAATAATTCTATCTTAAATTCATCTAAAGAGTATTTTTCAAGATCAATATGGTAATCGTCCTTCAAATGTCCCCCTCCATCAATTATTGGTCAATTAATGTAAATAAAATCTTTTAAAAATCCTACATATTGATAGAGTAATCCATAATCGGATTTCAAATGATTTTTTATTGTCTGGAGCCTTGTGAATTTTTGAATAAGAAATTTTCCATAAACCTTCACTTTGCTGATGATTAATGAGCCATTTCAGGGCATTTTCAACATCCTCATCATCTTTAGAAAATCCCATAAGGGAGAGTGAATCCAGTGCTGAGACCAGATTAGTCCACCAGAATGGGAACTGGAATCGTATCCAGTTGTCAGGATGTTGATAAGAAGTCCAGTTATCTTTTTTAAGAAATTTGGATTTTAAAAGTCTTGCCGCATTTAAAGCTTCTTCAGATTTTTGATAAGTTGGATGAACTGAAAATGCCCTCAGTACCATTCCTGTGCTTGCGGCAGAAAAAGGTTTAGATTTATCAAATGTTTTACATGTTTCCCTGTTTTTATTAGTCACCAGATCATTCCTTTCTGACAGAGTAATATTTGAAAGACCAATCATGCCTGGACTACCAATTACCCAGCCCCCATCACTCTGTCTCATTTTAAGAAGCCATTTGAATCCTTTTTCTATGCGAGGATCGTACCCATAACCTGCCTTAATCAAAAGGTACATTATTGCCCCAGTATAGTATGGAGCATACTGGTTTGCTAAAATTCCCCTAATATCCCCTTCATCTGTCTGACAGGAAAAAATAAATTCAGCAGCTTTCTTAATAGCAGGATGAGTATTATCCATTTCATATTGCTGAATTAGAAACCTTAAATGTTTCCAAGTTTCAATTAAATGATATTTAACTCCGAAACTTTTATCTTTTTTAGCTATAACTGGCCATGAACCATCTTCTAATTGCTTTTTAAGTAATTTCTGGACTTCAGACAAATTCCAAAGACGATTAATGGGTTCAACTTTTTTTTCCAATAAATCCCTTTTTGCAAAATAAATGATTGTATCATTCTCTGAATTAATAAGTGATTTTATAGGATTGTATTTAAATTTTGTAAGCCAATAATCCATTTATATCCCCCAAAAAATAATTAAATTTAATATAATGCCCGAATTAATCAACGAGTTTTACTAAGAATTTTTAGAAATATTTGAAATTTAAATCTAATGAAATTATGGGAAAAAAATTTTTGTTACATAACTATACCAGTAAATAATAGGGAAACTTGAATTTAATAAGATGAATGAATGAAAGAACTCACCAGATTGCTAGAAAATTACCAAAAGAGGAAAGAGAAGATATACTTTCAGATTACCAGGAGCATTTTATCATCGGTATGGAAAAAGGTGCATTGGATACTCCAGATGAGGGGATTATATCAGTTGCAGGACGAATTTTGACTTACAAAAAAAAATCTAAGCGATTTCCCTGCGAAAGAAATAGGCTTCGTGTTCCAACTGCATAACCTTATACCTAACCTCTCAGTACTGGAAAACGTGCTTATACCCATGTATGAAAATGGATATAAAAATAGTGAAATGTTTGATGGGCACATGAACTTTTAAAAAGCGCAAAAATGCAGCACAAATCAGATACTAAACCTACAAATCTATCTGGTGGAGAGAGACAGAGAGTGGCTATAGCCTAGGCACTAGCTAATAAACCAGGCAGATGAGCCTACAAGTTCTTTAGATTCAAAAAATGGGCAGATGATACTGGAAAGATTAAAAGAACTGGTTGTAAAAAAAAAGTGAAAATTCAGGGAGTTATTTAAACTCCGCTGAAACATTTGTCCATGTGTTCTTTTTCTGGTGGTTTAGTTAGCAGGCTGACTATTACAGTCAATATAAATGCTATAGGTAGTGCAATTACTATGGAATCAACTGTAGGCCATGGCTGTGCTGCAATAAGAACTGCCTGACCTGTGAGTGCCTTACATATACCCAATGCTTCTGCTGATTTTTTAAATACAAACACGATCCAGAATACACTTATAGCAGTACCAGCTAACAGTCCAGTTATAACTCCAGCTTTGGTGGCACGCTTCCAGAAACAGGCAAAAATGTACATGGAAAGGAAGGCTGCTGCGGTAATTGAAAACCACATGGCTGTTCCTACTGCAATTATATTGGCTGGTAGTAGATAACCTAGAATAACTGCAATTGCCACTGCCACAGTAATTGCTGCCCTGGCCACTAGAACTGATGCTCCTCCCTTCTTATTGGTTACTGTTTCGTAAACGTCACGTCCCAGAGCAGTTCCTTGCACATGGAAAAGGGCGCTCAATGTGGACATTGCTGCAGATAGCAGTGTTATCATAAAGAGATAAGCAAACCATGGAGGCATTGCCGCTGTAATAAATGCAGGTATGATCTTATCAGCATTTCCACCAACAACCTGGGTTGCTATCTGTCCCATGGTGTTGAAGAAGTAAACATTAGATAGAGCACCAACAATGAATGCTGTTCCTGTCATAAGGAATATGAACACCCCTCCAATTAAGACTGCCCTGTTTAATTCTTTGTTGGATTTCACCATCATGAATCGTACACTCAGTTGTGGCTGAGAGAGAACTCCTATACCCACACCCAGAATTAAAGTACTAACCAGGGTCCACCAGAAGGGACTTCCCAACGTCGGCATGGAAGTCCATCCTGTGAATCCGGTTGCCGCGGCTGTTGCGGTTAAATTAGAAGGCACCATATTAATCAAGTTGGTCAATGCTTGATTACCCTCAACTAATCCCCCGGTTATCCAGTATATGGTCCCCAGTAATATAGCCATTACCACAAACATTATGGTCCCCTGGAGTGCGTCTGTATAAAGCACACCACGAATACCTCCAAAGATAACGTACAACGCTACAATTACTGCCATTCCTATTAATGCAAAGTTATAATCAATACTAAGTGTTGTTTCTACAAAACGAGCCATACCAATTAAAACCACTGCCGCATAAAGGGGCATTCCCAAAAATATTACAGCACCGCTGAACCATTGTATGAATTTGCTGTTGAAACGTTTGGATAAAAATTCAGGAAACGTAAGTGCACTTAAGTTGTGCCCGATTTTCCTGGTTCTTTTACCGAAAAACACGAATGCAATGAATATACCAACCAGAATGTTTAAAAATGTGAGCCATAACAGTCCCATACCATATACTCCGGCTGTTCCACCGAAACCTACAATTGCAGATGTACTAATAAACGTAGCCCCATAACTCAGGGCCAATATGAATGGATGTGTTGCTCTGCCAGCTACCAGGTAATCATCTGCAGTTTTGGTACGCTTCCAGGCAACGTATCCCACGTAAATAATAAGAGCCAAATATATTAAGACAATAACTATTAATGTAATCAAATCATTGGTCATTTAAATCACCCCTCTTCATCCCAGATACCTAATTCTTCTTCTTCCATCTCCTTTTCCTTTTTGTGCCATTTTATTTCTTCTTTAATTTGTTCTTCTTCGTCTTCTCCGCCTTTATTCCAATTTATGATACCATATACAACACATAAAAGCATGACGAGAATGCTCCCAATATAGCCCCCCAAGACCCAGGGATCTTCTATTCCTAAAACCAATTTTATCACCTCTTTAAAAATTTTTTAATCCCTTAAAATATTATTATAGTCTATTCAATTCTACATTGTTTTTTTATATAAAAATATATTTTGATTTAGTTATGATTTCGACTGACTGCTTTTGGAAAATTCATATTCAGATTAGGTGTACTGGGGCTAAATTTCATCTAATAAAATGGGAAATTATATAAATTTATTAAACTAATATATAATTAGAGTATTTGGGCAGCGTGTGATGCAGTTTTTAAAAGTATAGAAAATTCTATTTTTCAAATATCTAAGGTAGAATACAGTGGTTACTTTCTAGGTGGAATATGATGGTTACTGGTAAAAAAGGTAAGACAAAACTCATCGAAATTCTGTTGATAGAAGAGAATTCGGAAAACAATGAACTCACTACAGAAATTTTCAGAGAATCCACAGTTTCCAACAACATTAACATGGTAAATAATGGTGTGGATGCCATGAAATTCTTGAAACAGGAAAATGGATTTAAAAACTCAGTTCGATCAAATATCATATTATTAGATTTAAACATTCCAAAAAAGGATGGTCGTGAAATTTTAAAGGAGATTAAAACAGATCCTGAATTAAAATATATACCTATCGTGGTGATGACCTCCTCAGAGTCAGAACAGGATATAATAAATACATACGAACACTATGCCAATGCATACATCACCAAACCAAGTGATCTTGATGAATTCATAAAGGTAATTAAATCCGTAGCAGATTACTGGTTGAAAATAGTAGAACTGCCTCCCTGATACAAGCTGTAAATGAAGCAGTTTTAAACATTTAAAAAATAAAAACAGAAATTACAACAATATCACTAAGACTAACGTATTTGAACTCTTTGCTCCTTTTACTTGAAAAGATGATGCATCTATCTTCTTCTGTAATTTTAATCATCATTTCTAAAAAAAGAGTACATGATATCTTTTTAATTGTTAATTCATTCCAATTTCTTAAGACAAGCAGAAATGAATGCAGGAATATCGCTGGGTTGCCTGCTGGATATTATATTTCCGTCCTCCACCACTTCCTGGTCTATATATTGACCTCCGGCATTTTTAATATCCTGGACTATGGACTTCCAACCTGTGATCTTTTTTCCTTCAATTAACTGGGCAGTGATCAGTAATTGAGGAGCATGACAAATAGCGAATATAGGTTTGCCTGTTTTATAGAAATTTCGAATGAATTCAACTGGTTCTGGTTCGCTACGTAGGTTGTCTGGCGAACATCCGCCGGGAATAAATATGGCATCGAATTTATTGTAGTCACTATCTGATATTTTTTCTTCTATTTGTACAGTTTCTTTACCTTTTTTACCCGTAACTTCTGTTTTTTGTTTTCCTAAAATGGTTAGTTCATGTCCCGCTTCTTTAAATGCCTTTGCTGGCTCACTGTATTCTACATCTTCAAACATTTTATCAATCATAACTCCAATCTTGACCATTTTATCACCGAAAAATTTTTTTTATTCTTTATCTGCTTATTTCAATTAATATCATTATGTCATATCTATTTACACACTAATAATTTATTCGAATTTTTTTTTAAAAAATAATAATATCCATTATAAATTACATCCCGCTGAGAATAGATGAAATTTTTAGGGGGTTTTATGTTATGAGTAGCTTTCATTTCGAAAAAATTATTTTATGATGTACCAACCAAGTAAGACCTTCCTCCAAAGGTAACTGTATTTTCCTATATCGCCCATGTGGAGGTTAATTCTGTACTAATACACATTTTAAAATAAATCGTTGATTATTTATAATCTGAAAAACATAACTATATTGTGAAATAAAGTGTAATAAGATGATTATACATAAAAAAATGCTTGTACATGTGGTTAAAAAAAGAAAATAAAAGTAATCTAGGAAATAATTATCAAAATTTCTGTGAATTTCTCATAAAAGAGGTGAAAAAATATGGATAAAAAAGGACAGTTAACCAGCATCATCTATGTGCTAGTTGCAATAATAATAATTGTCCTCCTTTTGAGGTTCCTGTTCGGAATAATATAAATAAGGGCAATAGATGTTAAAAGTGAGGTGTTAATATGGCTAAAATCTTAACAAAGGATATTGAAAATGCAATCATGGGAGTCAATTTTCCAGCCAAGAAACATGAAATCCTGGATAAAGCCCAAGAAAATAAAGCTGATTTAAAGATTATCAAAACAATCCAAAAAATCCCAGAGAAGATTTACAATTCGCCTGCGGAAGTATCCAGTCAAACATTGAATATGAAAAATGTAATATGAACTTAATCTGTTACTCGGATAACAAATAAAAGAGGTGATCTAGAATGGCAAGGACCGCTGCAGATGTAGAACATGCAATAAAGGGTATTTCTTTCCCAGCCAATAGAAGCGACTTAGTAAATCAAGCAGAAAATAATAATGCGAAATCAGATATAATCGACATAATAAAAGACCTTCCTAGAAACAACTTTAAATCTCCTATTGATGTTAGCAAGGCATTTGGGGAAAGAAGAAGAAGCCAAAAATAGTCTGGCCATTTTAAGAAAGTCGGATTATTCCTGGCTAATTTTATTTGTTTTTATGCACAATTCTTAATTATTAGATTTATTTAAACTTTCTGCCCAATTCAGTTTATTCCACTCTCTAATTTTGAAAAATAACAAACCATATATAATTAATATTGATAAAATGTAACAATAAAAATTTCTAAATGATATTTGACTATCTGCAAAAAATTGAATATAAGTAAGCAAACCTAACATCGCTAAAATTACAGAAACTAAAATCATCACAGGAACATTTCTATGATTCAATAACTCAAATACATTAGTAGCAAAAGCTATACAAAAAATAAATATCAAAGGAATAATAAAAAGCCAATTATCCAATGAAATCATAATGAACAACATCAAAATAAAATTAATTATTATTTGTCTTATAGGCATACTTACCATAATTGAACCTCCATTATCTCTTGTTTATAATCCATATAAAGTCAGTTTAAATTAATATCATCTTTGCTCACTCATATTATAACCTATGTCCATATTTGAATAGGATATACTTTTTTTCCACTATTCAAATCGTATATTGTGGGTTGACCATAATATGTAGTACAAAATAGCTTTCCATCAATATATGTTTCAAATTCGGGATTCCCATCATACAACATACTAGTTTCTGCAACATCCAAAGTAAATAAACCTATCCCAGCTATAGTAAGTCCAAGGCTAATTCCACTTGATGGAGGAGCCAACAATACACCTAATACTATTAATCCTGCTTCAACCCCAAATTTCACCCGATGATAATAAGAATCCCAATTAATTTTAATCATTGAATTATGATTTTGATTTTCAAAATAGTAAGATTGATGGGGATTATTTATAACATTTGTAATTTTTGTATATTGACTTTTCAAAAAGTTGTTAACTGTTGTATATGTTTTTTGGCCAGCAGATTTTAATTTTATATTTATTGTATCGACAGCCTTTCTGACCGTATTCACCACCCCATACTGCTTTACATATGATACTGCACTGTTTCCATATCTTTTCACACTGCTCCAAGCAGTTCTACCTAAATTTTTAGCAGCCATCCAGATCCGATTGTTCCCTAAATATTTATCAACCACACTGGTAAATACCGAAGCTGTCTTTTCAACTCCACCTTTAAAAGCATTCCAACCCCAGGAAATAGCATCTCCAAACAAACCAGTACCAATAATCTCTTTTATCTGATCATTGGTAAGCACTGTACCATTAACTGTACCATTAATCTCCGAATTACTAGCAACCAACACATAACCACTGGTACCGAATAGTTCTGTGAATTCTGCCAGGGTCATTCTGATTATACCTAAACTACTATCTGCAAGCACAACCGTGGTACTGTTTATGCTCTTTATCACTGAATAGTGGTACATACCATCCATGTCAAGCAATACAATATATCCCTGTTTAAGCTGATCTACACCTAGTATCATACCTGCTGCATACAATTTCTTATCTAAAGTAGCTTTATATAATCCATACATACTGGTACCAGTTTCATCTGTACTGGATAGTTTGCTGAGTTCATCTTGAGTAGCATTAACACCTAAAAGTTGCATGGCGGTGGCAAGGCTTGCTGGTCCGCAGTTCCAGACACTGCTTTGCATGACTACACCGGTGAAGTCAATCTTGTTTATATTTATAATATGGTTACCCGTAATATTATTATTATTATTAGATAAAGATTGTGAACTGTTATAGTAGCTTATTCCTGCAGCGTTACCTGTTATAATGTTACTGTGGATTGTTAAACTTTTATCGTTCCATAGCGACATGCCTAGATAGTTGTCGGTTATTTCATTTTCATGAAGAGTTACATTATTGGAATCATCCAAACTCAGCCCATACCAATTACCCGTTATATTGTTACTGAAAATATCAACACTGCCACTGTTAATCAGGTTAAACCCATACCAATTGTCCTGAACCTGGTTGTTTGATATTATGGTGTAGTTGGAATTCTGGTGATTTACACCATACCAATTATCTTTGAGGGTGTTACCAGTGATTTGAGTGAAATAGCTATTAAATAAGCTAACACCATTGGCATTACGGGATATCGTGTTATTAATCAAACTCACATAGTCTGCATAGACGAAAACACCATATGAATCACTTGCACCACTTATATTCAGTCTCCAGAGATTAGTTTTACTTGCAACAACCGTGAAAACACCCATAAAGGGATTTCCTGCTTCAACATAAACCATTGCATTAGATGAAGGCTTAATAGTAAGCTGTTTATAAACCGCGACATTTTCTCGATAGGTACCCCCATCCAGGGTAATGGTATGGCCATCCTTTGTGTTGTTACTGTCAATTGCGCTCTGTATGCTGGTAAAAGTTTCATTTGTATTGATGTTAAGTACAGGCAATGTAGATGTGCTTGTTATTGTAACAGGTATAGAAAGTGTTTGGCTGTCAAGTTTGACTGTGACTGTAGCGTTACTCGCACCTGCCCCTTTGAATATGGCAACTGCTTTACCACCACGGGTACCCACACTACCATTTATCGTTCCCATAGTTGTAGCGAAGTTTACTGGAATTGTATCTGGTATATTTACTGGAACATTACTATTACTGCTCGTTGTATCTTCATTCAAGTTATTATGTGTTAAATCCATCTCTAGAATATTTTTATATGTTGAACCAGTACGATCACTACGATCTGTAGAAACAGCAACGTTCATAACCAGATACCTTGCTCTGGCAACATTCCCCTCATTTACAAAAATATCTATTGACCCACTAGGTATTGTACCGCCTGCAGATACGAAAATTGGATTGTTACGTCCCCACCAATTATTCTCTGCATCCACCACACTTGTACTGCCGGTTATGTATAGTCCATACCGGTTATTTGCATAGATAGTGTTGAAATTTATCTGAACATCTGCTCCATCAACAGAAATTCCATCAAATAAATTTTTATGAATAATATTATTTGACACCAGATTATCAGTAGACCCTGCAATATGAATTCCATTCATTATATTCGCGGTTATATTGTTGGTCATTATCTGATTATTCGAGCCTTGTTCGATTAGAATTCCATCTAATATGTTACCTGTGATTGTGCAGCCAGTTATCTGGTTAAAAGTTGAATTTAGAAGATGAACACCATTCCCATTACCTATTATATGATTTGCAAGTAACGTGTTGCAACTGGAATTATCCATGAAAACTCCACTACTATTTGCCGAACCAGTGATGGTAAAGCCCATAAGAACAGAACCACTACCACCATTATTAATGATAAACACTGGTAAATTAGTGTTTGCTGATTGTACTGTTACATTAACCCCTGGAACTGGTAACAAGACAAGTTCCTTGCAAACTATGATATTTTCAATGATGATATCTTTACCTATTCCTATGAAATGACCATTTTTTGTACCATCATCATTTATTGCAGCCTGCACACTTGCATAAGTCTTACCAATTTGATAATTGTAAATCATACACGGATTGGAAAGCACAACCCATGGTTTAACTATTATGCTTCCAGGATAGGTGTTATTTACCCGGTAGGAATCTAATAATTGACTGTACATGTAGACAAGTGATTTAAAGCCCATATTTTTACCTAAACTAATGTCTTTCACATGGGAGGGTGCAGTATTATTAGTATTCACGTAACCCAGTACATACTGAGCCAGATTCACATACTCATTATAATCTACTAAACCAGGGCTAATGTCCTCAATTGCATTTGCTGGACTTTTAACGCTCCTAAGTATAACTGTACTGTTTATATCAGCGTAATTATCCAGTAATGATTTAGTTGCAAGGTCTAAGAACTGGGGCATAGAAACAATGGTATCATTAATAGAAACACTATTTGGGAATGTATGATTGGTTTCAATTTGATTTTTAATCACATTGGCTGCTCTGGCTATCTGATTATAAGTGAAAAATTTGGTAACATTATTTGTCACAGTTGTCCATGGAATAACCGTTGCATAAACTGGTAAGGTCTTGTTACTGTTCTGGTATGAATTTAAAATAGTAGAAAACATGTAAACCAGGGATTCATAGCGTATTGTGTTTTTTGTACTGTTTATTGTGATGTAGTTGGGTGCTCGGCGATTAGATTCCTTATCCATGAAGTTGTTCACGTAATTTGCCATTTCCAGGTACTCGTTAATGTAAATATTTTGTCTGGTAAGATTCTCATTAGGAGTTGGAGCAGTGGTATATCCCATTCTTTGGAGGTAAGATGATGGAAGGGATCCATCCATATCTAGAAGAACTTCAGTACATAATTGTAAAAATCGGGGTACTGAAACATATGTACCGTTCACATTTACTTGATTTGGAAGAGCATGGTTTCCTTCAATATACTTCTTAAGTAACCCAGAAGCGGTGCAGATTTCATCAACAGTAAAAAATTTGTCACTTGAACTTTTGACGGATGACCAGGGATCTATTGTAACACTTTGTGGAAGGTAACCTGTTTTGTTATTGTAACTTAAAATTTTGGAGTAGGTGAAAATCACATTTTCATATCGTATATGGCCCATCAACAGAGTGTCAAGATAGTTTGGCGCTCTTCCATAAGCTTGTTTATCCATAAATCCGCGAGTATAAAGTGCAAACTTAACATACTCAGTGTAATTCATATTCCTACTCAATGACACAGTTTCACTAGGATTTGGAGCATCCCCACAACTCATATAAGCTACTGTAGTATCAAATCCACCAGCAATATTCAGAACATTTGTAACTGCAAGCCTAAGATAAGAAGACTCAACCACCGAATTACCATTAATATTAACGGTGGATGGTATTTTCTTATATTTCAAAACGTAATTTTTAACATTGACTGCTGCGCTGTTAATTTCTTCTGGTGTATAGAACTTCGTACTTGTACTCGCTATTACACTCCATGAATCCACAATAATGAATTTAGGTAACTTGCCGATATTAATATAAGAACTTAAAATCTGGCTATTCATGTAAATCAAGGACTCATACTTGATATTTCCCAGGCTACTTATGGCATAATTTGGGGCGTCCTTATTCTTATTCATAAAATTATTAACATTTTTTATTAATGTTTTATACTCAGTTTCATCTAAAACACCACTCACCATACTCTCAGATGGACCATCCGGTGCAGAATAGCTGCTCTGTAGCAGATTGGTGGTGAAGTTGCCTGAAATTTTTAGGATAACTTCACTTGAAAGTTTTAAGTATTGAGGCATGGAAATGTTCATACCATCGACCATGACATTTCCGGGGGTTTTATGATTTTTTTCTATATACTCTTGTACTGATGCAGCTGCATCACATATACCTTTCAAAGTAAAAGAATTGACAGTTGTAAATTTAATACTAGTAAGGCTTAGTGGATTGCCATTTAGATCCTCAATGCAGCCAGTATGTAATACAAGACTATAGTTGCCTGCACTTAAATGTGTATTAGGAATTATTGTTAAGATGCTATTTGTAATTGTGGTAGTAAATGTAACAGGGTTATTCGATTTTTTAAGGTCAATCCAAAGACTATTGGAACCGCTACCTGCCTGGACAGGCTCACTGAAAGTGACTTTAATCAATTTACGTGATGGAACATTAATACTACCATTTGATGGATAAAACGATTTAACAA
>ENA-UOOK01003746-UOOK01003746.1-fermentation-metagenome-genome-assembly--contig:-NODE-3746-length-16985-cov-23.040756_pt1 | contig 16985 bp, 15 predicted proteins | sample MGYA00245777_ERZ724023 | MGnify/ENA primary metagenome ERZ724023 (study PRJEB28704, sample SAMN03018312) | fermentation metagenome | biome: anthropogenic terrestrial biome; feature: soil...
TTGCCTGGGTTTTGAAAACCATATACCCGGAAGAATACATAGCTGTTGTGGAAGGCGGAAGAGATCAGAACACTGCTCTGCTGGAAGAAAAGTACGATTACATTTTTTTTACCGGAAGTCCGGCTGTAGGACGCCTGGTAATGGAAAGTGCGGCAAAAAATCTAACACCGGTAACACTGGAGCTTGGAGGGAAAAGCCCGGTTATCGTGGATAAAACAGCAGATTTGATGCTTGCGGCAAAGCGTATTGCATTCGGCAAGGTGCTCAATGCAGGGCAGACCTGCGTGGCACCTGATTATTTGTTTGTTCACAGAGATGTAAAAGATAAATTTATAATTTTTTATAAGTTGGAATTGGCAATGTTTTTCCCAGGTGATACAGTTCAGGACATGAATACAATAATAAATGAAAAACACTATTTTCGTGTAACCAGGTTACTTGACAGCGGTAAAATTGTTGAAGGCGGAAATACAGACAGAAGACGCAAATTTGTGGAGCCCACATTATTAGATGAGGTAAAGCTTGATTCACCCATCATGCAGGAAGAGATATTTGGACCCATACTTCCCATGATTACCTATGAAAATATCGAAGAATGCATTGATTATATTGTAAAACAGCCAAAGCCACTGGCATTGTACCTGTTTACCAAGAATGCAGAAGTTGAAAAACAGGTACTTAATAAGTGCTCCTTCGGAGGAGGGTGTATCAATGATACTATTATACATCTTGCCACCTCGCACATGGGCTTTGGAGGTGTGGGAAATTCCGGAATGGGAAGCTATCATGGGAAAAAGAGCTTTGACACCTTTACTCATTACAGAAGTATTGTAAAAAAGGCAAACTGGCTTGATATTCCCATACGCTACAGACCATATTCAAAAAGAAATGATAAGCTTATGCGGTTTTTCTTAAAATAAAAAAATTATTGCTTCCATATTTTAGTTAAGCAGGTATTCTTGTTAATTTATTAAACTATAAATCATACGGATATGAATATCCGGCAATGGAGGATATTATGAATATTTCACCGAAAAAAGAAAATCAAAATAGTAACGACGATAAAAATCAAAGTGCAAAAAAAGAAATGATTCGTGGCATTAAATTTGCACTCTTCTCTGCTTCAGCAGGAATTATAGAGCTAACTGTTTTTTCTCTGCTTAATGAACTGACAAATTGGCGCTACTGGGCATGCTATTTAATTGCTCTGCTCATGTCCGTATTATGGAATTTTACTTTAAACCGCAGATATACATTCCGTTCTGCAGATAATATATCTGCAGCCATGCTGAAAACCATGGGATTTTACTGTGTGTTTACTCCTGTATCAACAGTCATTGGAAATTATCTTGCAGACACTTTATATTGGAACGAATACTTAATTACGGTGATTATTATGCTGTCAAATTTCGTTCTGGAATTTTTATATGACAGATTTTACGTATTTCGAAAGACAATTGATACAAATGATCTGGCAAAAAAGAAAGAATAAATCAAAGAAATACCGTTTTAAACCATTAATATCCGCTAAAAATCTCAGCACTTTGTTCATAATGTTCATAAGATAATATTTGATTTTTATGACATTTTTTGCTATTATGTAAATATGTCACAGTCAATTTATTAGCTGGCAAAGGAGAGTTATGGAAAAGGCTTCAATAAGCGAAATAATAAGTGAAATAAGAACTGAATATAAAAAAATAGATATCAAATGGCTTAGTCTTCATTATAAAACATCGGTTATTTTGGCAGCTTTTTCACATGCGGTTGAAATTGTTATGGCTTTTTTTATAATAAATTCCGAACAGCTTAATACAACGATTTCTATCTATATAATTAAATTTATAGTAATTCCTGTATTGTTAAATCTTATTTTTATTGTTGCAGAACATAGAACAGTGTATTCTAAAAGTCTGTCGCAGGAATTTAAAACGTATGTGGTTTCATTTTTATTTGTATTAATATGTTTTGTTCTTTTTTCAGTACATGGAGCTTTCCCGGCATTGTATTTCATTTTTTCCTTTCCTATTATTCTTACAACTGTTTATTCTGATTACATGCTTACATCCATTACATCGTTACTATCCATTATTTCTGTTATAATTTCAGAGCTTTTTATTAACTGGGACATTGACAAAATGAGCATTTGGAACAGTTCGTCTAGGCTTTTCGACTTCATTTTATCATTGATGATACTGCTTGCAATATTTGGCGTATGCATGGTTATTATCAGGTTTACACGTGAAAAAGGCAAAGCGGCAATACTAAAAGAAATCGAAAGACATAATTTGATACAAAAGCTTCATATAGATGAACTTACGGGGATTTATAACAGAAGGGCTTTCCATGCGGCGATGAGTGATGTTGAGGAAGATAACTCAGGTATAGGCTATGTTTTCGTTATGATGGATATTGATAATTTTAAGTCTATTAATGATACATTGGGTCATCTGACAGGAGACTGGTGTATAGCTGAAGTTGGAAGAATAATGAAAGAAAGCTGCCAAACAGGGATCCCTTATAGATATGGAGGCGACGAATTCTGTATACTGTTTAAGGGTCAGGACGTGGATGAGGTACTCAAAATCTGCAGGAAGATACAGGACGAGCTGAAGGCGGTTTCTTCAGAGATTGACCTTGGTGATAACCTGACGGTAAGTATTGGAATATCCATACATAAAAAAAAGACAGACATGGCTCAAATGATATTAAATACAGACAGTGCCCTGTATGAAGCAAAGGCTGAAAAAAACGCTATTCGAATATATGCAGAACATATAAGCAAGGAGGCTTAAAATGGGTCTACAAGGTTGCCATATTTTAATGACAGAGAAATAATAAACCTTGTTTGGGGATCTTCCAAATCACATTGGAGAATTTCACCTATTTTCTCTGCACGTTTATATAAAGTATTTCTGTGTATAAAAAGAGAATCTGATGTTTTATTCATATTGAATCCGTATTTATCCAACGCTATTAGGGTGTGGTAGAAATTTGTATTTTTCTGCTTGTCATATTGCATTAACTTAATAACGTAATTTTGATATAACAATTTCAGTGAATCATGTTCTAAATTATCATAAAGCATCTCATCCACTATACAATCGCTGTAATAAAATAAATGAGATTGTCTTTGTGTTATACACCCTATTCTAAGAGCACTGTCAGCATTTCTATAAGCACTGTTCATTTGAACAAGAGTCTTAAAACATTCGCTGATTCCTATGTGAACCGGGACATTTTCAGATATCGCTGCACAAATCATATGATAAAATTCCTCAAAAAAAGTGTTTATTTTCTTAGGATACAAATATAAGGGATCAAGTTCAAATACACATGTTATTTTTTTAAGATCCGTCTGATGAATACAAATTATATTGTTTGAAGCATACTGCTTTTTTAACTTGCCGTAGACGTTCGAAAACATTTTTTCATCTATGATTAAATTGTATCTTACAATACATAAGCATCTGTTTGTATCATTATTTATTGATAAATACCTTGCGTTTTCAATAATCCTTGATACCTGAAAATCAGCTTGGGAAATTATGCTGAGATAAAGCATTTCCACAGTTGAGTATTGAAACTGCTCTGTGATGTAATCATTTTCATTTGCAATAAATTTCAGTATTGGTTTTGATATTTCACGATAACTCAAATAAATAGGAACGTTTATTAGAGGAAAATCGTATTTTTCCGAAAGTTCGATAATATCTTCTGTGATTACATTTATATATTTTCCTAATTTAATTCCGAGACCACTCGCTCTTTTTTCAATTAATGAAGAAATAAAGTCTAAAAACAAAGAATTATTATTTTTGAAAAAATATCCTGTGGTTATAATGAAATCTCCTTCCTTTGTCCAATAGCCGCCTTCGGGAATTTCAACAACATCTACATATTTTATACTGCGACCTCCACCTCCGGCTCCACTTATATATTTTAGCTCCGGATTTATATTAAATAAATCATCAACTCTCAATTAATTCACCTCGCTAACTAACTATAATCTATTATACTTATTAACGCTAAAAAAACAATATGTAATATATGAATGTCTATGTCTATGCTGATTTATTTAATAAAATTGGGATAAACCTGGAGAATGGCTAAAATTTTTATACATGCACCAGGTTTATATTTATTTTCATTTCAGATTTATGAATATAAATCAGGGTTTAGAATATTACTCCTCCGACTAACATCATGACACATTGCAAAAGGAACATCATCAAGAATAGCGGGGTTATAAATTTATACCACTTATCTATTCCTACACCGATTATTCCACATACGGTTGCAACAACAGTCGGCCAGAAGATGTTTGAAAATCCGTCTCCAAACTGATATGCCGTTACTGCCATTTCACGGCTTATTCCTATAAGATCAGATAGTGGAGCCATAATTGGCATTGTTACAACAGCCATGCCGCTTCCGGATGTTATAAAGAACCCAATCAGATTTTGAACAATTAGCATGCCTATTGAACCAAACCAGTTTGGAAGTGAATTTATAACACCTGATAAGTACAGAATTGCAGTATCTATAACACTTGCCTGTTCCAAAACAACAGAGCAGGAACGAGACAGACCAATAAAAAGTGCCCCATACATTGACATTGAGGTTGATTCCAGAAAAGCATCACATATTTCTTTTGAACTCATTTTATTTATAATTCCTGTCACAATCATAGCTATTAAAAACATTGCCGAAAGCTCTGTTAAATAAAATTCATATACAACAACAGTATAGGCAATTAAGCAAATCAGAACAACAAATACAATCAGCGACAGCTTTTGCCTTGTTGTGAAATTTAGCTTAAGAACTTCATCCCTGGTTAACGCTTCGCTTGTAAGGCTGTTTTCCTCTTCGTTTCCATAAAGTATGCTTTTGGTTGGATCCTTCCTTATTTTTTTCGCATATCTCATAACATATGATATTGACAGGGTTTCAAACAATATAAAGCATACAATTCTGAATGTGGTCAGTTTAAAGGAAACAAGCGGAATGCCTGCTATATCGCTGGCAATACCTATTGTAAAGGGATTTAATACTGCTGAGGCGAAACCTGTGGCAACACCTACAAAAACTATTGAACCACCAACTAATCTATCATAACCAAGAGTAATTGCAATTACAATAAATGCAGGTATAAGCCCATATGTTTCCTCATACATTCCAAAAGTAGATCCTGCTATTCCAAATAAAATCATAAAAATTGGAATAAGCAGGTAATCTTTATTTCCAAGCTTACGCAATATTGAACCCACAAAAGCATTCAATGCTCCACCTCTCATTAACACAAACACATATCCGGATGCAAATATTATAAAAAATATAATGTTAGAAGCTTTGGTCATTCCGGTGTAGATAGCCTGAAAGAATTCCCATGGACCTACGGGGTTTGCTTCAATCTCAGTATAGCTGTCAGGTACGACGATTTCTCTGCCGAGATTGTCATCATAAATTCTTTCAAATTGACCTGCAGGTAGAATCCATGTCAAAACACTGCATAATGCAAGAACAATTAAAATTACAATAAAACCATGAGGCATTTCAAAACTCTTTTTTTCTTTTCTTTCCATTATAAATCTCCTCGTATAAATATTATAAAGCATAAATTAACACACAGCAGTTTAGTAAAAGTTAGATTGCTATTTAATACATTCAAATTAACTTAACAACGTTTTCTGGATTAAGCACCATATGTTAATACTACCTTAAGATAAATAAATAATACTATATTAATGGAGGTGTAAATTTACATTATTAATTTATTTTATTGTGCAGTTTGCATAGATAAGCTCTGGAGCAGTATTAATTGACACAACTGCTAAGTGTGAAATTAACGGTAAATTTAATATGCAGTATGCATCCTGCATATTAAATTAAAAAAATATAAGAAAAATATACATGAGAAATGTTATAATATAAATGTATATAATACTGAAGGAGGTAATTCTGTGATTGCAGATATAATCAGAGAAAGGTCATCGGAAGAAAGAGAGTATGTTGTTGAACTAAGGCGATATTTGCACAAGCATCCGGAGCTTAGTGAAAATGAATACAACACAAGCAAAAAAATACAGGAAGAGCTAAAAAAAATTGGCATAGAATATGTTGTATATCAGGGCACAAATGCCATTGTAGGGCTGATTAAGGGAGAAAAGGACGGAAAAACAGTAGCCCTCAGGGCGGATATGGATGCACTTCCCATAAATGAAGAAAATGATGTTCCATATAAGTCTGAAAATGAAGGTGTCATGCATGCGTGCGGTCACGATGGGCATACTGCAATTTTGCTGGGAACTGCAAGGGTTCTGTATAGCATCAGGGATAAACTTCACGGAAATGTAAAACTTCTGTTTCAGCCTGCAGAGGAAACAATAGGGGGAGCAGAAGCAATGATAGCAAATGGTTGTATGGAAAACCCGAAGGTAAGCTATGTTTTTGGGCTTCATATGGATCCGGACATAGAATGTGGAACTATACGGTCAAGGGTTGGAGCGCTTAATGCAAATGGGGATGATATTGAAATAACTGTTAAGGGGAAAAAATCTCATGGAGCAACTCCGGAGCTTGGAATAGACGCAATATATGTGGCCTCCAACATAGTTGTAAGCCTTCAGTCCATCATAAGCAGACGAATAAGTCCCTTTGATAATGCGGTTATGACAATCGGTAAAATACAAGGAGGAACTGCGAACAACGTGGTTGCAGACAGGGTATCCATGTATATGATGCTGAGGACTACGGATTTTACCGTAAGGGATAATCTAAAAGATTGGATTGAAAAAAACAGCAGGTTAACTGCAGAAGCAAACGGTGCAGAATGTGATGTAAAGTTTACCCCAAGCTATATAGCGTCAATAAATGATAAGGAATGCATAGAGATAGTAGAAAATGTTTCAAATGAATTTTTGGGGGATAATTCATATTACAATGTTGAGCATCCATTTCTGGGGCTCGAAGATTTTTCATATTTCTTGACAAAGGCAAAGGGTGCATTCTACCAATTGGGATGTGGAAATAAGAAAAAAGGAATAACAAGTTCAACTCATACCTCAACCTTTGATATGGATGAAGATTCACTTGTTAACGGAATGATGATGCAGGCGGGGATTGTATATAAATTAATAGGAGAAAAATAAAGATGAACATTGACAGAGAAAATGGACTTAACGCTATATATGGAGGTTTGCTCTTAGGAGGAGGCGGTGGCGGCATATTGTCCGAAGGAATTAAAATTCTTGACCAGGTGGTAAAACTTGGCGGAATAGAACTGCACTCCATAGATGAGATGGATAATGATTCCATAGTGGCAACAGCGTCATTAGTTGGATCGCCATCCTCAAAAGACAAGTTTGTTGGAGCTGGTCACTACAAAAGAGTTTATGAATTATTTGGGAGTATTTATGATAAGGCAGTAAAGGGAATTATTACAAATGAACTTGGAGCCCAGTCGGTTACAAACGGATGGATGCTTTCTGCAATGACGGGCATTCCTTTTATAGATGCACCATGTAATGGCCGTGCACATCCTACAGGATCAATGGGAAGTCTTGGACTTTCCCGCAGCAAAAATTATGTATCCGTGCAGGTATGTGCCGGAGGAAAAGGAGATAGTGAAATAGAAGTAACTGCAAAAGGTACTTTGGCAGGTGCCTCGAAAATAATACGAAATTCTGCTGTTGCTGCAGGAGGATTTGTTACGGTTCTGCGAAATCCTGTCAGTGCAGGATATGTTAAAGAGCAGGCGGCTGTGGGAGCTATTGAAGCTGCAATAAAAATCGGCGGTATACTCAGAGCAGATGAAAATAATATCCAAAAGACCATCAGTGACCTGATGAACTGCATAGGACTTGAAGTTTTATGTGAAGGTGTTCTGACAGATGTTATTCTTAACAGCAGAGGTGGTTTTGATGTGGGCGAATGTGTGATTAAATCAAAGGACAGTATCTACAACGTAAGTATTATGAATGAATACATGACAGCAGAAAAAAATGGGGTAAGGATTGCAACGTTTCCTGATTTGATAGCCATATTTGACAAAAAGACAGCTCTTCCTGTCATAAGTGCTGAAGTTGTCGGAGGTACGGAGGTCGTTCTTGCTAAGATACCCTCTGACAGACTTATATTAGGAAGCAGTATGTCTGATATAGAATTGTTTAAAGAAGTTGAGCCAACCCTTGAAAAAAATCTGACAGACTATGCTTTCGGTGAAGGTAGGGAAGGAAATTAACAAATGCTTGAAACAATAAAAAAAATAAAGACAGGGTTTATCACGATAGGACAGTCACCTCGTCCATATATAATGGACGCTATAGCACCAACACTTGAACGTTCCTTTGATATTATAGAGGATGGGGCATTGAACGGATATACCTACGATGAAATTTTAAAAGAATTTCCGTTTAAAAAGGGCAGCGATTTTTTTGTTACCGAGCTATCTGACGGTACCGAAGTTCACATTAATCTCGAACACATCAAACCATTGGTGCAAAAATCCATTGACAGGCTTGAAAATAAAGGAGCTAAAATTATTGTGCTCATGTGTACAGGTGAAATGGGAGGCTTTAAAAGTAATGTACTTTTTGTAGAAAGCAGTGAAATTATAAAAAGTGTTGCTGCTGCTTTGGGCAAAAATAAAAAAGTTGGCGTTCTTATACCGGATGAGAATCAAAGGGAACAAATGGAAAAGAGATGGAGAGAAACTGATATAGATGCTGAAATTTGCGCTCTTTCACCATACATAAGTTTTGAAGAGGCAGAGGAGAAAGTAACAAACTTTAGAGACAGAAACTGGGATATGGCAGTGCTTGACTGCATGGGCTACACAAAGGAGCTGAAACAGGCTATTTCGGATAAACTGAATATAAGAGTACTGCTTTCCCGTTCAGTGGTGGCTTCGGTTATTTCGGAGTTAAGCTGAATAAACTGAATATCAATATTATGATTAAAAATAATAAAACCGTCCAGGTTGTCAATTTATATACCTGAGACGGTTTTGCCAATATACCTTATCCGATAGAACTTATATGGTTATCTTAGCCCACTTTCCGGTTAAAAATCTTGAGTAGTTTATTATCAGTCTCAAGGCCTGGTCTGTTGCAAAAGCAAACCATGCTCCTATAAGGCCAAGTCCGAAGGGGTAGCAGAAAAGCCATGTCGCCCCCGGTCTTACCAGTCCTATGCTGAAAAATGATGTGTTTGCAACAAACTTTGTATCTCCTGCTCCTCTGAGAATTCCTGAAACAACTACATTAGATGCCTGAATTGGTGCCATTGCAGCTATGGTAAGCATAATTCCTGATGCTGCAGTTATAACGGCCTGATCATTTGTGTACAGGGCAACAAAGAAACTCCTGCCGAAAATGAATGCCATGATAAATACAACTCCCACAGTTAATGCCATTCTTTGAAGGGTTTTGCCATAGATGGTCGCCATATCAGGCCTTTTTGCTCCCAGGTTTTGACCCACAAGAGCTGAAGCGGCTATACCCAGACCGTCTCCGAATGAAAAGGAAATACTCATCAGGTTCATGCATATCTGGTGAGTGGCAAATGCTACGGTACCAAGCCCGGCAATCAGCTTGTTTGTGGTGAAGAATCCTATACGCATGAATACCTGTTCCACAAATGCGCTGCCGCTTATGTTAAATATTGTCATAATAGTATGCTTTTCCGGCTTCCAGCTTTGCTTTCTTTTTAATTGCAGGAATCCGTCAGTTATAGTAATTGATTTAAGAGAAAGTAAAAACCCTACAAAGTTTCCTATGGCTGTTGAAATAGCATCTCCCGGGACTCCAAGAGCAGGAAAGCCAAAACGGCCTGTAATAATCACATAGTCCAGGGCAAGATTTACTATATTTGCAACTACATTGGTTCTCAAAGAAATTTTAGTGTTGCCTACACCCCTTTGAGCGGCATTAATTGTAAGACCAAGGGATGTGAAAAAATTTCCTATACATATAATTTTAAAATATATTACTGCATTTTCTACTATTTCATCCTGGGCTCCTGCGAATACGATTATAGGCTTTGCAAAGGCTATTCCTGCTACAGTTAGTGCAAGGGACAGTATTCCGCTTATCATCAGAGATTGACGAAGGGTATTATTTGCAGCCTCTCTGTCATCCTCGCCCTTTCTTCTTGCCACAACAGCTGTGACTCCTATATTAAGTGAAAATATTACTGCTAACAATATCAGCCTCGGCTGGTTGGTAATTCCTACAGCAGATATGGCTGCCGCTCCTAAAACTCCTACCATTATCAGGTCAGCTGAAGATATTAATTGAACAAGCACTGATTCCAGTGCAGATGGCCATGCAATTGCCATAGCTGTTTTATAAATCTCCTGATCAGAAGGTATTTCTCCCACAATGTTTTCAGGCTTGACCATGTATTGCGCTGAGTATACCCTTTTAAAAAAATTTGACATGAATATTCATTCCTTTCCTTGTTACAAATCAGACCGGTAAACATATTATACCAATTCATATTGAATAGTTTTATTGAAGTGAATTGGTATGCTGATCCTATGTTGCGGACAAATATCTATCCGAATTTTAAAATTGAAACAGTTACAATACATTATAATGCCAATGAACCGGACTGTTCTTAAAATTTATGTAGAATGAAAGATTTTACCTTTCATGAAAATATTTTGACTATGTAGTTATACCACAAAACCTTTCAGATTTAAAGAGGGCTTCACGAAAATTTCACTATAGCATAATATATAACCGTGATACTTAATAGGGAGGAACAATATGGGATTGAAATATACTATACTTGCCGGAGACAAGAGAAGCCTGGAGCTTGGTAATTTGCTGATGAAGGATGGAAATGATGTTTGCATCTATGGATTTGAGAGGCTGGAGGAGTATAAATACGGACAGTTGAGCCTGAATGAAGCGATAGAATATGCTGATGTTATTATAGGACCACTGCCATTTTCCACAGACAATGTAAATGTGAATGCTCCATTTACAAATCAGATAATTAAAACAGATACAGTATTTGACATGATGTCTGAAAAACAAGTTATTATTGGGGGAAAATTCAGCGCAGAACATGAAAAAGAACTAAAGAATAAAAACCTTAAATCAGCGGATTATTTCAAAAGAGAGGAAATGCAGGCTTTAAATGCAGTACCCACAGCAGAAGGAGCTATTAGGATTGCAATGGAAGAAACACCGTTTACTATTCATAATTCCAATGTTCTAATTTTAGGCTATGGCAGAATCGGAAAGACCTTATCCAGGATGCTTTACGGAATTGGAGCAAATGTGCATGTGGAAGCAAGAAGCTTCAGTGATTTGGCCTGGATAAAAAATAACAGATATACACCTGTATACTTAAAAGAATTAAGAACGTACTTGCCTGAAATGAACATTGTTTTTAATACTGTACCTGAGATAATATTAAATAAGGAACTGTTAGGAAGCATTGACAGTAGCTGTCTGGTAATTGATTTGGCTTCAGAACCGGGAGGGATTGATCTGGAAGCTGCTGAGGAATTACGTATAAAAACCGTAAGAGCTGCAGGACTTCCTGGAAAAGTGGCTCCGTTAACTGCCGCTATTATCATTAAGGACACGATTTATAATATTATAGAGGAGTTGAAAGCATAATTATGTCAGTAAAAGGATTAAGAATAGGTTTTGCCCTTACAGGTTCATCCTGTAACTTCAGCAACATATTCCCGGTAATTGAGGATTTAGCCAAGAAAGGTGCTGATATTTATCCAATAATATCACATGCGGCGGATACTTTTGATACAAGATTTGGCACAGCAGAAGAGTGGAAGAATAAATTAACAATGATTACAGGAAAAGACTTAATCAGAACAATAGCTGAAGCAGAACCTGTGGGACCAAAATTGAAGCTTGATGCACTGGTAGTTGCTCCGTGTACGGGTAATACCCTGGCAAAGCTTGCAAACGGAATAACAGATACGTCAGTAACCATGGCATGCAAAGCTCATTTAAGAAATCAAAAGCCCCTGATTCTGGCTGTAGCAACTAACGATGGTTTGGGAACCAATGCTAAGAATATAGGGCTGTTATTAAATACAAAAAATATTTACTTAGTGCCCCTTGGTCAGGATGATGCCATTAACAAACCAAACTCACTGATAGCCAAGTTTGATAAGATTGAAGAAACAATTGAAGCAGCAATACTTGGTAAACAGTTTCAACCATTACTGGTGTAACATACAGCATGGCAGAGCTCTTAGTTCTGCCATGCTGTATATTATTTGATAAAATTCAAATATAATTCCTGTAAAAACTCAGCAATATTTTCATTTTTCACAACTATGGAAGCACTGTTGTCGGAATACGACCGGTTAACTGTATATTTCTGTTCATTCAATAAAAACCTTTCCAGTTTTTTTATAATTTCATCTCTGTAATTAACATTGAAAATAACGGATATTACATATTCATTTTCCTGAATTTTTAGTCCAGCACCTGTTATTTTTAAACTGCTTTTATCCCGGGATATAGTTGTACCCGGTTCACCTGCAAAGGTTGAAAGGATTCTTATGGGTATATTATACTGTTTTCCAAGCAAAATCGCATCTGGATGAATTACAGTTGCTCCGGCAATTGACAATCTGTACATATCATCATAGGAAATTTTGTCAATGTAATTGGTATCTGGAACAAACTTTGGATCTATAACAGCGACGCCGGGAACATCAGTGAATATATCTACCCTTTCGGCGTTCAGGGCTCCTCCCAGTGCAACAGCAGTTGTGTCACTTCCCCCTCTGCCAAGGGTGGTTATCTCTAAATCCTTTGTGGCGCCCTGGAAACCTGCAATGACAGGAATTATGCCTTTTTCCAGACAATCCTGAATTTTTTTTGTATTAGTGCCTATTATTTTAGCCGAATTAAAGTTGTTATCTGTAATTATTCCTGCCTGAAGTCCGGTGAATGCTTCAGATGATAAGCCTTCGCTTTCCAGCAGATGAGAGACCATTGCTGCAGAAATTGTTTCACCCACCGACATAATCATGTCTTTTTTCTTTGGATCAATTTCGGAACTTATATTTATAAGCTGATTAATAAGAGTATCCGTTGCGTAAGGATCTCCGTTCCTGCCCATAGCCGATACAACCACAACAATCCTGCTGCCGGTCCGTGCTTCTTCTTTTACTCTTTTAAGAAAATCACTTTGTTTATTTAAATTTCTCAGGGAAGTTCCTCCGAATTTTTGAATTACTATTCTCATTATTACCTCCTTATATCGTTATGAATTATTATTCTGCAAAGGTTATACTTTCTGGTTTCTGTGGCATGGTAATAGACTGATGTTTTTATTTTATTCAAATGTCCGTTTTTTGTTAGCAAATTACGCTGTATTTCATAAGATGGATTATAATATTTTTGGAGGGAAAACTGATATGGTTCAATGGGGAAGGTTAATAACCGCCATGGTAACACCATTTGATGAAAATTTAGATGTTAATTTTGATGCTGCTGTTTCGCTGGCAGTTAAATTAGTTAACGAAGGAAATACCGCCCTGGTTATAACAGGAACTACCGGGGAAGCACCAACTCTGACAGATGAAGAAAAAACCGACTTATACAAGGCAGTAAAAAAGGCTGTTGATGTTCCTGTAATTGCAGGAGTGGGAACAAATAGTACGAAGTCTACCATAGAAAACATAAGGAAAGCACAAGAATCCGGGGTTGACGGACTGCTGGCAGTCACTCCATATTACAATAAGCCTGACCAGGATTCTTTGTATTGTCACTTTAAGGAGGTTGCGGCTTCCACTGATTTGCCTGTTATGCTTTACAATGTGCCCGGCAGAACCGGCTGCAACTTATTGCCTGAAACAGTTGAAAAACTTGCTCAGATAGATAATATTGCAGCTTTAAAAGAAGCAGGCGGAAATATAGTTCAGTTTACTGATATAATCAGACGTGTACCGGAGGATTTTTTAGTTTATTCCGGTGATGATTCAATGCTGCTTCCTGCAATGGCTACAGGCTGTTATGGAATAGTCAGCGTGGCATCCCATATTGTAAGCCCCGAAATGAAAGAAATGATAGATGCCTTTGTATCGGGAAATAATGAAAAGGCAAAAGAAATAAATCTTAAACTCTTTAACATCTTCAGGGATCTATTTATAGTTTCAAACCCCGTACCGGTAAAGTCGGCATTAAATATGACAGGTGTTCGTGCAGGCGGAGTAAGACTTCCATTAACCGTGGCAGGGGAAAAGGTATTAAATGTTCTAAAAGAAGATTTAAAGGAATTAGGAAAGATTTAGGCTTATTATCATTGCCAAATTGATTTAAGAACTGCATGCCTGATAATATGAATGAAAAGACATCGGGAACTGTTTTAATGTCAGACGCTTTCTCTGCCGGTAAGAACAGTTTCTGATGTCGGTGATTTCCAATTGACTGTGGATAGTAACTTGCCTCTTCCAAGGTTAAGGAAATCAGATTTATATCTTGATTTTATTTTCTTCGGCGTATACACTTAAAGTAATAGAGATACTAAAGCATAGCAGTAAAAGGAGTGATATTTCATGTATCAGATTATGGTGGTTGAAGATGATGAGGTTATTCAGGAGGAGCTGTCGGTTCTTTTGGAAGGTAATGGTTATGAGGTAGTACTTACCAGGGATTTTATTAATGTCATCGGGGAGGTAAAGAAATATAATCCACATTTGATTTTGCTGGATATTAACTTGCCCGGGCAGGACGGATTTAAAATCTGTTCAGGTATACGTACATTTTCCGGTGCTCCAATTATATTTGTCACAAGTCGTAACACGGATATGGACGAGCTGAAAAGCATCATGCTTGGAGGAGACGATTTTATCACAAAGCCGTATAATACCCCAATTTTGTTGGCTCGCATTGCATCACTGCTGAAACGGTCATATGGACTGCAACATACAGAAGTAGTGACCTGTCATGAAGTAACTTTGCATATTGAGAAGGGTGAAGTTGAATATCGGGGACATTCGGCAGAACTAACAAAAAATGAATTGAAGATCATGGCATATCTTTTTCGCCATGAGGGAAAAATAGTTTCCCGTGCGGATTTGACAGAATATCTCTGGGACAGTCAGCTTTATGTGGATGACAATGCTCTAAGTGTAAATATAACGAGAATACGAGAAAAATTAAAGCAAGTTGGTGTAACAGATTTTATCCGGACAAAACACGGACAGGGATATTTGATATGAGTTATAAAGATTATTTAAAAGATCAGTTCCCTGCCGTTATAACAAATACTTTGTCCATGCTTTTATGCGCGGCTTTCCTGCTGACAGCCCATATTAATGGAAGTATTATTCTAATTCTGCTTATTGGCTGGTCTCTTATTGCTGCAGGCTATATTAATATACGTTTCTTTTACCGAAAAAAGTATTTTTCAGAGCTTCTTATACAGTTAGAGCAGTTAGATAAAAAATATCTGATTTCTGAGGTTATGAATCGTCCCGTACGGTCAGAGGATAAAATTTACTATTATATTTTAAGGGCTGCAAATAAATCCATGACAGAGCAGGTATCGGAATCCAAAAGAGAGCGTAGGGAGTACAAGGAATATATTGAGCAATGGATACATGATGTCAAAACACCTATTTCTGCAATGAAACTCTTATGTGAAAACAATATATCCGACACTACGAGGAAACTGATGGCAGAGCTGGAAAAAGTAAGTCACTACACGGATCAGGCACTTTATTATGCCAGAAGTGAAAACGTTGAAAAGGATTATCTGATAAAAGAAGTTTCACTTTCTGAAATGATACATGCAGCTGTTGCAGAGAATAAGCAGCTTCTCCTTCAGAACCATGTTGCGGTAGAGGTAAGAAATTGTGAATACACTGTTTTTACTGATGAAAAATGGATTGGGTTTATCCTTAACCAGCTAATTGCAAATGCGGTGAAATACAGCAAGAAGGAGCCAAAGATTATTTTTGAGGCGGATTCCGGAAAGGGTCAGATTGCCCTGAAGATTCTTGATAACGGCATTGGAATATCAGATAGTGATCTTCCGCGCATTTTCGATACCGTTTCAATGTTCTTCGCAAGCTTGGAGTGGAGGAGGAACATATAAACAGTCTTGTATTAAAACAGTTAAGTTTCTGGTTTGGTTTACCGGTTTGTGTAGCTGTGATCGCTGCTGTAGCCTTCGTCTGGTATTTTTTTAATGCAATTTCAGCACAGATTTCTGCATATGTTGGTGTTGAGGCATTGACGCTGCAAATTTCCTATATCTCGGTAATTATTTTGATATTGTTTGTCTGCTATTTTGTAATAACCAGGATGCTGTTTCTTCTAACCATACAAAAGGAGGGATAAGAGTGTTGTATTTATTCAGGGTACTTTTGGCAGGTGCAGAAAAAGCAAAACCGGCAAAACCAGTAGAGTGGAGAAAGGGAGAACGAAACGAATATTTTATTTGCTGTTAATGGATTTACGGACGGGCTGACAGAACATACTATATAAATAATATTAACAACACAACCCCGCTGAGATAAATAGAGAGGTTGTGTTGTTATACTGTCTTATATGTTTATTGTATTGACAAAGTTAATGCATTGGGGTATAATTTATCCAATTAGTATTATAAATCATACTTAACATACTAAAAGGAATGCCATTTATGATATTAAAAAATATAAGTGGAAAGTTTATTACTGAAAAAATGAAAAAAGAATATTCTAAAAAAAACGAAGATTTTTTTATAGAATTTGCCAAGACAATCAGACCTGTAAGGAGGAACAATGATGGCAAAGGTTCAAAACACAGATATTTATAAGCCTGGTAGAAAACATTATTTAGACAATATCCGTTGGGTAACGGTGGTTCTGGTACTGATTTATCATATATTTTACTTGTACAATACAGTAGGCGTACCTTTTCCGATTGCCGAAGATGCTGGAATACGTGCATTTGATACTTTTTCTTATATTGTCTATCCATGGTTTATGGTAATTCTTT
>ENA-UOOK01003747-UOOK01003747.1-fermentation-metagenome-genome-assembly--contig:-NODE-3747-length-16980-cov-15.450458_pt1 | contig 16980 bp, 21 predicted proteins | sample MGYA00245777_ERZ724023 | MGnify/ENA primary metagenome ERZ724023 (study PRJEB28704, sample SAMN03018312) | fermentation metagenome | biome: anthropogenic terrestrial biome; feature: soil...
TGTCGCGATAACCTGCATTTTTTGCTGCTTCTGCGACCGCTTCTTCATCTTTATATTTACGGTTGGAACGGCCTTCGACTACTTTAAAGCCGGGCCACTTCTTTCCATGATTAACTGCTGCATCTGTGGCATAGGCTATAATCTCATTTGCCCAGCTGGTGAGATCACCGATAGAAGATAGAATGTCAGCAATTTCTTCATCTGATAAAAGTGGCGGTAGTGCAAACTCAAATGTAGCCAGTTTCATTTTTGCTTCTGCTCTTGCTCTACATTTCACTGCTGCTCGACAAAATTGACACCATTCTCCAGGGCAGTAGTTTCCGTCACCAGCGAAGGCCAGTTCAGCTTTAGGCTTCAAAACTTCTTCAGCCCACTGATACAAGCTTTCTTTTGAGACTATGGACGTGCTGACATTTTCTCGACGGGGCTGATAGATTGTCATTGAAACCATCTCGATGTCATAAATACCATCAAAGAGATCCAGTGCACCAAGGGCATATAGTTTCATTTGAGGATTGTCCTCTGCGCTGACTAAGACACCCTGACCATACTTAAAATCAATAATATGAAGAGTTCCATCAGCTATAATTACACAATCCCCGGTCCCAAAGCCATCAGGCACATACTTTGAAAAATCAAGCCGCTGTTCTATCAAGATCAGGGGATCACTACAGGCCTGCTTGGCTTGCTCAATCACTTCAAGCACAAACTCCACGTAACCATCAGTATAATTGTCCATCTCATCTGAGTCATATGGAGAAACCGGCTTTTTTGATCTCATCTTAAGCGCTTTGCGGAGCTTGTGCTCACTTAACGCATGGGCAGCTGTGCCTTCAGCCGCAGCTTCACCGCTGTTGTCGTCAAACTCCAGCTCCAACCTCGCTGATGGTGTGCAGTTTAACCACCTATGGGCTCCAGATGCAGAGAGAATTGCATGTTTACTCATTTCAATCCCTCCGCATCGGCAAGAAGTGCAGCATACTTGCTTGGATCAATCTGGCTGAGTTTTGATGCACCATACTTTTCTAGAAGTGCTCTTACTTCAGCTGTAAATCCGTCATGGCTTTTTTCCGCAAGTACCGCCCTTACTTCTTCTAAGGTGAGCTGCTTTTCTTCAGATTGTTTTTCAGGCTTTGGTTGCTCTGGCTTTGTAATCTCATGAGGCCCATTACTTGCTATTGCATCAGCTACAGCCTGAACACTATCTGCCAACGATCTAAGATCTGACACCACATCGAGAAGAAGCTTAACCTTACTCATGGCCTACACCTCCTTCCTTGATTTCCTTAATTTCTACCGTCTCAACTGAGTCGCCGGGAGTAATTACTAGCAGACTGACTTTCTTTCCGAATAGGAAATCAAGCATTCTCGTTCGGATTGTCTTCCGACTGCTTTGAATTACTGGACTTCTTACGCCACCGGGCCTTGCCACATTGATAGTAACTTTGTGTTTAAGGCTCATATTCCATCTCCTTTCCGGGGGCGATTTATCTGCCCCTCACCGATAAGCGAAAAAGAGAGTTCTTTCGAACCCCCTTTAGAGAAAAGAATTTTTATAATGGGTCCTTGCGAACCCAATTAGGATAGAATTTTTCTAAGTCTTTCTTGAAGCTTTTTAAGGCGACCGCGAATAGCCGCTTCTGTAACACCTTCTTCTGCTGCAATATCAGTGTTGGATCGTTTCTCAAGGTACACTTTTTTGAAGAGTTCTTTTTGTTGTGGTAAAAGACATTCCATTGCCTTAGTTAACTTGTCCAGCATATCTTGATACTCAGTTTCATCTTCCGCTTGGAGCATAAGATGTTCGGGATTCGCAGTATCATCCGCAAGATACTTATTGCGGTCATTTGCCAATTCATTTTCACCATCATGATAGGCATCTAAATGAGTTGTAACTCTGTAATCATAGCGGCGCAGCTCGTCCACTTCGTCATCATCCATAGTATGTAAAAGCTCGATATCAGCTTCGGTGACTCCATCTTCGCCTGGGGTTATTACAATCTTTGTTCCTTCAGCGGTGTAATAAATGTAGTTAGTTCTCTTTTTTTTACTTGTTTTGTACGCTCTTTTCATAATTTGACTCCTTTGGTTTTCAAAATTTGGCTTTGAAAAATCCGCAGGAGCCGGTTTTCTTTTATCCGCAGAGCAGAAAAAAAGACGGGCAGGAAACACTTTCAAAGTGTTCATCCTGTCCGTCTAGCGGCTCTGCGGATTATTTCGGGTTAACTTAAGCTATCTTTATGACTTCATTATTTTTGACTTCATAGGTTCCATCATCTAGGAAGCGAATGACAGTACGTATACCTTTATGTACTATTTCAACAATTTTCTGACTTGAATCAATGCGGCAAACAAGCTTGCCAGAACTATTTTTTATACTCTGCATAAAGTTGAGCCTCCCTCCTTATCTACTGTTTGGAATTACTTAAAACAAACAAATGCTCCCATTTTTCATTGGGAAAAGCTTTCAAAAAACCACCAATTGCCTTTTTGCCTCCTTTTCGTGCACCTCTAAGCAGTCTGTTAGCTTCTGTTACAGAAACACCCATGTGCCTTGCTAAATCACTTCCAGACCAACCTAGTGACTGCATCATTCTTTTAATGTGCGGTATATTAGGAACAATACAATCAAAAGCATGAGGATACGAACTTTTTAGTTCGGTTTCAGGTAAAATAAAAAGCTGCCTTTTATCAGCCTCGGGAAAAGCTTTTGTTATACCAGATATTACTTTTCTACCGCCTTTACGTTCTCCATTTAAAACACGATTTGCCTCAGAAACTGAAACATTCATTCTTCTTCCTAATTCAGCTCCAGTAAGTCCCTCTTTCCTTGCTAATTCTCTTATATAGTTAGTGTTAATTTTCATTTTTACCTCCTCTTGAACTTTTAGGTTCGGTTTAGGTTAAATAAAAAAACTACTTCTATAAAATGGTTTTCTTTTATTTTAGATTATCAATCATTGAACCTTTTGTCAATGAACTTATTAGTTCACAAAAATAAGTATTGCGTTTTGGTTCGGTTTGTGATATTCTTCTTCTAGGAGGTGAGTATTGTGGCTGAAACAGCAATTGGAAAATACCTTAAGGCAGCTCGTGAAGCAGCTGGTATTAAAAAGTGGGCACTGGCTGAAAAATCAGGAATTAGTCATACAGAAATTCATAGAATTGAAAATGGTGATAGAGCTAACCCATCAATCAAGAATATTAAGGCAATATGTAAAGCATTAAATATTCCCGTGGAGGAAGCTTTAAAAGCAGGAGGATATATTAGTGCTGCCACTGATATGGATTCTTATCTTGAAGAACTATTTAATGAATCTAATCCTAAAACCATTGCAGAAAAAATAAGATCTTTAAGAAAATCCAAAGGACTCAGTATTTCAGAATTAGCAAATTTATCCAATCTATCACCTCAAATAATTGAATCCATGGAGTCTGGCGATAACCTTTGTGATTATAATGATTTTGCTTCCATTACTAGAGTTTTTGGTATCCCCGCTCTACGGGTATTATCAGAAACAGAGTCTGCGGAAGATCTAGTAAATTCTACTAAGAGTAGTGGAGATGAATTGCTTGAAGGCTTATCTAAGTCTGAAGAATTAGTAAAAACACTATTTAGAGCAAAAGATGCTCCAAAAGAAACAATGGATAAAATGGCCGAATTCATTAATATCGTTTTAAAGCAAAGCGGAATATCTGATGACAACAAATAACAAAAGGAGGTGAACGTGTTGGCAGCTAAACGCATTCCAAATAAGCCCAGATATGATTACGTAAAACGCACAGCACGTAAAATTTTATTGTCAAACAATATAAATTCACTTCCGACTGATATTGATTTGATTTTTAAAGCTAACAATATCATTTTATTTTCTGAATCTGAAGCTGAACAAATTGCTATGAGCGATTTACCCCATGAATTTAAGAACAACAAAGATATTCAAGCTATTACACAAAAGAGAATTATTCAAGGAAAATCAATATATATATCTATTGTAAAAGATCGTAATAGGGTTCCGGGTAATGTTCGTTTTTCCAAAGCACATGAATTAGGACATATATTCTTGAAACACTTTGAGGAGTTCGATCTTCCGTCCTCGCTAAACATTAGTAATTCTCACGAATATTGGGTTCTAGAGCGTGAAGCTGAAATGTTTGCTGCAGAATTACTTGCCCCTACAGCAATTCTCCGCGCATGCAATTGCTTTGACAAAGAAAGTATAAAATCACTTTGTAATTTATCTGAAGAAGCTTCAGAATATGTAATATGTGATATTAGACGCGATTATCATCTCATGGAGCGTGAAAAAGCTGCACTTGAATGCCAGTTTGATGACTTCATTAGAAATAAAAAATACTTACTTCTCACATCACCTGCATTTTGTGGCAATTGTGGAGCACCATTAAAACCTGCAGATCGATACTGCATAATGTGTGGATTTAAAACGACCAATAACGTAAACATAGATAAGGTATTTTTATACCCAACAACTATTCCGTTAAAAAGCACTGGACGTGTCTACTATTGCTTGAGATGTGGAGAAATTGACTTACCCTTATCTTCAAAAATATGTAATGTCTGTTCGGCTCCATTATACAATCTTTGTACAAACTGTAACAGTAAACTATCTGGAAATGATAGATTCTGCGGTTCTTGTGGAGGGGTATCATCTTTTTTCCAAAGCCGCTTACTGGAGAGTTGGGCTGAAGTACAAAATAGTTTGAATAGCGTACACAAGAATCAAATACTCAACTATAGAAAAATTAATTTTTGGGATTATATCATAGAAAAACTATTAGACAAAAATAAACTTGATGTCCATAGGGCTTTATTTGGGTCATGTGGTTATGATGATTGCGGTAAATTGATTATTGCATTTGAATCAGAAAGTAATAATTTGATTGATAAGGATGTTATTCTTGATGAAATAAATGCTATTTGTTTGCCATATTTTGATACTACATATGACGATATAGATATTATACTTACTTAAACAGCTCAATAATAAAATTTCTGATAGGACAAGGTAGCTCCTTGTCTCTATCTCGTAGGAGGAGGGTTTTTATGATTTTTAATAGTATATTTTCTAAAAAGTATACTTCGTGGGTGGAGTTAGAGGCTGCAATTGAATCAATTGAAATTCCTAAAGAGAAAGGTACTGCTTTTGAACAGTTTGTCTTTGCCTATTTCACATATTTTAAGGATTTGTATCTTATCTCAGAGCTATATATGGAAAACTCAATTCCAATTGAATTGAGAAAAAAAGTAAAACTAGAGAAACGAGATAGTGGTGTAGACGGCTTAATAGTTAAAGAAGATGGAAAAACTGTAGCCTACCAGGCGAAATTCAGAAGCGGCCAATTATCCCCTTCTTATGATGAACTAACTTCATTTTGGGCTGAGTCTGAGCATGCCGATGAGCGATGCATTTTTGCAAACTGCTATGAGCTTCCCCAACAAGCTTACAAAAAGAAAGATCAATTTTTTGTATTAAGAAATGAATTAAGTAGCCTAGAACCAGATTTCTTCGAATGGTTGTACTCTTATGCGACAACTGGTGTAAGCGAAACACGTATTCAAAGGTATACACCTATGCCTCACCAAGTTAAAATGATATCCGATGTTCTTGAGGGATTCGCAACAGAAGAAAGAGGGAAAATGCTTGCCGCTTGTGGCACTGGTAAGACCCTTACTGCATTATGGATAAAAGAAGGTTTATTGGCAAAAAATGTACTATTTGTTGCTCCGAACCTTGCTCTCATAAAACAAACTCTTGAAGCTTGGATGCCACAGGCAAAAGCTCCATTCACCTACCTTTGTGTATGTAGTGATGCGACAGTAGCCGAGAATGCAAAACATCTAGAAAATGATGATTTCCAGGCAGATGCTTCATATATCGGTGTTCCGGTTACTACCGATCCAGAGAAAATCCTTAATTTTATAAAATTCGAATCACCGAAAGACAAGGTTATATTTTCAACATACCAATCGTTAGATGCCATAGTTGGAGCATTAGAAAAAATTGATAGATTTACTTTTGATATTGCCTTCTTCGATGAGGCTCATAGGACTGCCGGTAATAAAGATACTCAAATGTTCATTATGGGTATGAATGATGCTTTTATCCCTTCCGAAAAACGGTTATTCATGACAGCTACAGAAAGATTTGTTAATCCTCGTATAGTAGGGAGAGCACGTGAATATAATTATGAAGTCTTTTCTATGGATAACTATGAACAGTATGGCCCGACATTTACCTCACTTCCTTTCAGATCTGCTATTGAACAAGGAATAATCAGCGATTACAAAATAGTTCTTTGTTGCATGAAAGAAGGAGAACTAAAAAGTATAATTGATAATAATCTTGTTCTAAACATTGGCGATAGGGAAGTGGATTCGCAGAATCTATTCAAACAAGTTCTTCTCGCAAAAACCATGAATGATATTGGAATTAGTAAAGCTATTTCCTATCATCGCGATATTGAATCTGCAAAACGCTTTATTTCATCTGCAAATGGGACTAACTTAAACGAAGTAGTATCTGGTATTTCTGGAGATATAGTCGTTTCAGATGTATATTGTGACCATATAAATGGAAGCATGTCTGCTGGAGCTAGAAAAGCAATTTTTGACGATTTTATAACATCTCCATTTGGTGTAATTTCTAATGCTAGATGTCTCACAGAAGGTGTTGATGTACCGATAATTGATGCTGTATACTTTGCTGACCCCAAAAACTCAGTTATCGATATTATTCAAGCTGTGGGGCGTTCATTAAGAAAAGTAAAAGATAACCCTGACAAAATTTCGTATATAATAATTCCGGTTATTATCGCTGATGAGGTTTCTAGTTTTGAAGATATTGATCCCGAGAATTTCAGCACACTGCATACTGTTGTACAAGCATTAAGAGACCAAGATCGAATTCTTGCAGACTATATTGACAAACTAAATCTAAAACTAGCAACAGGCGAGAGGCCTAGGGGTGAAGACGATGGCGACTCCCCAATAATCATAGAGGCAACAGAGCAACTAGGAATTGACGATATAGCTGGGAAAATTCTCTTACGAGTTGCTGAAGTAAATAGAGACCCAGCAAATATATCCCGGGAATTTATTTTTGAACCTAAGTCTCGTACATCAGGAGTAGAAAGAGGAGATTTTACTACTATCGGAGACTATAATCTTGAATCATATTGGAAATCATGTGTAATAGCTACTTTGCAAAAATATGAATCTTTTGATGTAGGGCTTCCACGTACTGCTATAGCGATTGATCATAACAATGTTTCACATGCTGTGAAGATCGGTGCTATAATCGAAAAAGAACGTAAATTCTATGTAACTGATATTGGCCGTAAGTTATTTGCATGTTCTTCTTTTGAAGAAGCTGCACCGATATTTGAAGAACAATTATTAAAGTTTAACAAATTAGCGGCAATCACTAGGTTTCCACATTTTCCGTACCGTTATGCTTTAAGGGTATTAGCACAAGTAGGTAAAATATCGAAATTTGAATTTGCCTATGCATTATTTATAGCTAAAAATATTGGAGTGCGCGGGGTTAGTGAAGCCTGTGAAAGGATATCATACCTTAGAGATACTTATCCTCGTATTGAAAGTTTAAGTGAAGCTAACAAAGAAATAGTTTTGGCTGCTCTTAACGAAAAGTTCGATACAACACTTAAGCTCATTGACATTTGGTCATCTAGAACAACCCTTTACAACCAGTTTAATTACCTTAAGAAGCACCTTGCAATATGGCCCGGAGTAACTATCTCAGGAACTCCAGAAATAACGCTTGCCCCTAATGGAGCGGATAAAATTAAAGAGCTTCTGGAAAAAACAAACGAGATAGAAACATGCCCTATGGATAAGCTTATAACGAACTTTATTACTTTCAAAAGTTGGCTTTAAACAAACTGCCGCAGATGATTTTCTCACCTGCGGCAGTTTGTTATTCTTTCACCAATTCTACTATGCTCTCCCTTAATACATTTTTTAAATAAGGAAAACGCTGCAATTGTTGAGCCGATGTTCGGCACTTTCTGCATTCTATGATACTTTCCACTCGAAATCCAACTTGCTCAGATAAATAAGCTAACAACAAATCCGTTGGAACTATAACACCAACATAAGCAGATTGATCAATAACTATATATGTTTTTTTGCCTTTTTCAAGGCAAAGACCGCACTGCCTAATTATTTCCTGCATGTCAGAAAAATACCCCTTAATCATATTAGGAACCTTTCTGGTTCGCGAGTCCCTTTTTCCAGTCTCTGCTTCTTTTATAGGAATCGCCTTTTCAATTTCTTCTGCGATAATATTTATATATTTATCTGACTCTTTTTGCTCTTTTACACCAACAAATGACCTTACCGCTTGCTTTCTAAAATCGTTAATCCCTTGAATATTAGTAGCAAAATCGCCAAAAACAAGTTCTAATTTATATGATTCGAAATAATCAAATGAATTCGGGTATGGTGGTGAAAAAATAATTGTCCCGGCCTTTAAATTCTTTGATTCGTAATTCTGTTTAAATATTTGATATAAGTTTTTAGCACTATCAGCAATACATTCTCCTTTGCCTTTTAAATTACTTGATGTAGATTCTAAATCGTTCAGAATTTCAATTGCTTTATTAATAAAAACATCTCTTACATCTGAGACCTTTGTGTTAACTGTTTTTAAACCATTACCATCTCTCCGACGGTTAGAAGAACTCTCAATAATACAAAGGAAAGCAGTTTTCAAAATCAATTGCACTCTCGTGTCACCTATGTTGTCTATATAATCTTTCAAACTGCAAAGCGTCTCAAAATTTCTTTGAGTGAAATACTTTTTTATGTCATCATATTTATTTGTCCTAGATGTTTTAAATTCTGGTAAATCCCTCACTAAACTTTTACATAATTGCAACTCATTTTGCGTGTATTGCTGCATTTTAACATTAGCTATAAACGCTGATAATGGATTTACGTCTATGCCAAATCCATAGTATCCATTAAGAACAGCAACCACAGGAGTTGTTCCAGATCCACTGAATGGATCAATTATTACTTCACCTTTAGCAGCACCAGAATCTCTAATTAACTCCTTTATTAAATTACCTGAAAACCCTTCTCGATAGCGAAACCATTGATGAAATGGTACGTCAGCGTTCTCGGAAAAATTTACAGAATTACTATATTTATATGATAAGTCTTTAATTTCATATCGACACTCTAATTGTAAAATAAACTGCTGTAATTCTTTACTTTCATATATCTGCCTTTCATTAAGAAGTTCTTTCATAGCATTACTGCTCCTTTTTGACCCATTTTTCATTAATGTAATTTAGCTTTTTCTTTAACAAATTATCTACATAGTCATCGGAATATGTTTCAACTTTAAGCATTTCCTCCTCGTTGTCAATATGTTCTACAATATATGCCATAAGCACGCAGACAAGCTTGGAGAATATTTTTTGATACAGCTCAGTGGTAGAATACCTTTTGCGTTTCTTATATAGCTGTTCAATCTGCATATCAATATTTTTCTCAATTACCTGCTGCAACGTATACCCATTAAGAACTGAAATTGCAGGGTTCTTTCCTTTAACAAACGAATATATGAAATCACCATGGATATTTCCTGCGTATCTTAAATGCGCAGTATTTTTATAAGATTTAATAAAATCTTGGAAGATTACTCCATCATCCGGAAGATAAAAGCCAGCCCTTGCAACAGCCTTCATCATTGCAATCCAAACCTTAATATTCTTATTGTTGAATGTAAAGACCATATAACCGCCGTCTTTCAAAACTCTATTACACTCTGCGTAGATTTTATATAGTAACTCCTCATAATCCGTTTCAGTCTTGGCCCCTGATACTTTTACCTTTCTATTGACAACTGCTTCTTCATCCTTAAAAATATAAGCATTTAATCCACTAAAGGATTCGTACCATGCATTCCAAACAGCTGATAATTCAGCATATTGTACGTTACTCCCATAAGGCGGGTCTGTTATTACTACATCGATAGATTTATCGGGTATTGGAAGATCACTTGAACTTCTGTTTAATACTAGATAGCCACCTTTTTTTCGTAATTCATCGAAAGAATGCGCCTCTTTACACCCTTCAGGTAAATTCTGCTTTGAATATTTAACTCCAGCAAGTATACTTTTTGCTCTTTTGAAAATGATATCTACAACGTTGGTTTCTACATATTGATTCGGAAGCCAATATGCGTGTTTGTCCATTGAAGTAGGGTTACCGTTTTCCCAATTATCTGTAACCCTTGTCATATTATTTGTATACCTCAATGCTGAGCTAAATAGAAAATATAGCATCTCAAATATATCCTTTGGTAATTCTGATTTTTTAGAAATAATATCGTTAAAAATAGAACAGTTTATAGCATAGTTTCTATCTGTAAAAAGATCCTTATATTCAGTAACACCTCGTTCTTTTAGCTTATCTTCATGTTGTCTATCCCAATCCATGGGTATCTCAAAATTAGGACTATATTTTAGCTTATTTACTGTATCTAATAACTCGTTATAATTGCAAATTTGCGTTTTTGAATCTATTGCCCTTGTTTTGATTTCATTGGTTGCATTCGATCTATAGCGCACACGTATCGGAAGACTACCATTTGGTATACCTTCAATCCTTCTAACTCCACTGTGACCCTCGCAAGATTTATTCGAACACTGATAAATGCCATTCTTTATTTTATTATCTTCTGTTAGAACTATTTCTTGACCACAATGAGGGCAAAGAACAATATACACCCATTCAGTCCATTCACAAATGCCACTATCATCACCAAAGTCAACAAAATACCATCTTTCATATTTCTCCCGAATCTGGCTACAGAAGTCTTCGTAAACTTTCTTTAATAGATCAATATCCCCATTGAACATCTGCATCCTTGTGATAAAAGTTGCTAATGGATTTATATCTACACCTATTACTTTTCTCTCTAAAGACGCCCCTTCAAAAACTGTTACTCCACCACCACAAAAGCAATCCAATATAATATCATTCTTATTTGAATAATGTCTAATTAAATTATTAAAAACATTATAAGGTCTTCTGGCAAAGTATTTATGCATTCTATATTGAGGAGTATGTCCTTTAGCTTCAATTGATTTCTTTATTGGTTTTACCTTTTTCATGATGTTCTTCCTTTCCCTCGTCCATTTTCTTTGCCCGAATTTCTTCTAATAAATCTTCCCTTTCCAGTAAGTAATCATATATGTCGACTGGAATTTCCCTCCGCTCACTAGCAGCTAAGTCAAAAAACTCAACCTTTTCTTCTTCACTTAACTGCAGTGCTTCTGCCAACGCATATTGAGTTTTCTTATCTGGAGGATTCTTTTTCTTTTTTATAATTTCACCAAGATAAACAGCCGAAATATTAGCTAAAGAAGCAAGCTTACTGTTAGTAAGATTTATAGCATCTCGTTTACTTACTAAAAATGAACTGAATGATTTATATTTCACCGATTAACCCCCATTCTATAATCTTTATGCTTTATGCTTTATGCATTTAGCTAATTGCTTATTATAACATTTTTTCTGCAAAAACGCAATGAGTTTCTTCGATTCCTGATATCTATCCTGTCTCCTCAACCCCTACAAAAATAAGCGTTATCTAACCTGTCAACTCAACCCTATCACTTTCAGGGCAGTGGATATGTTACCGCAAACAATAAAAATAAGGGTTTCCTGACATTATCACCTCTGGCAAAGTAGCCGAGAGAAAAGCTCAATGTCTGGAAACCCTTTATTTACAGGCATTTGCAATTCTTCTATTTCTCAACCCTTGACATCAATACCACACACTCAACGTGGCTCGAGTTGATGGAATTGATGTCTTTGGCTAATTTTAGAGCCCGACGTATGCGGAAACATATCTATCAATTTTTTACTGTTTTTTGAGAAAACGAGGTATGAGGGAACATATCGAAGTAATAATCACCAATAATACGCATTAAAAACTAATCACTGTTGTATTTAAACTATTCGAAAAGGATTTAAATATTAAGGGAAGACTCTATAGATCTTTTCAAATAATTAACGAGTTCAATTATCTCAGTCTCCATTCCTTCCCACTTGTCATCATAATCTCCCAAATAAGCCTTTTTTGCTTTTTCAAGTAAAGTAGCATGCTCTTTGGCTAATTTAGGTATCGCCCATTCAGCAGCCTGATCTTTTGAGCAAATTCTACCGGAAGAGGATGTCAGCCACATTCTGGCTAAAGTTAAAATCACATTGCGTTCGTCACCTTCAATGCTAGCTATCAACCCGGGTAAGGATTCTTTAATCGCCCTTCGAATATCTGTCATTGGTACAGGCTCAATCACTTCTGTTGCCTCTGGTCCGAAAAGGTTAATACTATTTTCTCTTAATTGAGATAAAAGAATTGCTAAATCGGGATCATAAGTTGGCTCAGGAATTGCTCCCTTATCAAACTGCTCCCTTAGCCACTCACCATACATAAATTCATGTTTAGGAGGAAATTTCCAAGGGACAACATCCTTTTGATTTATGACCGTAACTTCAAGTGGTCTAATAGCATTTATGTTTCCTATTTTACCAGATATAAGCATTAGCCTATCTGTAAGATCTTTTCGAGTCCTTTCGGATAAATTATGATTGGTTACCACCAAAATATCTACATCGCTATCCTTGCGTAAACCTTCCATAACTGCTGAACCATATAAATATATACCAACTAGCATATCACCAAGTAGTTCATTGATAATTTTCAATGCTTTAATGGCTTCTTTGGGAATTTCTTTGTTATTCATATATTTCATATTCCTTTTCCCTTCAAAAAATTTAATATTAAGTAATAATTCTAAAATTTCTTCTTTATTTTTTAATTATTGTTTGTTTAAAAATTCTCCAGGGAAAGCTTTATATTATCCACAAACATTAATTTTATTTTTAACTGATATTTTAGCTAAAGATATAATTAATTATAAAGTATTAAATGACATACAAAAAAATAGTATGACAACAATACGATACCCTCATACGATATGTTTTGATGCTGAAGATACTGTTAAAAATGATGAAATTTGGTTTTTACATTCTCAAAATAATTTTTCAAAACAGAACCATACGTTTACAGTAATCAAGTTTTTAAATTTTTAAATTATGAAAGGAGAATAGATAATGAAAGGAATGTTTTATGATTCTACTTATAAAATACATTTAGATAAATATGCTGAAAGTATACAATGTAAAAAATGTGGTAATATTATATACCAAACGAATCGTGTATCTATACCTGATAATCATAAAATAATTCAATATATTTATTCTTGTCATAATTGTAAAATTGAATATTACTGGGATTGTTTTTAAATATTATAAAAGGAGAATAAAAAATATGTTTGCAGTAATGCCTATAATAATACCTATAAATACTTCTGGAGGAGGAAATATAAATATTAATGAGCTAATTTTTATAATATTATTTTGTCAATATGCTATGGTTTTTACACCTTTAGCTTTAAATGCATTTTATTCTAAAATAAGATTTTTTCTCAATCTTATTCCTTTTTGGTTTGTAGTAGAATTCTTTATTATGATTTATAATAAATTAGAAGAAATGAGGTAAAATAAAAGTGAATTCAAATAATTTAATAGAAAATACTTTAAAAAGTGTGTGTAAGGATTGTTGGATTAATATTACAGATAACTTTAATCCATTTAATAAACCTGATCATTCTTCATGGCATTCACTTTTTACTATTTCTGATATAAATCAGGAAGGTTTTCAAACAGATAGTATTATAAATGAACTAACTTCTGTTATAAAAAAAGAATTAATAAATTCTTTAAATAGAATAAACAAAAATATAGTTTGTATAGGATATTATAAAGAAAATAATATTTATTATATAAATGGATTAGGGTATAATAAAGTAATGGGTGAAATAAAATGAGTGTTAGAAAAACAATAATAAAATTATTTAAACTCTATAATATTTCGGATGAAGCTTTAAAAGATTATGTAAGTAAAGCTACTGAAAGACAAAAACGATTAGATGAAAAATATTGGAAAGAAAGAATCAATGAAGAAATAGACTCTATCCAGAGAGAACATGATTTGGAGTTACATGAAAAAAATACTGAAATAAGTATGTTGGAAAATAAGTTACAACAGTTTAGAAAAGTGAAAACAGAAATTGAAAAAAAGAGTTATAATAATAAAAAACAAGCAAGAGACAATTTGTCTATAGCAATAAGGATGGCATCTAAAACGGAAGATGTCGCATTAGCATTACTTAATACTCTTGGTGAGATAAAAGGTATTAAAGATGAAGCAGAGAATAATAAAATTTTAATAGAAAGTAAATAATTTTATGATCAGTTAGCATGATGTAAGATTATATCCTTTTCTTCATTCCAACGTTCCCATACTTCTGTTCTGATTTCTTCTGCTCTACTTTTTAAAGCATCAGTATTGATAGTTACTTCTAATCCTGAATCTGCAAGTATAGAAGCTGAATCAGATAAGTGATATAGAAGTTCTGCTTGACATAGTTTTACAACATCATTTCTTCTTTCAAATCTAACATCAGTAAAATTATCACTATATTTTGCCCACGTGATATTAAGTTGTCCTGATACAGATGAATAGCATATTAGTTTTCTATTATCAACATCAACTCTTGATTTAATAGTTGTATACATATTTTGTTGTGATTTAAATTTTTGTCTCTGCATATCTTTTTGGTACATTAAACCAGAAGGATTATAATTTCGTCTTCCATAAGCGCCTGTACCATTAACTGAGATTGAACCACTTGATACTTGAAAAGCTATTATATCCCAGAATGTTCCTCCTGTTCCTCCAATCATTCCTATATCAGTGACTCTACAATCTAATACTCCAAAAGTTTGTTCATCTGGAAAAGGTATTGATACTTCTCCTGTAATATGTCGTATCTCTTCTGCTTTCTTGGGGAATTTAGTAAAGTATTGTTCAAGTACAGGGGATATAATTAAATCTTTAATTTGAGGGTCATTAAGTAGTAATTCATCCACACCCGGAAAAGCAAGGATTTTTTTAATCTGATTCAAATATTTATTATCTATAGTAACTGACATTATATATCCCTCAAGTTCATTATAGTATAATTATTAGTAACAATAATAGAGATAATGTAAAAGGAAAACTATATGATGCAATATCTCTATATACTATTTTCCAATCAGGTATTAAGTTTGCTTTATCATTATCAATATTTAAAATTATATATACTTTTATAAAATTGATTTGTTTATTATCTTTATCCTTCCATGATATTTTAATTTGTGTTGCATATTCTCCTTGATTATCTGTCTCCTTAATAGGTTGTAATAGTTCTATATCTATTCTATCTTTCGATTGAGCTTCAATAATCTCTTTATATTTTTCAGCACCCTGAACTATAGAAGTAAACTGTTCAACTGTCATAGTACCAAATAGTTTATTATCTTGATATATTTTAAGATCACTTGCCTGAAGTAATCCAGTAAAACATATTAAAAATACTGTTATAAATAATTTTTTCATTTAATCAGCCTTTCCCATTTATCATCTAACTCTAAATTTTGTATTTGTGAATACATATCTCTATTACCGTATGAAGTCAACATTAAATATTGTGGCTCATTCTTTATATTTATTTTCTGAATTATATAAATAATATCTGAACCATTCTTTCATTTTTGATAATAGTTCAGATTTAGAAACATTCTCTTTGAATATACTTTCATATATCTTCATTTTTGTACCCTATTTAAAATATCGTTTGCTACATTTAAACTATCTTCAAGAGTAGAAAAATTTTCTTTGTATACATCTATAATTTTAAATTCAGGTATTATCTGAAGAGTCTTTTTCTTTTTATGTAAATTATAAATAAAAAATACAATACCCCCAAAGATTAAAACTACAAATACAATGCTTAATAATAGTATCAATATATCTTTAGTTTTAATTAAAATATTTTTAATCATAAATTTATACTCCTATTACAGTCACATCAATATCAGTAACTTGAGTATTATCAGTTGCTATATCTATACTTGTAATTGTGTCAGCAAAAGTAGCTAATACAGAATATACAAACAGTCCATTTATAGGTATAATAATAGAAGAAGGATCCGATTCATTATAACCAATTCTTAAATTAGCAGAGGTACTATTTACAATAATCTGCTTAGTAGCTCAATAAGAGTTAATCATAATATGGATTACTTGCTGAAAGGGTTAAAAGCTCACGCTACAGTAAGTTATCAAGATAATTATAACAGATATGCTACATACTCACCCTCTATTCCTTCATATAGCGTGCAGAGAAGTGCGGAGAATCCCAATGAATTACAGTTCTTTGGAGGATCAATGGGTGCAGGTAGTTTTAACTCATACGGTTACAGTAACTGGAATAAGCTGTATTTTGATGCAGGATTAAATTGGTCCGGCAGTTTTGAAGATCATAATCTTACTGCACTGCTTCTTGGAAAAGGTTCAAAATATACAATGCCTTCGGATTCATACAATGTTCCATCAGGAATAGTTGGGTTGGTTGGACGTGTTACTTACAACTATATGGATCGTTATATGGCTGAGTTTAATGATGAGGGTAAAAGATTTGGACTGTTTCCTGCATTCTCTTTTGGTTGGGTACCAACTGCAGAGGAGTTCTTTCCTAAAAATGATATCGTTACATTTATAAAGCTCAGAGCTTCGTATGGTGAGGTAGGAAATGATCAGCTTGGTGGTAACAGAAGGTATTACTATCTGCCTAATACTTATAATCTGGGACAGGGAGGTTATTGGTTCGGAAATAGTAATGGATCTTCTCAAAATTCTTATTATCAAGGCGCAACTGAAGGTGCATTAGGCAATCCGAATATTACATGGGAAACACAGACAACAAGGAATATCGGATTCGAATCGAAATGGCTGAATGGTCTTCTCC
>ENA-UOOK01003749-UOOK01003749.1-fermentation-metagenome-genome-assembly--contig:-NODE-3749-length-16965-cov-3.858664_pt1 | contig 16965 bp, 14 predicted proteins | sample MGYA00245777_ERZ724023 | MGnify/ENA primary metagenome ERZ724023 (study PRJEB28704, sample SAMN03018312) | fermentation metagenome | biome: anthropogenic terrestrial biome; feature: soil; material...
AAATATTTTGAAGGGGCAGGACCCTAAAATCATACCTATTGAATCACCTGAAAAATTAGAATTATATGTAAATGTGGATACGGCAAGAAAATTAGGCATAGATATAAAGGCTTCGGAAATGCCTTATGTAAGCAAGCTTTTCAGCACCGACAGGGTCCATACCATCGACATTGTGGCAAACGAGGAGGACTGGCAGAATATGCTGGATACGGCCTCTTCCGAGGAGTATATCAGCTGTAATCTGGTGATAGACGGAGAATCCTTCAAAAACGCGGCGATACGGCCCAAGGGCAACTCCTCTCTTTCCACCGTTTCCAGCTCCGATTCCGATCGTTACAGCTTCAAGGTGGAATTCGACCACGATACCGACGGAAAAACCTATTACGGTCTTGACAAGCTTTGCCTGAACAACATCATTCAGGACAGCACCTACATGAAGGACTTCCTGAGCTATCACATGATGCAGACCGTCGGCGCAGATTCTCCCCTCTGCAGCTATGTCTATATCACCGTAAACGGCGAGGACTGGGGACTGTATGCGGCGGTGGAAGGGGTTGAGGATTCCTTTGTGGAACGCACCTACGCCTCCGAAGGCGGTCAGCTTTATAAGCCGGACAGCCTGAGCATGAATAATTTCGGCGGCAATGAAAACGGACAAAACGCCGGAGGCTTTAACCGGGAAGATAGGCAGAAGATGTTCCAAAACGGCAATTTTCCGCAGCTTTCCGATTCCTCCGGGAACAGCTCCGGCACAGGGAACGATTCGGATTCGGAAAATACCGGACAGCCTGTCCCGCCTGAAAGCCCGGCAAGCTCCAATAGTTCAGATAATCCGGCAAACCCGGAAACTTCACCTGATCCTTCGGATTCCGCCGCTTCTGCCTCCCAGAACGGCGGACAGGATTTGACCGGCGGACAAGACGGCCAGATGCCCGGTTTCGGCAGCTTCAATCCCGATGATGCAGGCGGCATGGCAAATCAGCTTGGCGGCATGGGCGGCTCCGGCGGCGACACCTCCCTGATTTATTCCGACGACAGCTACGACAGCTATGCCAATATCTTTGACAACGCTAAATTTGACCTGACCGATGCCGATAAGGACCGGCTGATTGCTTCGTTAAAAGACCTTAACCGCGGAGAAAACATCGATCAGGCCGTTGATACCGATGAAGTCATCCGCTACTTTGTAGCCCATAACTTTGTATTAAACGGAGACAGTTATACCGGCAGTATGATTCATAATTACTACCTGTATGAGGATGACGGGCAGCTTTCCATGATAGCCTGGGACTACAACCTGGCGTTCGGCTCCTTCTCCATGGGCCGCTCCGGTTCCGGGTCCGACAGCGCCACCGCGCTGGTCAATTATCCCATCGATTCCCCTCTGCTCAGCGGCACGCTGGAATCCCGCCCCATGCTGGCGTGGATTTTTAACGACGATACCTACCTGACCCAATACCATCAGGTGTTTGACGAGTTTATTTCCACCTGCTTCGAAAGCGGCTACTTTGAAAATCTTATCGACAGCACGATCGAAATGATTTCCCCCTATGTGGAAAAGGACCCCACCGCCTTCTGCACCTATGACGAATTCCTGTCTGCAGCGCAGACTCTAAAGGAATTCTGCCTGCTGCGGGCCGAAAGTGTCCGCGGACAGCTTGAGGGCACGATTCCTTCCACCAGCGAAGGACAGGAGGCCGACTCCTCCGCCCTGATCGACGCCTCGGACGTCAACATCAGCGAAACCGGCTCCATGGGCGGCGGCAATGGCGGTATGGGCAACTTTGGCGGCCGGAATGAAAACGGAGGGGGAAACGGCGGAAACAATGGGCAGAATATGCTCCCGGGCAACTCTGATTCTTCTTCCGACGGTGAGCAGCAGTCTTCTGACGGACAAAGCTCCGAAAACAATTCTTCCTCCGCTGAAATAAAAGCGGCTGCCGCGGACATCCCGGAAAGCAGCTTTGCCATCACCGCCACAGCCGCTCTGGCAAATCAGACCGCCGATACCTCCTCGGACGCTGTGTCCGGTCAGGGTAACAACGGCGGCGGAATGCCAAACCAGGGCGGTCTGCCCGGTAACATGCAGGGTCAGGGCGGCAGCGCGCCCGAAAGCATACCCGGTCAGAACGGCACAGGCAGCACACCGGAGGGAATGCCGAATCCAAACAATACCGGCAGTACAGCGGAAGAAATACCGGGACAGACGAATCATGTGAATGCCTCTTCCGGAAGCGAAGCCGCGTCCCGGACCGACACCACCTCCTCTCAGACGGAATCCGGAAGCAGTTCGTCCGGCTCCGATCAAAACACCGGCAATACAAATCAGGGCGGCTTTAACATGCCGGGCAACTTCAACAATCAGAACGGGCAGAACAATCCGTTTTCCAATACCGGTCAAAATACCGCTGAAACTTCTTCCAGTCATTTTTATCCCTATCTTTTGTTTGGCGTTTCCATCCTGATTCTGGCCGCAGGAGTGATCTTTGCGGCAAAATATAAGCGCTGACCCTCCCTTTTCAGATACAGAAAAGCAGGAAGCCGTCCTTATAGGGACGGCTTCCTGCTTTACCCGGACGCTTAAGGAAACTGGATCTGCTCCACCACCTGGCTCCAATGATCAACCAGTCTGGGAACAATCTTCGGATCGTACATACTTCCGCTGTTTATTATAATCTCGCCACGGCAGCGCTCCGAGGTAAGGGCCTCCCGGTAAGCCCGCCTGCTCATCATGGCGTCAACGGAGTCGCAGATGGCAATGACGCGGGCGCCAAGGGGAATCTCTTCACCTTTCAGTCCATTGGGATAGCCTTTGCCGTCCCACCGCTCGTGGTGGCACAGGACGATATAAGACACCTCGGCAAGTCCCCGGCTTTTTTCAAGGATATGCGCTCCGATGCGGGGATGCTCCCGGATCGCCTGCCATTCCCATTCCTCCAGTCTGCCGGGCTTGTCCAGAATACTGTCCGGAATTCCGATTTTACCGATATCATGGACGTGAGCCGCCATGTGGATTGTTTCCGCTTCTGTCTGCGGGATCTCCAAAACCCGGCATAACTGCTCACACATATCGCTGACCCGGCGGGAATGGTTCGCCGTGTAAGGATCGCGCACCTCCAGCGCCGTAATGATACAGTCGATCAAATCATGATAAAACAGGATTTCCTTTTTCTTCATCATTCCGCACCTTTCAGCGCCTCTACCATGTTGATTTTTCTGATCTTTTTGGAAAACAGCCGGTTTACAAGCACCGACAGCCCAAACGTAATCGCAAAGGAAAGGAGAAAGTTTGCAGCGTGCAGCCGTATGGGAAAATCAAAGGACTCGCCGGAGGAAGATACCATGATCTGTACCAGCCAAAGACCGCCAGGCACTCCCAGCGCAAATCCGATGACCGAAAACCACAGATTCTGCGTAAGCAAAAGTCCCCGCAGCTTCCGGGTTTTCAGCCCCATTACCTTCAGCGTGGCCATTTCCCGCTCCATTTCGGTAAAGGAAAGCAGCCCCAGATTATACAGCACCACGACCGAAAGCACCGCAGCCGCCAGAATCAGGATATAGACCATCACCATCATCGCCTCGGTCAGGTCGTCCCAGCTTTGCAGAATATCCGCGGTGGATAAAATACCCGCGATTCCCTCATAGGTACCCGTCATCTTCTGCGCCGATAAAATGCTTGTCGGGCGAAAGGAAAAGCCCAGCTCCTCAAAACACTCCCGGGTAAGGGAAATTCCCTGGCTGGTCGGCTCCCGGTAGAGGGCCGCCACTTTGGTCGTCACCCAGTTTTCCTCTCCGTATACATGCCAGGAAATCATATCCCCTTCGGAAACGCCCAGAGAATCTGCCATTTTACAGGTTATCGAAACCCCGCCCTGCGGCAGGGTGATAGGGTTCCGGTTGAAATCGGTGGGGGAAATCAGCGTAACATGATCCGTCACCGTTAATGCTCCGATCTTTTTCTTTCCGGTTTTTTCCGATCTGATCTCGACGCTTCCTTCCATCAGCAGCTCGCCGTTTACCTTGTCCTTTACGCTGCTTATCTGCTCCTCAGAGGCGTCCTCCTTCACTGTCAGCTTGGATTCAAACTTGTTGATATCGGTATACTGCCAATCTTTCAGATCCTGCATGCCATCATACATGCCGAAAGCGCACACCAGCAGAGCAGTGCAGCCGAACACGCCGATAACTGCCATGAGAGAACGCACTCTGTTCCGGGAAGCATCCCGCAGGTTCCACTGGGAATTAAAGCCCAGCCTGCCCCACAGGCGGCTTTTTTCAATGATGCCGTGGCGCATGGCGCGGGGCGCTTTGGGCCGCAGCGCCTGAGCCGGTGTTTCCCTCAGCAGATTCCGGCAGGCGATATAGGTGACCAGCGTGCAGGCCGCCACCACCAGCCCCGCCATCCCCAGAAAGGACAGGGAAAACGCGGGTTTCCATTCCGGCAGGGTATAAAAACCGGACATGGACGGATAAAACAGGTGAGGAAGGCTTAAGGGTCCCAGCACGGCGCCCAGTACGGAACCGGCCAGGGAAAGCCAGAAGCCGTAAGAAAGATAATGCGCCACGATCGACCTCTTTTTAAAGCCCAGCGCTTTTAAGGTGCCGATCTGCACCCGCTGGGCCGTCACGATACGGGTCATGGTGGTCATCATGGTAAGCAGGGCAATCGCCAGGAACACCACCGGGAAAATGTCCCCCATCATTCTGTGCTGGCTGACCTCGTTGGCAAACATATTGACGCTGGGGTGGTTTTCCCTGAGCAAAAACACGCTGTATTTTCCGTTCAGCGCTTTACCGACGGCCTCCTCCCAGTCCGTACCGCTGTCGTCGGTTTTAATCAGCAGGGTACTGTACGTCAGCATCTCCGGAACGGGAAAAGCCTGATAAGATAAGTATGCATACCCGTTTTCATAAAAATCCGGGGTCATTCCGTCGCCCCCGGACATATAAACATATTCGGAGGAATCAATCAGCCCGCGGATAGTTTTGGTAAAAGAAAATCCGTTATAGGAAAGCGAAATGCTGTCACCCACCGAAAGACCGCGGGCATCGCTGAAGCGTTTGTCCAGCCAGATACCGTCGGTATCATTCCCGTCAAAATCCGTTCCCTCCAGCAAATAAAGGCTCGAAATGTCGTTTTTTGTCACAAAAGAAAGCGTGACCCTGGGCTTGTTTTCCAAATCGGCGGACGCCTCCAGGTCCAGCCGCCGCTCGGTTTGAACGACCCCCTCGATTTCACTTACCGCTTTTTCCTGCTCCTCGGTAAAGCCGCTGCCATACACCCAGATGTCCGCCAGATTCGTGGCCCTGTAAAAGCTGTCGGAGCTTTTTTGCAGGCCTTTCCACTCTCCGCCTACGCCGGCATAGATAAACACCGCCAGAAAAGCCATAAGGAAAATAGAAATAAACTGCGTTTTATGCCTGCCCATATCGCGGAGCATTTTTTTAAAAAGCATGATAAACCCTCCTGTTCTGTCATATCGTCCGGTAAATCAATGGTTTACCATGCCACCTCGCTGATGGACTTGGGATTTTTATTCAGCACTATTTCGCGGATTTTTCCGTTTTTAATACGGATTACCTTATCCGCGGTTTCCGCCAGCACCGCGTTATGGGTCACGATAATCACCGTTTTTCGGCGTTCCCGGCTCATTTTCTGCAAAAGCGTCAGCACCACCGCGCCCGTATCGCTGTCGAGCGCTCCTGTCGGCTCGTCGCAGAGCAGCACGGCGGGATTTTTGGCCACCGCGCGGGCAATGGATACCCGCTGCTGTTCGCCGCCCGAAAGCTGCGCCGGAAACTGGCCGCCGTGATCGGCAAGTCCTACCAGAGAAAGAATCTCCCTGGCGTCAATGGGATTTTTCACAATGTTTTTGGTAAGCGCAATATTTTCCAGAGCGGTCAGGGTCGGAATCAGGTTGTAAAACTGGAATACAAAGCCCACATTTTTGGCCCGGTATTCGGTAAGCGCATCGTCTTTTAAGCCCACGATGTCCTGTCCATTTACCACAATGCTCCCGGAGGAGGCATAATCCATGCCGCCTAAAAGGTTTAAGACGGTCGATTTTCCTGCGCCGGAAGGGCCCAAAATGACTACAAACTCCCCTTCGTCTATGGAAAAACTGATATTGTCCACCGCTTTTAATACGTGGTCTCCGATATCATATTCCTTGGTAACCGACTGAAACTCTATCATTGTCTTCATCGCTATGACCATCCTTTCGTACGGGCCGGGATGTTTTGTACGGGTCGGCAAAGCCGGATTTTCACCGCGCTTTTGGCGCAAAAGGACAAAACTCCCCTTTAAAAAATTTATTTTTCATCGTTTTCCTCCGCTCCTATTGCAACGGGGCCCCGGGAATCCGGCAAAAACGCGGTATCGCAGATTTCGTTGATTTTTGTTTCCTCCAACCCGCCCAAAAGTGCAAACGCCACCTCCTGAGCGGTTTCTTCCTTAAGCCCCATTTCCTTTACAAAATAGACGCTTATTTTGCCCAGCCGGTCGCGGTATTTTCTTGCCGTTTTTTCCCCAGATTCGGTAATCATGGCAAAGGAATAGCGCTCCTTGGTAATCAGCTTCCTTTCCGCCAGCTGCCCCATCATCCGGTGTACGCTGGGCCGGGAAATTCCCATCTTCTCAGCCACCTCGTTGGAACGAACCTTGCCGTTATCCGACAACTCATAAATTGCCAGCAAATAGCGAATCTGTGCCGCAGATAAATGCATAATCCACCACCTGTTCACGAAAAACCGTTTTCTGTATTTTGCTTTTACTAAAAAGTTAACAATGCCTAACAACAAGGTTAGCTCTAGCTAACCTTGTTGTCAAGTGATTTTTAAAAATTTTTTATCCGGTTTGACACAATTCATAAGGAAAGGATAAAAGCCGGCGGAAAAGCTGTGCTTTTTTCCACAGTAAAAAGCAGCCGCAGAATTTCCTGCGTAAGCTCGGTGATTTTGCCGTACCGCCCGGCCTTGCTTGTAAATTGCGCCGCGTCTGTTAGCGAGTTCCGGAGCTGTGCCATCTGTTTCTCCAACTGGCGTGTGCCTCGTATCTCGCCTGCGATTCAATTGATATCGTACGCATATCCGTATATAATAAAGATAAATCTATCATGGGAGTTGGGTCGTGTTGGATTACATCTCTGTCCGGGACGCAGCGGCTAAATGGGGAATTTCCGAACGCAGAATACAAAAGCTCTGCGAAGAAGGCCGGATATATGGAATAGTAAGATTTGGACGATCATGGGCTATCCCTGCTGATACGGAAAAACCTGCGGACGGCAGACTGAGAAATAATAAAAAACGCAGGCTGCCTTAAGACAATCTTAAGGGTTTGATAAGGCCCAACCACCAAAATCGTTTTGGATTCTTTGATATCATGGGATGGGTATTTGCAAACAAAAGGAGCTGAACATACGTTGACAGCAAATATTTTAGTGGTAGATGATGAACAGTCTATAGCAGACTTAATTGAAGTATATCTGAAAAGCGAAAATTACAATGTTCTTAAATTCTATAACGGGCATGATGCTTTGCAATGTATTGAGAATGAAAACATAGATTTGGCGATATTGGATGTCATGCTGCCAGATGTAAGCGGCTTTTCAATCTGCCAGCAAATTAGGGAAAAGCATACCTTTCCCGTTATCATGCTGACTGCCAAAGATGAAGAAATCGACAAGATCACCGGGCTTACCTTAGGTGCGGATGACTACATTACCAAACCCTTTCGGCCTCTTGAAATGGTTGCGCGGGTAAAGGCGCAGCTGCGGAGAGTTACAAAATACAACCAGCCCGACTTGCACAATGGAGATGAAAATATCATCTCTTTTTCCGGGTTGGTGCTGAATAAGGACAAGCATGAATGTACGCTGAATGAAAGATCGCTTTCCCTTACTCCCACCGAGTTTTCTATTTTAGGGGTCTTAGTATCCAATCGGGGGCGTGTCGTCAGTTCGGAAGAGTTATTTCACGAGGTATGGGGCGAAAAGTATTTTATCAACAGCAACAACACCGTCATGGTTCATATCCGCCATTTAAGGGAAAAAATGCACGACAGCGCAGAGCATCCCAAATATATTAAAACAGTATGGGGGGTTGGCTATAAAATTGAAGGGTAAACAGTTCCGTTCCGAGTTTATGAAAAAAACGATTCTGAAATGTGCAAGAACGGTCGTTGTAGCATCGGTGCTTTATGCCATTATTGTTGCTGCCGCTTATTATCTTGGTTATCTCATTACTTGGCAGCCTACGCCGCTGTATTTTTTACTGAAGAGAGCAGAGCTTTATTCCAGCCTTTTGATACCCGTTTTATGGTTTGTTATAGTATTAATCATCATTTATGTTTATTGGAAGAAGACTGTCGGATATATTGAGGAAATCGCTGCGGCAAGCATGGCTTTGGTACAGCCGGATGACAAAGACGTCCGGCTGCCGGAGGAGCTTCGGGAAATCGAAGACAGAATGAATCAGATCAAAAGAACCGCTCTGAAAAATGAACGGGATGCGAAGGAGGCGGAACGGCGTAAGAATGATCTTGTCGTAAACCTTGCACATGATATCCGAACGCCTTTGTCCTCCGTGATCGGATACCTGAGCCTTTTAGACGAAGCGCCGGATATGCCTGACGGACAACGAAGGAAGTACACTGGAATTACGCTTGAAAAGGCATTGCGTCTGGAGCATCTCGTCGAAGAATTCTTTGAAATTACCCGTTTCAACTTAAGCTCTATCGTGCTGAACAAGGGAAAAATCAATCTTTCCTTTATGCTGCGGCAAATGGCGGATGAATTTTACCCGATGCTGTCGCCCCAAAGCAAACAGGCGATTGTTCATGCGCCGGATAACCTGGTTTTATGGGGAGATGCGGATAAGCTTTCCCGCGTATTTAATAATATTCTGAAAAATGCCATTGCATATAGCGATGACGGCAGCGTGATTGATATCACAGCCTTTAAAGAGACCGAAAGCACGGTCATCCGGTTTACGAACACCGGAGATCCCATTCCGCCGCAAAAGCTGGAAACAATCTTTGAACGGTTTTTCCGTTTGGATACGGCGCGCTCCTCCCAAACCGGAGGCGCGGGACTTGGCCTTGCAATCGCCAAAGAGATTGTTACCGCACACGGCGGCACGATTACAGCCCAAAGCGGGGAGGGCAAAACAACATTTATGGTCGTTCTTCCAGACGGGGGGCTTATAGCCTGATAAAACAGATACCGTTTCAGCAAAAAGTAAGCTCTCCATAAGCCTTTCTTAAGGTTTTGATAAGTCAAAAATTCAATACAGCCTGCCCGGTTTCGGTAAAATGGAAATACCGAACCGGGCAGGCTTTTTGTTTCAGAAGCCAGGGTACGGAGTTAAAAAGGAAACGGATTACGCAAATATTCCCCTCTTTGCTGCCGATTTGCATAGCGCAGAGAAAATCTTGTTTCCGCTTCCCGAAAAAACAGAAATAGAAAACGAAAAGGATTGATTTTATGAAACGCAAAACGGTAGCCGTTTTGTTCGGCGGCCATTCCACTGAATATGGGGTATCCTTGCAGTCAGCTTGTTCAGTGATAGAAAACCTGGACCCGAAAAAATATCATGTTATTCTGCTTGGCATCACCCGGCAGGGAGAATGGCTGAAATATGACGGTAACACCAGTCTGATTCAGAACGATACCTGGAGTAAGCGTGGCTGCTGCGTTCCTGCTGTTATTTCGCCGGATCGCAACACCCACGGTATCCTTGTATTGGATGGCGGCAAGACAACGGCAATTCCGATTGATGTGGCTTTCCCCGTACTGCATGGAAAAAACGGCGAAGACGGCACGGTACAGGGCCTGCTTGAAATGGCGGGCATCCCCTGTGTTGGATGCGGAACGCTCAGCTCGGCTTTGTGTATGGATAAGGATATGGCGCACAGGCTGGTACACCTGGCGGGCATCAAAACGCCGAGCTCCCTCGTTCTGCGTTCCCCCGTCTCTGAGGGGGAGCTATCGAAGCAGGCAGCGCATTTGCGATATCCCTTATTTGTGAAACCGGCCAACGCCGGATCATCCTTCGGCATTACAAAGGTTTCCCAGCCAAGCGAATTAACCGATGCGGTGGGTATTGCTTTCCAGCATGACCGAAAGGCGCTCATCGAGGAAGCTGTTGACGGTTTTGAAGTAGGGTGCGCGGTTCTTGGCAACGAAACGCTCATAATGGGAGAAGTGGATGAAATTGAATTGTCGCAGGACTTCTTTGACTATACGGAAAAATATACGCTCAAAACCTCCAAAATCCACATGCCCGCCCGTATTGACACAGACATGGCGAATCGCATCAGGCAAACGGCGGCGGTCATTTACCGGACGCTTGACTGCACCGGCTTTGCGCGGGTGGATCTGTTTCTGACCCCTGAAAGTGAAATCGTCTTTAACGAAGTCAATACCATTCCCGGTTTTACCGCTCATAGCCGCTATCCCAGTATGCTCAAGGGAATCGGCATGACCTTTCCGCAAATTGTGGATGAACTGATAAGGCTGGCGATTGAGCGATGAAAACCCTTCGATTGAACGCCGTAGATATTTCAAACGGACATTTGATTCTTGTCAACCCCTCCCATCCCCTAAAGAGCGGTATGCCGGAGGAACAGCTTGTCCCTGTGCGCCCCGATTTTCCGCATATTCTCCTAAAACAGCAGGCCACAAAAATGCTGGCGGAAATCACGGCTTTTTTAGGGTGTGGGCATGAAATTGTTCCGGTCAGCGGCTATCGGACCATGCGGGAACAGCAGGAAATCTATTCCGATTCCCTGCTGGTGAATGGGGAAAGCTTTACACAAAAATATGTCGCCATTCCGGGATGCAGCGAACATCAGACCGGCCTTGCCGTCGATCTTGCCGAAAACAGGGATGCGATCGACTTTATTCGTCCCGATTTTCCATATACCGGCATGTGCGGACGTTTCCGCGATTTTTCCGCCCAGTATGGCTTTATCGAACGCTACCCGGCCGGTCGTGAGCAGATCACACGCATTGCTCATGAACCGTGGCATTTCCGTTATGTAGGATATCCCCATTCAGAAGTGATAAAAGAAAAGGAGGTCACATTGGAGGAATACACGGATTATCTCAAACAATTTCCCTTTCAAGGAAATCACCTGTGTTTCAAGAGCCATTGGCGTGATTTTGAGATATTCTATGTTCCCATTCGGGGTAATCAGGAAGCGATTGTAGAAATCCCTGACGGCATTCCTTATCAGATATCAGGCAACAACGAGGATGGCGTTGTGATAACACTATGGAGGGAGCAGCTATGACGAACCCTCAAAGAAAAGAATATGCCGGGATTGACTATTTCAGGATAATAGCGGCTTTTCTCGTGATCGCGATTCATACTTCGCCTTTAGCCGGGCTTAGTGAAACAGCCGATTTTATTCTGACAAGAGTGATTGCCCGTGTCGCGGTCCCTTTCTTTTTTACGGCTTCGGGATTTTTTTTGTTTTCAAAAACGGAAGACGGACAGCAGCAGTTCGGCAAATTGATGGCTTTTGTGAAAAAAACCGCCGCCATTTACGGCATCACCATCCTGCTTTATCTGCCGCTGAACGCCTACGCAGGAACCGTGAAGGAATGGACACATTTCCCGAATCTCCTGAAGGATATTGTATTTGACGGTACGTTTTATCATCTGTGGTACCTTCCTGCCTCTATCGTAGGGGCCTGCATAGCATGGCTGCTGCTCAGGAGGCTGAAAACGGGACAGGCCTTTTCCATCAGTCTGCTTTTGTATCTCGTCGGTTTGTTTGGCGACAGTTATTACGGGTTTTCTGAAAAAACCCCGTTTCTGAAAGCCGTTTATCAGGGATTGTTTTCATTTTCCGATTATACTCGAAACGGTCTGTTTTTCGCTCCTGTTTTTTTCTTGCTCGGAGCTTTGCTCGCACGACAGGTCAAAAGGATACCGCTAAGAACCCGCCTGACCGGGATTGCGGTATCCATGTCGCTCATGCTTACGGAGGGGTTACTGCTCCACCGCTTCAATCTTCAAAAGCATGACAGTATGTACCTCATGCTTTTGCCCTGTCTGTTTTTCCTGTTCCAGAGCCTGCTTTCATGGAAAGGAAGAGGTCTTAAATATCTGCGAGACCTTTCCCTGCTCATTTACCTGATTCATCCGGCGGTTATCGTGGCAGTCCGCGGTTTTGCAAAAGCAACAGGACTGCAAGGGCTGCTGATCGACAACGGTATTATTCATTTTGTGGCTGTGGCAGTCGGTTCTCTTATCGGTTCCGCTGTGCTTATCATGCTCCTGAATATGAGACGTACTCACGGAACTGCTTTTGCCGGGAGTACGGATAGGGCATGGGCTGAAATCAATATGCCGAATTTGCGGCATAACGTAAAGACTTTACAGGACGTGCTTCCTGCCGGATGTAAGATCATGGCGGTTGTGAAAGCAAACGCTTACGGACATGGTGACGCCGAAATATCGGCTTACCTGAATCGCGTTGGTATTCACGCCTTTGCCGTCGCCACGATTGACGAAGGAATCCGTTTGCGCAGGAAAGGAATTAAGGGTGAAATCCTGATTTTAGGCTATACCCCGGCAACAAGGGCCTCCTCGCTTTTTCACTATCGTTTATCGCAGACCGTAGCGGATGCGGAACATGCGAGGGGGTTAAACCGTTTTGGCAAACCGATACAGGTTCATATCAAAGTGGATACCGGCATGAACAGGCTTGGAGAAAGCTATCAGCATGCGTCTGAAATTGCTTCTATATTCGACTGTAAGAATCTTAAGGTTGCAGGTGTCTTTACACATCTTTGCGTGTCAGACAGTCTGGAAGAATCCGATATTGTTTTTACAAATCAGCAAATTCAGAATTTCTATGAGCTTTTAAATAAATTAAAGGCAAAGCATATTCAGATCCCCCCCGTACACATTCAAAGCAGCTATGGAGTTTTGAATTATCCCGAACTGCGATGCGGCTATGTCCGAATCGGGATTGCGCTTTATGGCGTTTTAAGTACGCCCAATGCCAACACAAAACTTTTATTGGATTTACGGCCCGTTTTGGCTCTGAAATCGAAGGTTGCCCTTATCAGAACGATTGCGGCCGGAGAGAGTGTTGGCTATGGCCGGAGTTTTACCGCACAGAAAGAAATGAAAATTGCCGTTATTTCCATTGGCTATGCAGATGGTTTCCCCCGCAGCCTTTCCAACAAAGGCCACGTTTTAATCGGGGGGCATCGCATACCGGTCATCGGCCGGATTTGCATGGATCAGCTTATAGCCGACGTTACCGAGATTTCAGATATCAAAAGAGGAGATGTGGTGACTCTGATTGGTAAGGACGGTCCGGAGGAAATCACCGCGGAACAGGTGGCGGCAAACGCCGGGACGATAACCAATGAACTCCTGAGCAGATTGAGTGATTCTCGTTTGAAAAGGAGCTTTCTTGGCCTCTAAAAACAAGTGTTCCCCGACAAGCAAAAAACGCGGGTATGGTCTCTGTGATTTTCGGTACCAGATACGGAATCCAAGCTTTTAACCCTCGTGTTTATTTTGATTAACCCTTCGACGTCTTTTTAGCATTGCTTATAAGCTAAAGCCCCTCCTTTCCAAGTTGTTTTGGAAAGGAGGGGCTTTTTCCCTATTCAGCTTGCCTTTGGGGCAGGGTCATAATTCGTCCTTGTAACTACCTGCCTTTTCCCATGCGGCTGTTTTTAACGCTCTGTAATATTTTTTACGGAATGATCTCGCCCATTTCGTTGCAGCCGAGGCCGGCAGCGTTGGATTCGTCGGTATCCACGTGCATGGCGGGGGCAAACTTATCGGACACCCTGACCACCACGTCGCCGAAAGTCAGAGCTCTTCCGGCCTTATCCACTCTGACGGAAACCACCTGCTTGTCGGCAAGACCAAACTCCTTCGCGGTTTTGGTATCCAGATGAATATGGCGCTTTGCAACGATGACTCCCTCGGAGATTTCAATTTCGCCGCAGGGCCCGATGATCTTGCATCCGGCGGAACCGGCAATATCGCCCGACTCGCGGACAGGAGCGGCAATGCCAACAGACCTTGCATCTGTCAGGGAAAGCTCAACCTGGGTATGAGGGCGGACAGGACCTAAAATAGACACGCCGGCAAGCTCCTTCTTGGGACCTACCACGGTCACCCGCTCATTGGAAGCATACTGTCCCGGCTGGGAGAGCATTTTTTTAACGGTCAACTCATATCCCTTGCCGAACAGGGTTTCCAGATCGGCGGAGCTTAAATGCACGTGACGTGCAGACGTTTCAAGCAAAACTTTATTTCCCATAAACTTTACATCCTCCAAAACAATATCATTCTTTTCCTATTGTACGACTGAGCTCCCGTTTTTGCAACCCTTAATGAAAAAAAACAGGAAATATGCTATAATAACCGCAGAACTATGTTCTGCGACATTTCTATAAGGAGGCAAAGGGGGCTTCCCTTTGATTTTACAATGATTCAGAGTTTTCAGGAACTGGAACAGACCTGCAAGGAATGTAAAAAATGCAGACTCAGCGAAACCCGTACCAACGTGGTATTCGGGACCGGCAACCCGCAGGCCGAGGTCATGTTCATCGGCGAGGGGCCGGGGGAACAGGAGGATCTGACCGGCTTTCCTTTTGTAGGACGGGGAGGCAAGCTGTTGGATAAAATGCTGGAGGCTGTCGATTTAAGCCGGGAGAAGAATGTCTACATCGCCAACATGGTCAAATGCCGCCCGCCCCAGAACCGCGATCCCGCCCCGGACGAACAGGAAAGCTGCATCGGCTACCTGCGCAATCAGGTGTACCTGATCCGCCCCAAAATCATCGTCTGCCTGGGGCGCATTTCAGCCCAGAAGATCATCTCCCCCGACTTTAGGGTCACCAAGCAGCACGGCGAATTTATATTAAAAAACAAGACCTACCTCATGGGCACCTTCCACCCCGCTGCCCTGCTTCGGAATCCGGGCAGCAAGCCGGACGCCTTTGCCGATTTTCTGAAGCTCCGCAGCCTGATTGAGGAAATCTGCAAGCACACCTATTAAGCTGCATTTTTTTACGATTTGGGTCTGTTTTTTGTATCAATCCGAAAGAAAACGGAATAGCATGAACTAACGATGTATATTCGGAGGGATCATGCATGTCAACAGAAAATCTGGCCGCCCGGTTTTTTTTAGGATGCAACACGCCGCAAGGATTCGTTTCCCGTTTTGACCAGCTGGGAAATATAGAAGAAAACTGGAGATGTTTTATTTTAAAAGGAGGCCCCGGAACCGGAAAATCCACCCTGCTTAAGAAGACTGCGGAATTTTTCGGAAAAATCGGGCAGAATATGGAGCTGATCCCCTGCTCCTCCGATCCCGATTCCCTGGATGCCGTCATTTTAAAGGACTGTAAAATCTGCATTGCCGACGGCACCTCTCCCCATGTGCTGGAGCCAGGCTATCCCGCTCTTTTTGAAACCATTGTGAATCTGTTTGATTTTATGGATGCCGACCGGCTTCAGCCATACAAAGAGGAACTGCTGAAGCTTTCCGCCGCGCAGAAGGATCTGCATACCCGCTGCTGCCGGTTTCTGTCCGCAGCGGCCAACCTTCTCAACGATACATACCGGAACGCCCTGGAATACACCGACGCCATGAAAATCAAAAAGTATGCCAAGGGCCTTGCCGCAAAGGAATTTCCCAAAAAAGATAAAAAGAACGCCACGGAATCCATCCGCTTTTTAAGCGCCGTCACACCCTTCGGCGTTATGGTGCTCAAAGACACCGTTTCTCAGCTGTGCGAAAAAGTATACCTGATCGACGACGAATGGGGCGCCTCGGGCCGGATTTTGCTGAACAGCCTGAAGGATTACGCGCTGGAAAACCATCTGGATGTCATCAGCTGCTACTGTCCGCTGTTTCCCTACGATAAGCTGGAGCACCTGATCATCCCCGAACTGAGGCTCGGCTTTATCACCGCCAGCAAATATGCCCCCTTCGAGCTGGAGGGCAGCCGCACCATTCACGCCAAGCGCTTTATGGATATGGAATCCTTCAAAAAGAAAAAGCAGCGCATCAGCTTTAACCGGAAAGCGGCGTCAGAGCTGATTGCTCAGGCCTCAGAATTTATGAAGGAAGCCCGCAGCCTGCATAACAGGCAGGAATACCTGTACCAGAACTGTATTGACCGGGAGGGCATAAACGAGCTGACGGAAAAGCTGCTGAAAGAGCTTGTCCGGCTCTCTGTCCGTTTCGAATAATAATAGCGGAGTTTTTACAATTTCTCTCGAATTTTTTACGGTTTATTCATTTTTATCCTTTATAATAAAAAAAGAACGTTTAAAACAAAGGGGAATCTACCATGTCTTGGCTGAGCCGAATAGCCGAACAGATCAAAAGGTTTATGGTGGGGCGCTACGGCGTAGACCAGCTTTCCTTTGCCCTCCTGATATTCAGCATGATCGTTACCTTTGCCGCATCGGCGGCCCGCTGGCCTTATCTCAATATTCTTTCCTGGCTTTTGCTGCTTCTGATGCTTTGGAGGATGCTTTCCACCAATATTTCCAGGCGATACAGCGAAAACCAGCGCTTTTTAAAAATTTACCGCCCCGCTGCCGATTTTATAAAGGAACGGGTCCGCATCCTGAAGGACAGGGATCACAAATACTGCAAGTGCCCCCGGTGCCGTCAGAAAATCCGCGTGCCCAGAGGCCGGGGCAGGATCAGCATCACCTGCCCTAAGTGCCGTATCCAATTTACGAAAAAAACATAGCGCCGGAAAGCAGGCGCCGCTTCTTTCCTGCGCCTGCTTCTTAATTCTTAAAAAATCCTCTTCTGACAATCTCCCTGATTTGAGGGAATTCAAATGATTAGTTACTTTTTCCAATAACTGTTGAGGGTTATCTGATTCACCCACTATTAAAGAGTGTCCATAATCCTTGTAACCTATATATTGGGTTCCAAAGTTACTATCAATTAACCCATTA
>ENA-UOOK01003750-UOOK01003750.1-fermentation-metagenome-genome-assembly--contig:-NODE-3750-length-16961-cov-5.874837_pt1 | contig 16961 bp, 16 predicted proteins | sample MGYA00245777_ERZ724023 | MGnify/ENA primary metagenome ERZ724023 (study PRJEB28704, sample SAMN03018312) | fermentation metagenome | biome: anthropogenic terrestrial biome; feature: soil; material...
TCTCGATAAATGCCATCTGTTGAAACACAAATTGAAGGATATGAGTTCATAATGATTACCTCTTTTTTACAATTTTTTGTTCTTCATGTATATGCAAGCACTTAAACTTATTCAGAAATAACATTTCATGGCTTCGTTTTAGCTTTTCGCAAAAAGTCATTGGCATCTGTTCTTCCCTAGTCTACAATTTAAAATTAATAATAATGGCGTTGCGGGTGTTTTCCTGTAGCGCCTTTTTTATATATTTGCCTCTGCCGCTTTAGAGCAAGGTGAAAAAGTCTTAAAGTTTTATCTTGGTATCTTTCTCAATTTACAAAATCATTTCTTAAGATTTAAAATCAAAATACAGGAACGATGTCAACTAATAGATTCCCAAATTATTTGAAAAGCTGGCGTTTCATAACATTGTTATGATTATTGTGTAGCAGTAATTAACAAGTACTTGCAGTTATCAACAATATTTATTTTGTTTCAAATCATAAATTTCCGCAGTGAGATTTTTCTTATAAATTATGATATAATATCTAAAAAAGTATTTTAGATTGCAAGATTGTGAAAAGACGTGAGTTATAATGGGTATTTCTAAATTGAAGCGGTATGCAAACCGCCCTATGATAGATTTTCTGATAATGGTTCTGGCGTTAACGGCAGCCACTTTGCTTTCCATGCTTTTTCGTGCAACCGGCTTTTCCGAAAATAATATTGTAGTAATCTATATTTTGTCGGTACTGATGGTAGCACGTTATACCAAAGGCTACATATGTGGAATTACAGCGTCGGTCATTGGAATGTTCTGCTTTAACTTTTTCTTTACAGAACCCTATCATACCTTCAATGTTAATAATAAAAGTTACATTGCTACTTTTGCCGTTATGCTGATTGCTTCCATCTTAACAAGCACACTGACTTCCAAAATTCTGCATTCCTCTAAAGAGGCCAAACTTCATGAAAAGCAGTCAAATATGCTTTATCAGATTACCAGCTCTCTTGCAAAAGCCTCCAGTGTTTCCGATGTTGCTACCGTGTCTGTACAAAGCCTGTCCAACCTTCTTGACTGTGATGTTTGCTGCCTTACGGCTAATTCGGATGGGCAGTTTTTAAAGGAATACAGCATAAAACAGGGAGAACGCAGTGTTCATGTATGCAGTCTGACAAATGGAGAGGAAAAATCTATCATTCAGAACAATAACATTCTCCCGATTGCGGATCAAAGTCATCAGTATGGTCTGATCTGTCTCCCGAAAAGCTGCATTTCAGAAGAGGATAAACAAGAAAAGCTGCTTTCGTCGATCTCTACGCAAATTTTCGTTGCGATGGAACGGGAACGCCTTTCGGACGAAAAAGAAATGGCAAAAGACGAAGCCGAACGCGAAAAATTTAAAAGCGATCTGCTTCGTTCAATTTCTCACGACTTACGAACCCCTCTTGCTGGAATTTCCGGTGCCGCCGAAATGCTTCTGTACAGTCTGAAGGAAGAGGAAAACCGGAATCTGGCGCAGGGAATATACAACGATTCGAACTGGCTTACGCAAATGGTTGAAAACATTTTGAGCTTGACAAAGATTCAGGAGGGAAAACTGCTCGTCAAAAAGCGGCCCGAAGTGGTGGAGGAAATTGTAGGAGAAGCGGTCGGTCGCGCTTCAAAGTATGCTGATGAACACACCATAGAGGTTGAAATACCCGACAAAGTGCTTTTTGTTCCAATGGATGGGAAACTGATTGAGCAAGTCTTGATTAATCTTATCGATAATGCGGTCAAGCACACTCCCTCTGATGGTCATATCAAAGTTATGGTAAAACCAGAGGCAGAAAAAGTATGGTTCTATGTAACAGATGATGGAACGGGTATGAATCCAGACGATCTGCCGAAAATTTTCAACCTTTTCTATAAGGCTGACGGGCTGCAGTCCGATTCAAACCGCGGCATCGGGCTGGGTCTTGCTATCTGCAAGGCGATCGTGAACGCGCACGGCGGCAAAATCTATGCGAACAACAACAAAGGCGGCGGCGCTGAAATTCACTTCTATCTGCCGCTTGAAGGGGGAACCCATTTTGGACAATAACAAATTATTTCTTGTTGTGGAAGATGACAAGCAAATCCGGTCTTTTATCCGTTTTTCCCTAAAAACCCAAAATTACCGTTCCATAGAGGCGACAAACGGGAAAGAAGCCTTAAATGCAATTGTAACCAAACATCCGGACATCATCATCCTTGATTTAGGCCTACCGGATATGGACGGCCTTTCCATTATTAAGCAAGTGCGTTCCTTTTCTGACCTGCCGATTATTGTGGTTTCCGCACGCGACCAGGACCAGGAAAAGATCGAGGCACTAGACGCGGGGGCCGATGATTATTTAACTAAGCCATTCAGCATCAATGAACTGCTCGCACGGTTAAGGGTAATTCTTCGTCATTCTAAAAACGAAAACGTAAGCACACCACAAGTTTACAATGTGGATGATCTAGAAGTAGACCTTGTGAAACATCGCGTTCTGCTTTCTGGTGAAGAAATCCATTTTACTCCGATGGAATTCAGTATTCTTGCCTTGCTTGTAAAAAATGCTGGAAAAGTGCTTACTCACAGCTACATTCTGAAAGAAGTCTGGGGTTCTTATTTGGAAAGCGATGCGCAATCATTGCGTGTATTTATGGCAAATATCCGCCGAAAACTCGAAAAGGATCCTACAAAGCCACATTATATTTTTACGGAAGTCGGCATCGGTTATCGCTTTACCAACGAATAACTCTCTTCGGAAAAAGTCAGTTTCAAAATACGACAACATCCAACGGACGGCCCTGTATCCAGGTCTTTAAGAAAATCGTGGTGCGTTTGTCTAGGCTGCCCGTTGGGCAGTCCACATTTTTTGACGGCTTTTTTGCTTTATTTATACAATCTTTATACCCCTCTCTTGATCTTAACACCGGCTTTACACCTGCTGTGTTACTATAATCAGCGGAAGGGAGGACTCCTGATGAAATTGTTTAAAAAAGAAAATCATAGGAACATCGTTATCGTCGGCTGCGGACGTTTGGGCTCTGCGCTTGCCTCAAATTTGTCTGATCAAAATGAAAATGTACTGATCGTGGACTGCAATGAGGAATCGCTGGAAACCCTGCCACAAACCTACGGTGGATTTTCCCTGGAGGGAGACGGCACCGACACCGATATTTTGAAACTTGCCGGAATTCAAAAAGCCGACATCTTGATTGCCGCCACAGGCGATGACAATACCAATATCATGATCGCGCAGATTGCCAAAGAATGTTTTGGCGTTAAAACCGTGGTGGCAAGAGTTGACGACACTTCCAGTGACGCTGTTTGCAGTCCGATAGGGATCATGGCAATCTCCCCCGCACTGCTTCTGTTTAATGAATTTAAAAAAGTTCTGGGGAAAAACGAGGAATCCACATGAATATATTATTGGTTGAAGGAAATCAAAAAACCAAGTTTCTGATAAAAGCACTCCAAACCAACGATCATCATGTGGTGGTGGTTGGTCAGGATTACAGTTGGTGTAAAACGCTTGCGGACACTTTTGAGATAACCGCCATATGCGGCGATGGAACAAAACCATACATATTAAAAGACGCGCAGGCGAACAAGATGGACATTGTTATTGCTCTCGGCGATGAAGACTCAGCCAACCTGATTGTATGTGAACTTGCAAAAACACAGTTTCATGTCAAAAACGTCTATGCCGTTATTAACGATCCGAAAAATGCGGACTTATTTAAAAAATTAGGTGTGGACAAATGCGTGAGTACCGTCCAGCTTTTTGCTGAAATGGTCGAGCAAGAGTCCATAGAGGATAATATTAAGAAATATCTTCCAATTGAAAATGGCCGGGTTGTCATCTGCGAAGTGATACTGGATGAAAAGTCACCCGCCCTGAACAAAAAGCTATGGGAAATTGGATTTCCTCCGCAAAGCATGATTAGCTGCGTGATAAGAGGAGAGCAAACGATTATTCCACAGGGAAACACCAAGCTGTCTGCTGGTGACAAAGCAATCGTAATTTCCTCTTCGGAAGTGGTGAATCAGGTACTTTCCATCCTAACATTAAAGAAAAGCAAACGATAATTAGCCGGCTTACGGCAAAGCAAAAGTATAGGGCCTCCGAATGGCGTGGAAAGCCATTCGGAGGCCCTATACTTTTGCTTTCAATTTATTTGCTCATCATGAATACGTTTTTTTAGTAAAAGGACAACAGCCGCGGCACAGACGGTAAGCAGAACTGCCGTTATCACTTTAGGCAAAGGAACAGATTCCTTTACCGGTTCCCCGGCTTTTACAATTTGTACACTCTCACCATGAATATCTGTTTCACCCCCGTCTTCCGAGCAGGCTCTGTTAAAGATTCCAATAACTTTGATGGTATCGCCTTTATTTTTATAATCGCCGTAATGAGTGATTTGCCGTGCATCAGCCGTTTTCAGCTTGATCCCTATCGCGTTAGTTCCGTCGTTGATGTTTACCCAGCTGTATTCCCCTCTGTTTAGCATTTCCCCGATCGCCTCACCCTGCACGGTGACTTCCGTTTTGTCAAGCACCTTGGCATTCTCAATAAGGCTGTTGATCTCTACTGTCTCCGCGGCAAATGCACTTGTTGAAAAGGGGATCAGTATTAAAATGGTTAAGACAAACGCTTGAATGATTTTTCGCATAGCTTTTTAATTCCTCCACCGGCATAGCCGATTAATGCAAAAACAGAAAGGAACTCCAGCCTTCCCATATACATAGCAATAATATCATAAATTTTTAAAGCCATCGGCATTGGCGATGCCGTGACGCCGATCGAAAGGCCCACGTTTCCAGTCACAGAAGCGGCTTCAAACGCGGAATCCGCAAGAGGATATCCGCAGAATGTTCCAATCAGCGTACCTGTACCGAACAAAACCATATAGCAAATTATAATGAGAGCGGATGACCTCACAATACTGTCATCCAAAATATGTTCTTTTATATAATGAAATTTATAAACTTTCATGTTTCGTTCGGAATGCAGAAGCTTTTTTACATCCATAATCAAGCCTTTGAATACAACGCCGACCCTAAGCGCCTTGAATCCGCCCGCGGTAGAACATGCGGAACCGCCGATCAGCATCACGATAATCATGATCAGAATGCCAAAATCTCCCCATTCCAAAGCGAACTGCCTTGCATAGATACTGCCAAAGCCCGTCGTAGTATGTGCCGACAAAACATTATAGATGATCCTCCTGAACGCAGATACAGCGTCCGGATACACATTCAGCTTCATCAGCCAAAACAGCGCCAGCATACAGGCCACAAAACTGGTGACAAAAAAGCTCTGGGTTTCAATGTTTTTAACAAATTCTTTCCTTTTGCCTTGCCAGATGGCATAATGAAGGCCAAAGTTAAATGAACCGAGAATAAAAATGACCATGGTAATCGTTTCATAAGACAAACTATGGTAATACATAATGTTTTGCGTCATTGGAGCAAAACCACCCGTGCTCCATGAAGACTCAAACATATACAGCCCATGCAGGAACGCAGACACCGGTTTTAGCCCAATAATCATTCCGTCGATCCACAGGCTCACTGTGCCGATCACCAGATAAATCATACTGATCTTCCAGATAATTCTGGCTGTTCCTTTTACATTCGGCACCAGTTCTATATCTTTTCCCTCTCCCACATAAAACTTATAGGCCCCGCTTGCTTCTTTTACCATGAAGGTAAGGGCAAGCACCACCATTCCCTGCCCTCCGATGAAGGTAAGCATATGCCTCCACATGTTTAATCCGGAAGAAAGATGGTCAAGGTCCTGTGTAAGCACAAGCCCCGTTGTAGTAAAACCGCTCATTACGTCAAAGCAGGCATCCAAAAAAGAATTGACATGCCCGCTTAAATAGTATGGGATCGCGCAGAGCATCATTAATATAATCCAAGAAAGCGACGCTACTACAAAGCCGTGTTTCCATTGGACACTGACATGATTTTGCCGTGTATGTCTGCCTAACAAAATCAAAGCCGCACCTACCAATACGGATACGGCCATACTGACTACAAAGTCCAGGAAAGGATTCCACTCCGCAAAAATAAGAGCTGTGATGATTGGAATCATCATCAGGAATGCAACTCCAAGGATAATGCAGCCTGTGTAATAACAGATAATTTCAGCACTCGATACGTTCTTTTCCGCCATTTTTCTTTTCACCTCATTATAATTACCGTCAAGATGAAAAGAACAGCCACATAGGCCAAAACTCCAAGCAGTTCGGACCCAAGGCCGAAGAGTTCAACTTTATTTCGACGCATATTTTGTTCCCCTATTATGTAAATGATTCATGAGGTCAGTCAAAACAGGATGATTGGTGATTAATAAAACTTTATCATCTTTTTCGATCTGTGTATTGCCCCGCGGATAGATCACCTTTTCGTCATGCAAAACAGAAATAATCACGCATTCCTCGGGAAGTTTAAGCTCTTTTACCTTACAGCCACACCATGGATTTTCGGCATTGATGGTTATTTCCGCCAAGACCATAGCTCCCCGTCCCAAAGTTTGAATAATGCGGCAGTCTTCCCTCGCAAGTTCATATTCAATCATGTTGGCGATAACTTCCGTGCTGCATACAATCCGGCTGATGCCGAGTGCCTTAAACATTTCGATATTTTTGGGATTGTTTACACGGGCAATCGTTTTTTGAATGTTAAAACTGATTTTTGCAATTTGACAAATGACCAGATTTTCTTCATCAGTGCCCGTCACGGCGGCAACGATTTCCGCATCTTTGATTCCGGCATCATTTAAAACATCCAGATCCGTGCCGTCTCCACAGATAACCTCTGCGTCCAATTCGTCGGAGATCTTTATACAGGTGTTTTTATCCCTCTCGACGAGTATTACCTGATAATTTCTTTCCTTCAGAGTCTTAAACAGATTGTATCCGATTTTTCCCCCGCCGATAATTATTGATTCCATATTGGTATCTCCCTTGAAAATGATTGGACCAGTTTTTCCTTGTTCTTTTTCGGGATCGTGCATATTATCTTGTCGCCGTACTCGACTTGTTCCTCTTTTTTGGGAAGAAAAACATGACCGCATCTGATGATGCCCGAAATAATGCAGGAATATTTTTCTTCGATGCCTCGAACAGAACCCGGCTTACCTTTGCCGATGAACAGCTCAATGATGTCGTACTCTTTATCCTGTGCCGAAACAATATTGAGACTTCTCGCCGTCAGCTGACTAATCAAAATTTCAACGCCCAGCTGCACGGGACTGATGGTTTCAAGGTTCAGCTTTTGGTAAATATATTCCCTATTGGGGTCATTTACACGCGCAATAATTTTGGGGACATGATAAATTTCTTTTGCAACAAGCGCCACCGTAATATTGATATTATCGTCCGAAGTTACGGCCAGCAAAGCGTCCGCCTGCCGAATACCGCCATTTTCAAGATTGTCGCTGTCAAATTCGATGCCTTTTATTCTTTGCCCGTTGAACCCACTTCCTAAATTGTTCAGTCTGTCGCCGTCCCTATCGATAATACATACGTTGTGCCCTAGATTAGACAGTTCCGTCGCCAAATTGCTTCCTAGCCTTCCGCATCCAATTACGATTATGTACATATTCCACCTCTGTTATTTCACCGCAAAAGCAGTTGCTTTTTTTAACCAGAGAAACATATCATCTTCTGACTTTATATTTCTCCTCGCTTTTGTTCGCATTAAAGACTATCATTATTTTTATAAAGATAGTGTTAAGATACATGAAGGCGGTATTAATACTCTATAAAGACCGGGCAAAGCTGAATTTTTGTCGGCCATAAACCTCCACTTCCCAGCAAAAGGCGGACGATGCAAAATCCTGACACTGCTATATTAGCGTGGATTACGCGGTGGAACAGTTTTTGATTTTTGCTATGATCCGTTGGAAAGCACCTTATTCCTGTCAATCTTCTTCGGTCAGTAGGAAAACCAAGGAGAAGGTCCAATCACCGTTTTTTGAGTGCTTTCCGAAGCGAATAGAGGTCGTCAGAACAAGTCTCACGACCTCTATTTTGATATGCTTATAAATTGACCTTTTTTCAAAATGAGAATCATCAGAACTATAATAGCCTTGTACAAACTGGAATGGGAAGCGCCTATGGAGGAAAATGGAAACCAAACCCAAACAAACCGGGTGATCAACGCCTTGTGGGCAATCCAGGCGATATAAATAAAGATGGATACAGGGAGACACATATAGGTGATGATGGGTTAGGCGACAGAGAACGACATAATACAGATCATGACAACCCGAGAGACCATACCAAACCTCATGATCATATCATAACGTGGGAAAACAATCATCCAAACTTTAGTAAACCAATTAATTACCCGGACGGCGCTCCGGAATTCAAAAAATACGGAGGCTATTTTTATATGGGCGGAAAGATTATCCAAGGGAACACCCCGGAGCAGAATCGTTTTGTCAGTATCAGTGATTTCAAGTGGTGTATGAGTTGCGGTGGCGAAGTGGAATTCATATGGGAGGGTACAACATATACGATTACCTATCCTGAAGGGAAAATCAATATCAGTGAAGCCAATAAGTTAGAAACAGAAAAATGGTGTAACTCCGCCGACGAAGTACTGGAATACATGGTCGGTAAAGACCGGCTACGCGATGTGATTACGAAAGTCACAGTGATCGACCGTACCATTTAATTGTTTCATTCAAAAGCTGAGCAAATTACACCCTGACAAAAGTCATTTTATTCCGCACCCACACGAACAAATTGGCTTTCTTTCTCAATAGGATTTGACCATTATTCTTCAAAAAATTAAACGGGCACTTCTTTAGTGCCCGTTTAATTTGGAATAGCAACCCTTGTTACACGGTGAGTAGAGTGACCCCAAAAGGGGAATGCCTTTGGCACCACGAATTTGCATCAATTTTGACCGAAGCTGAATAATAATTGTGAAATTTAGAAAAATTTTGTATAATAAAAGTTATGATAATATAATTATATGTAAAATTAATAACAAGTTGACCTATTGCAACTTGTTATTGCAATTTGGTATTGATTGGAACACTGACTTTAATTTGATAACAATTTTTTATTTTAATGGCTTTAATAAGCACTTGAATTCTCCGCTATAATGCTTTTTCCAAATTCCTTTTGGCATATAAAAACACCCCAATTGTTGGACAGTATGGTATACTGTCCAACAATTGGGGTGCAGTTCATTTATATCTATATTGAATTTCGATGAACTTTAATGAAAATCATTCCATGATATCACTGGCGAAGAGTGATCCAACACCTGAGAAATTTGGCTACGGCACAAATTATAAACACAAATAAATGTCATTCTTTCAGAGTGTCGTTAGACGGTTGCCTTTGATTTCCTCGGCACTCCATTTAATTAGTGCAAACTTGCCACCTGCATGTTTATCGACACGATTAATCCATTCAATTTCATGTGCAGCCTTTGCCGCCAGCATGGGGTTAGTCGTGTTCGTACCATACAAAGATTGATTGACAATCCACCATTTTGCAGAAATATCCGCTCGTTTTAAATCTTCCTCTAAACGAAGCGACTCATATACAGGAGTCGCTTCTGGCAAAGTCACAATCAAAACTTCGGTTTCATTAGATTTAAGCCTTGGAAGAAGTCGTCTTACTGACTCCGGAATTTCTCCTTTGGTCCGCTTAATTTCGTGGTTGTAGCTTTGTGTGGATTCCAGCAACAGTAAAGTGTGTCCGGTGGGTGCAGTGTCAATTACAACGACCTGATCGTCAGCTTTTTCCACGATCTCTGCAAAAGCACGGAACACAGCTATTTCTTGTGTGCAAGGAGAACGTAAATCTTCCTGTATATAGGCCATATCTTCATCACTCATCCCCGACTCGCGGGCTTTATTCAGCACTTCGGACTGATACTTTTTCAGTTCTTTGTTTTCATCAATATGGCTCATGGAAATGCCACTTGTTTCGTCCAGCACAAGTTTTAAGTGTGCCGCTGGATCAGTCGTGGTCAAATGAACTTTTTTCCCGCGCTTTGCAAGACCCAGCGCCACTGCAGCGGCAACCGTGGTTTTTCCTACACCACCTTTTCCCATTGTGAAGATAACACGCTTGCCCTCTGCCGCCAGCTCATCTATGATATCATTCAACGTAAAAACATGAGAAGCATTCAGTTTTTCCGTACATTTGGTCACATGGTCGGCATTCAACAAAGCACGTACGTTTTCAAGTCCAGTCACATTATAGGCCCTCAGCGGCACCATGCTAAGCGGTAACGTCTTCAAACTTTCCGGCATCGCATTAAGCGCCGCTTGTTGCTTTTCATACAAGCTGGAAGAAAGCGTGTCGCTGTACTCTGTCAATACGCCGTTGACAACTAACATTTGATTACGAATTCCAAGTGTGGAAAGCTCACCAGAGGCCCGTGCAGCTTCTTTAAACGGAGCTGTTTCCGGACGCGTCACAAGAATTAGTGTAGTCAAATTCCCATCGGCCAAAGTTTCTACCGCCTGCTTATAAATTGCTTTTTTACTCTCCAATCCGGAAAGCTGCCCTAAGCAGGATGCACCATGCGTGCTTTCACTAATAAAATTACTCCATGCAGACGGAAGCTGGAGCATACGCAAAGTGTGACCGGTAGGTGCGGTGTCAAAAATGATATGGTCGTATTCCTGCTGGATTTTTCCATTTGTAATAAAATTTGAGAATTCGTTAAATGCTGCAATCTCTACGGTACATGAACCAGAAAGCTGTTCTTCCATGTTAGTCAAAACCGCAGCCGGCAGCTTACCGCGGTAAGGAGCGATGACGCTTTCCCGATATTCGGCAGCGGCTTGTGTGGGATCCAGATTTGCTACAACCAAGTTCGGTACATCAGGGATTGGAGTTCCTTTGTTTGTCAATTCCATAGAAAAAACGTCTTGCAAATTTGAAGCAGGGTCGGTACTGATTAACAGTACCTTCTTCCCACTATCTGCCAGTGATACAGCTGTAGCGCAGGCCACGCTGGTTTTTCCTACCCCACCCTTACCCGTATAAAAAAGGTACTTTGTAAGTTTCATGGTTTGAGGATCAAAAATATTCATTTCAGCAACAGCCTCCCTTGCAGCAGCAGCCACCATTTCTTTTTGGATTTCCCGAAGATTTCCCCAGCAGATCAGAAGGAAGACCCAGCCACTTTGTAAATTCTGCATTGGTAGGGTATCTGCCGGTCAGAACAATTTTTCCGTCCAATACAGCAATCGGTAAACCATCCGGCCCTTTAGCGTTGATAAAGTCATTAACAACCTTATTGTTTACAAACTCCTTCGGAGCATTGTTGAGGTTAAAGCGTCCAATCGTTATGCCATGCTTTTTCAACGTTTCAATCACTGTAGAAATACGGAGCAGTTCCGGGTCAACCCCGACACCGCAAAGTCCGGTAGAACAGCACATGGCAGGTTCAAAAATTTGCATTGTTTTCATAAAAATACACTCCTTATTAATTTGTTTTAATTTTTTGGGAACCAATGTTGTGTTTTATTTGCTATCTTGACTAAAAGAAGCATGACTGGTACTTCGGTTAAAACGCCTACGGTAGTGGCAAGCGCAGCGGCAGAACTCGTGCCGAAAAGAGAGATTGCCACAGCAACAGATAACTCAAAGAAATTGGACGCACCAATCATTCCGGCCGGTGCAGAAATAGAATACGGCAACTTCAAAAGCCAAGCGGCAAAATAAGCAATGAAAAAGATAAAAAACGTCTGAATAACCAGTGGCACAGCAATTAATACAATGTGCAGCGGATTACGAATAATCGTTTCTCCTTGAAATGAGAATACCAACACCAGCGTTAGTAATAGCCCGATTGTCGTTACTCCATCAAATTTTTCAACAAATGTGTTATTAAAATATTCTAAGCCTTTTTTCCTAAGCACCAGTGTCCGGGTTAGTATCCCTCCAACCAGAGGAATTACTACAAATAGCACCACCGATAAAAACAATGTGTCCCAAGGCACCTCAACATTGGAAACGCCCAACAGGAATTTTACAATCGGAACAAATGCCACCAAAATAATTAGGTCATTGGTTGCTACCTGCACCACTGTATAAGCTGGGTTCCCTTTTGTGAGCGTACTCCAAACAAATACCATCGCTGTACAAGGAGCCGCACCTAACAATACAGCACCTGCCAGATATTCTGTTGCAAGTTCCGGCGCAATAAACGCTTTAAAGACTACAAAGAAAAAGAAGGAAGCGATTGCATACATCGTAAATGGCTTAATGAGCCAATTTGCAATCCATGTGACAAATAAACCTTTTGGATTCTTACCGACATCTTTAATGCTCTGAAAATCGACTTTCATCATCATAGGGTAAATCATCAGCCAAATAAGGACTGCCATAGGGATAGATACTTTGGCATATTCAAATTTGTTAAGAAATGCTGGAATCATGGGAAAAAATTTTCCGATAAAAATCCCTACCGCCATACAAAGAATTACCCACAACGACAAATACTTTTGAAAAAAACCAATCTCTGGTTTTTCTGCAGTTTTCAAAATAATCACGCTCCTTATCATATAGAAAATTTTCTATATTTAAACTGTTTTTTTGTCGGTGTCTATCCCATCATGGAACATAGCACCGACAATCGACAACGCTGGCAGCATATCATTTATGCAGCTGCGTCACCGCTCTTTTTGATGGCATATACAATCAGATGTTGAGGAAAATATATTCCCTAACTGTTTATAAAATGCTTGCAAATTATCATTGTTAAGTGAATAGTTTACCCATTTTCCCTCTGATCGTGCGTTTACAACACCAGCCTCTATTAACACTTTCATATCATGAGAAAGTGTTGGCTGAGTAATATGAAATTCCTCTAAAATCCTACAGGCACAAAGCTCCCCACAGGAAAGCATATCAACAATACGCAGTCGCTTTGGGTCTGCAAGGGCTTTTAAAACTTTTGTACTTTCAATATATTTTTGTTCCATTTTATGGCCTCACATAGAATATTTTCTATGTATTAGTATATGCATTCATTAGAAAAAAGTCAATACATTCTTTGAAATTTTTTAAACTATAACAACATAATAAACTTGTAACGCTCCTGCCTAACAGATTACATCCCCAAAAAGGTTACAGCAAGATCTATACTTACGACACTCATCCAAGTACTTTTGGGCTTTGATTTGGCTAAAACATTTTAAGTGAAAGAATTAATACCGTCGATAAGCTTCTGGAATATAAAGTGGGCGGCGACAGACTGCGGAATATTATTACGCAGTCAGAAATTATTGACAGGACGTTATAATAAAACCGATGCAGGCATGTTCTTTTTCATTTGGTAAAAAACTATCCGGATTTCAAAGTTCTATTTAACGATTTTCATAAAGCATTTGAATTAATTTTTTATTTTAAGAAATTTTCAATTATGAGTTCGCATTATGAATGGTTCGCAATTCATTGATCTCAATAAGAAGAAATCCCACGCAGGAGAAACCTTGGCCGGGACTATAGGCGTACTGCTTGTGCGGTTATTTGGATGCCCATATCCATATTGAACAGTATGCCTAAAATGGGTGGAAATCACCGGTCTTGTTCCACATGAGATTAAACTGTTTGATAAATTCCGACGCCATTTTTTCATCCTGGATGCTCATAAAGAACTCGTCGTTTTTTCTCTGCGATGCTTTGGTAAAATTTGCGCTGGCAACGGTTACAACTTTTTGATCCGCGATGGTGATTTTTAGATGCATGAATCCTGGGTGAGAATTCTTTTTGATAGGAATTCCCGCCCTTTTTAATTTTCTGAGAATGAAAAATTGGACAGGTGTTAAAGACATGATTTTGTCAGTTATGATCCTGATTGCGACATTCTGATCTTTAGCCTCCAAAATGGCCTTGAGAATATTTCTATCCGTAAAATTGAATATGGCAATATCGAGTGATTCTTTCGTTTTATTGATGATGTCGATCAGTTTCCCATCGGATTTTTCACCGTATCTCGGGAAACATAAGCTAATGTCGATATTTTCTCCACGATTGTCTTCCATGATACATCTCCTAAATGGATTCCAGATCTACTGAAAGACATTCAGATCATACGAATCATCGTTTTTCCAGTCGATATGAAGAACCTTCTTGAAATCATAGTTTGCGAGTAGAACATTCTCAACGTTAATGCCGTTCTTACGAAGCATGCTAATCAACCACTGGTTATCAGCATGCTTCTGCGCAGGTGAATTCATCGTTTTCGGGGTAACTGGCTGTTTGGATGTCTTTTTCAAAACCAGCAGATAGAATGTTTTTCCGCTGACTTTTAATCACTATCTGCCCTTGACTGTCACAAGATCGGAGAACGTTCCCTGATACAAAACCTGAAGTGAGTCTTTTGGAGGCCCTTCGAGAAGCTTGCCGCTGGATGCGGAAAATCTTCCCCCGTGAGCCGGGCAGTCCCAAGTCTTCTCCGCAACGTTGAAATTAAGCTCCGTGGTCATGTGGGTACAGGAAATATCAAGGATTGTTGCATGATCATCAAAGTCGCGGTAAATACCCGCTTTTTGCCCTTTGAAATTGATAACCCGTCCCTCCCCCTGTTTCAGGTTTTGTATGCCCTCTGTTTTTTCAAATTTTGATTTAATCAATTCTCCGACTGAACCGAAAACTTCCGAGACGGTTTTGCCCATTGAGCTCGAATAATCCCCGCGTTTTCTGGAATACAGTTCCTCATACTGGCAGCTCCCGTTCAAGATGATTTCTGAAATCATATTTCCCGCAAGAGTGCCGCTTGAAAGTCCCCACTTCTTAAATCCGGCAGCTACATAAATATTGGAATCGTCCGAAAGCCTGCCGATATAGGGAATCTGATCCGGGGTATCGTAATCCTGCGCCGACCATTTAGCCAGCAATTCGTTGACACCCGCCAATCGTTCCGCGTATTGAAGCAGATTTTCGTAATGCAGCTCCATATTATCTTCACCACGCGCGGTCGCGTGGTTTTCACCGACGACGATCAGAACTCGCCTGCCGTCCTCAACATGGGTGCGAATCGAGCGGGTCGGCTCGCCGGAACTGATATAGCTTCCGTCCGGCCAATCTTTTTGTGCTTTTACGGCGATTCCATATGCCCTCTTGGCATAAAGACGTGTAAAAAATAGATTGGGCCCATCATAAATGGGATATTGAGTCGCCATCACAAGATGTTTGGCTTTGATCACAATATTGTTTTCACAATAAACTTTTTTAACGTCTCCGTCCTCCACCTTGACGGCCTTAGTGTCGCAATAGATTTTAGCACCCTTTAATACGGCTTCTTTGGCAAGGGCCTCCGCGTAACGGACGGGATGGAAAACAGCTTGATGCTTAAATCCGAGCATTCCGAAGTTATCAGGCGGAAATTCCGGCTTTTCGATATACTCCGAATCGATTTCAAGCTCTTTGGCAACTTCATATTCATGCCGAACCGCATTCCGGTCGTCTTCGGAGGAAGCAAATATATAGGCCGTGTTTTCGGCAAGCTGACAATCAATTTTACCCTGTTTCACCCGTTCTTTTACGAAGTCCAGCGCACCAGCCTGCGATTCGGCATAGAGTTTCGCAAAATTCATTCCATGCTTGTCCGCAATTTTACTGTAGATAATGTTATGCTGAATAGTGATTTTCCCAGTCGTGTTGCCCGTAGTGCCATCGCACAGTTCACCGGCCTCTATAAGAACTGGCTTTACCCCTTTCAGCGCAAGGCGGTAGGCGCAGGTAATTCCCGCAATTCCGCCGCCAATAATCAAAATATCAGTTTCAAGGCTTTTATCGAGCCGTGGGTAGTGTGCCTTCTGGGCAGTTTTATTCCAATAAGATACCGTATCTCCACTCATTTTTTCACGCTCCTTCTAATCATACTTATTATGCTCTGCACTGTAAGAAAAATGTAAGGCAATGCCTGAAGAATCATATCCTAGATAAAAATTCTTACGGGATACTAAAAATATAACTTAATCAAGAAAAGCATTAGAATAAAGGAATCATTCCGCTGATCGTATATTCTGAAAAGCCAAACTAGTTAATTGATGTAGGACCCAAAAGAATATCTTTAAACAGAACATTTGAGATTATCAAGCCCCGGGGCTTTTGGGGAACGGACCGAATAAAATTTCATAGTATAAGGAAAAAGAGAGTGAAGTGAATGAGAGGCATGACAAACTATGACCGTGCATCCGCTGTAAAATATGCTCACAAGTGGGCATTTGAAAGGAACCCTCGCTTTTACAACTATGATGAAATTGGAGGAGATTGTACGAATTTTGCTTCCCAATGCCTATTGGCGGGGAGCAACGTTATGAACTATACACCGACTTCTGGCTGGTATTATATTAATGCAAATCAAAAGTCTCCAGCGTGGACCGGCGTTGAGTATTTTTACAATTTTCTGACACGCCGTACGAACACCGTTGGTCCCAAAGCCGTGGAATGCGAAATTCATGAACTGCAGCCGGGTGACATTGTACAGTTATCCTTTCAAGGTTACAAATTTGAGCATAGTCCCGTTGTTGTTGCCGTATCAGAGCCGTTTGATCCGGCTCACATCTTGATAGCTGCGCACAGCTACGACACAGACTATCGCCCGGTATCCACTTATAAATATGTTATGATTCGGTTTCTTCACATTGAAGGTGTCATAAGTAACAATATTATTTTATGATGACTACATTTTTCAAAAGCCATGTAAAGATTGCTGCTTGACTGTCTTGAGCCAATTGATACCACTAGGTTTTCAAAAAATGCTGTAAAACTACCCGCATCAATTTTTTTAATAATGAAAGGATTCAAACCATAATGGTTCAAATCCTTTCATTATTTTGCTTTTTACGATATATTCAATTGGGGACATTAAAATGACTCGGCCAGCTTTATCTCAAAAGAATCACGCAATGTGTTGATCTTTACCGTTTTATTTAAAATTTTCTCACCATAAAAACTCGGATCTATG
>ENA-UOOK01003751-UOOK01003751.1-fermentation-metagenome-genome-assembly--contig:-NODE-3751-length-16951-cov-35.521958_pt1 | contig 16951 bp, 17 predicted proteins | sample MGYA00245777_ERZ724023 | MGnify/ENA primary metagenome ERZ724023 (study PRJEB28704, sample SAMN03018312) | fermentation metagenome | biome: anthropogenic terrestrial biome; feature: soil...
AATCCCCATAAGGGTTTTAAAAGATAGTGTACGGGTCTTGTTGGAACATGTTGAAAATGGCGGAGTGGACGGGGGTCGAACCCGCAACCTTCGCAGTGACAGTGCGATGCTCTAACCAACTGAGCTACCACTCCATTTGCAAAAATTAGTATATCAAAATATCAATATTAAGTACATACTTCATTCTATATCCTCAGTAAATAGAATTAATCATGCATTAAGATATGCACACCCTATAGTATTTGTTACGCTTTTTTTGTATAATGTATTTGATTCTTAGCACATTAAAACAAAGGAGAAATAATGGAGAACCAGCTAGTAGGAGGAAAAAAGTTTGTAAACTCTTTTTTGGGAGAAATCGAAGTTGAACTATCATTGACACAAGTTTTTGATGGTAAATCCAAGAAAGAAATAATCATTAGGATTCCCCAACAAAACTTTGAGGGAAAGATTAGTCCTAAACGTGGAGCAAATAATGAGCAATCATTAGCTAGCAGTATTGAATCCGTTTTGATTAGGTTTCTTCCCTTTGGGGATTCAAAGAAGCTATCATGGGCATTAGCACGTAAATTTACTCCAAACTAAGAATCACAGGTAGCCCTGAATATATCTTCTCAGTAAGAAATTTAGGGCTACCCACAAAAAAAGGATAAAATTTCAAAAACAGAATGAAGAAATACAGTTTTACATCACACTTAATGTCATACCCAAAGAGTATGAAGCTGGAACTTGGGAAGCAGGTATCCTTTGAGATAGTCCGACTGAAGTGAAATCCCAGTAACAGTAGGTATCAGCACCTGTAGTTGCAGAAAGAGATGTAGCTTCGAAAGGTTTAGATATTAACAATATAAGTCATGTAATTAATTATGACATTCCCCAAAACTATGATGATTACATTCATAGAATTGGAAGAACCGGAAGAGCAGGCAAGAGAGGATATGCTCTAACATTTGTAGAATAAGGAGTAGGACGATATTTCTCCTTGTTAAACATTACAAAAAGATATATCGTGTAGAATAAATTTAAAATTAGTAAATAATAAAATGGGAAGATTTGAAAGAGGAAATAGAGGATTTGGTGGTGGTAAATTCGAAAGAAGACAAATGACCATGTATCCTGCAGTTTGTGATAAATGTGGTAGAGATTGTCAAGTACCTTTTAAGCCATCTGGAGACAAACCTGTCTACTGTAGTAATTGTTTTGAGAAACAGGACAATGGTAACTCCGACAGATTTGAAAGAAGAGATACCGGAAGAAGAAGTTACGGAGATAGGAATGATAGAGGAGACAGAAGAGATAGAGGAAACAGAGAAGATAGAGAGATGTTTTCTGCCGTATGTGATAATTGTGGTCAAGATTGTCAGGTTCCATTTAAACCAAGTTCAGACAAACCTATTTTTTGTAGTAAATGTTTTGAAGAAAAGAATGGATCACATAGTACAAATTCTGCTAGTAAGAGTAGTTGTAATTGTGAGGGACAGACTCAGAAGCTTGATTCAATCATTGAGAAATTAGATAGGATGCTTTTGGTTTTAGAAGGAAAAAATACTCCAAAAGTAGAGAAAGAAGCAAAGAAAGTAGTTAAAAAAGAAGTCAAGAAAAAAGCTGTAAAAAAAGCTAAAGCTACTAAAAAAGTAGAAGTGAAATAGATTAAGTCAATCTATATAACGGGTAAGAAAAAAGGAGGGTACAAGTACCCTCCTTTAATTTTGTAACTATTAAAGATTACTCTTCAATTAGGGTGATATTGGTTGCGTTTAATCCCTTTGGTGTTTCTTCAACATCGTAGGATACTACATCTCCAACTTTTAGTTTTCTATTAGCAAGGTCACCTTCCAAAGAATTTTCGTGATAGAAAATATCTTTCTCAGAACCCTCTTTAGTAATAAAACCAAAGCCCTTATCAGTCACAGTTTTTACTGTTCCTTTTTCCATGATAATTTATGGATAAAATAAGTTAAGCTAAAAGACTTCTACGAAATTACTTTTCGGAAATTTCAAATACTCAGATAACTACCCTACATAATAGCAGAAAAATGAAAGAATAGCGAATATCCTATTTAAGAGCACTTCTTGTCAAAAAATGCTATAATAACAATATAATCTCGTTATTCACACATATGGTTAGATATTCAGTCCTTGCAGTAGGTATTAACAGCACGAAGAAAGAGAAGGCAAAAATCCAAAAGGAGCTTAAATTAGATAATATTAATTTGGATGTTGCATCAATAAAGGAAATTCTTTTTAGATTGGAGGAGGGAAAGATAACAGCATTGATAGCAGGAAAAAATCCAAACAAGTACAATTACATATTAATACAATCTGGTTGGAGTACAACGCATATGGCATATTTACTTCATCTTTACCTTAAATCTCAAAAAATTCCTCATAATATTCCTTCAACACAAAGTACAAAACTTTCTGATATATTTCTTCTTTCTTCTAAGGGTGTATCTGTTCCAAATACCTTTTTTCAAAATGGTTCCAAGATAGATGAGGCTAGGATATTAAAGATAGAAGAAACATGTAAATTCCCCTGCATATACAAAACTGTATTGGGTTCCTTAGGTTCGAATGTGTACTTAGTCAATAGGCGTGAAGATATTGAGGAAGTAATTCGTAAAAATGGGAAATTAAATAAATATATATTTCAGGAATATATTCCAAATGATTTTGATTACAGGGTTGTAGTAGCGAACGATATTGCGACTTCTGTATGTAAGAGAACACGGGTAGATGACAAGTATAGAAATAACGTTGCATTAGGTGCTACAGAGGAGTTTGTGACCATAGAGAATACACCTCTAGATGTCTTAGATATAGCAGTAGGAGCTTCACACGCATTAAAACTTAACTGGGCAGGTGTTGATGTTGTTACAGATAATCGTACAAACAAGAACTATGTTTTGGAAGTAAATAGAAGACCTGGATTAACAGAGAAATCATCTGAAATCAGTGCTCTTTATGGATATTTAAAAGGGTTAGCTCCAATAAAAGATTAGAACAAGGATTACTTGCGGATACTCCGGCCCAGCAAAAAAGATACTTAAAGGGAGTTTTTGGATTGAGATAATTCTTTGGTTAACATTTATTGTCCCTGGATTAATATATTCAATTTGGAGATTAGGGAATCAGGTACATGAATGTCCTAAGTGTAAGAGCCAATCAATGATTCCTGTGGATTCACCAAAAGCCCAAGAGATGCTTAAGAATCAAAAATAAAAGTTTGTTTCGTGTATAAAAATTTGTTAAATGTCCTAATTATTGCTGTTGATTTGTTTCAAAATTTTCTTTTTTGTGGTCTCTGAAGAGTAGTAGAAAAGTTATCAAAAGAAGAATTAATCCCAAGAAAATATACAAAGGTGTTCTCCAATTAAATTCCTTTACTTCTCCCTCTGATACCTTCACAACAATTTCCTTGTTTGTACTCATAGCTCCCAAGACCTCTGATTGATAAATTTGTCCATTGTGTTCTATCTTCACCTTGTAATTCTTTCCTGCCTCTAATCCAAGTACCACTATTTTCCCACTATTGTCTGTTATATATTCCCTCCCATTAATCTCTACTTTGGCTCCTACCGTGGGATTCCCAGCAGGATTGAGGAATTGGATTATTTGTGCATTTCCTTTGTTATCCTCTTTCTCGTTTTGTTTACTCTCTTGTTCATTTTCTTCTAATTCTGATTCTTCTTCGATTTGTTCATTTTCTTCAGTCAGGTTATCTTCCTCTTCTGTTTCAATTACTACCCCTAATTTCTCAAGCAACCATACTGGGAAATTCTCCAAGCCTACAATCAAAGACAGTGTTTTTGATTCTGAAGAGTTGTTTGATGGGTCCTTACTGTAGTACTCTATCGTATTTGTACCAATTAATACATTTAACGAAATTGAAAAATTTCCATTGATATCTGCTACTGTAGTATATGTGTTCCCTCCATATACAAAGAAAACTCTGCTTAATGACTGGGTTACACCTTTAATCGTTGCACTTTGAGAAGTAAAGTACATTGTTAATGGATTTATATTGGGGATATTTTGTATCTTCCCAATATCAGTAATACTTACACTTGGGATATGTAATACAACCGTATCTGAATATGTCAATGATTCTGTATTGAAGGTATCTTTGTATTTTACATAGATTGTTTTTGTACCTAGGACATTGTCAAAAGTCCAGGGCTTTACTGTTTGATATGGTTCCCACTCACATCCTGTGAAGGTTTCATTTGAACATATCATCATGGAGGTTACTGAGCTTAGGTTGTCACTTGCACTAAGTGAAAGGGTTACAGAAGGGGTTGTGGTATATTCAGAACCTTGATTGATACTTACACTACCAACTGGAGGAAGCCTATCAAAAGAGAACTTCTGAATACGATGATTACTTGTATCAGCAATAAAAAAATTAAAATTATTATCAATAATTATTCCACTTGGATATGAGAATTTTCCGTCCTCTTTACCTTCTGAACCAAATTTTAAAACGAACTCCCCAGAAGGGGAAAGTTTTTGTATACGCTTATTACCATAATCATTAACGTAGATAAAGCCATTTGAATCTACAAATACATCCTCAGGAATTTTAAGTTGACCATCAGCAGTACCACTTGTTCCGATTTTTGCAACAAATTGACCGTCTGAATTAAATTTCTCAATCCGATTATTCAAATAATTAGCAACATATATATTTCCACTGTTGTCTACGTAAAGGCCAAAGGGAGTGTTAAATTGACCGTCTCCCGATCCAGATTTTCCTATCTGACAACCACTTGTACATTTTTGAAAAACTGAAGCCCCATCATCTACACCCCAACCAATAGTAAAAATGAAGTTCCCAGAGGAATCAAATTTCTGAATACGATGATTATACGTGTCTGTAACATAAATATTCCCAGAATTGTCTGTAGCTAAATAGGAGAAGTTGGCAAATTGTCCTTCTGCCGTTCCTGAGCTTCCAAACTTCATTATGAATTCACCATTTGAGTTAAATTTTTGGATACGTTTGTTTTGTATGTCTGCTACATAGACATTGTTATCCTTATCAATCGCCAGTCCGTACATTCCTCCAAATTGTCCGTCTTCCGTTCCATTAGTTCCAAATTTTAATAAAAATTTCCCAGAAGAATTAAATTTCTGAACACGATAATTTCCACTATCAACAACATAAATGTTCCCATCTGAGTCGGATGCTATGTCTTTGGGAGATATAAATTTCGCATCATCTCCCGTATTCCCTCCAATTTGGGAAATAAAGTCCCCCGAAGAATTAAATTTTTTGATTTTAAAGTATTGTGCTACATAAATGTTTCCAGCACTATCAATTTTCAAATCAAAAGGATTAGATACCTGTCCGATTCCAATCTTTGAATCAAAAATTCCAGAGGGACTAAACTTTTCTATTCTATTGTTAAGATAATTTGCAACAAATATATAACCATTACTGTCCAAATCTATTCCGTACGGATAATTTAGTTGTCCATCTCCACTCCCCAGACTACCAAACTGAGATTGATATACTCCAGAAGAGTCAAATTTCTGAATTCTGTGATTTCCAGAGTCTGATACAAATATTTCTCCACTTTGATTCAATGCTATCCCCAAGGGGGTTTTAAACTGACCATTGCCTATTCCATTGACCCCAAATTTCGAAAGGTAATTTCCCAAAGAATCAAATTTCTGAATTCTGTGATTTCCAGAATCTGATACATAAATATTATCCTCACTATCAATAGCAAGGAAATATGCCGTTTTTAGTTGACCATCACCACTTCCAGAACTTCCGAATTTTAATAATAACTGTCCCGAAGAATTAAATTTCTGAATATGGTTAGTTCCTACATCTGATACATATATATTACCCAGACTATCTACTGCTATTCCCGAATTAGAAATGAACTGTCCATCCCCCGTTCCGTAGGATCCAAATTTCATCACGAACTCTCCAGAGGAATTAAATTTCTGAATACGCTTAGTTCCTACATCTGATACATATATATTACCAACACTATCTTTAGCAATGTACGTCAGACCCCCAATCTCTCCGTTCTCTAGATAACCCCCAAGGCTAAAAATGTGTAATGGTAAATCTGTTTCATTCCAAGCTTGAATCGAACCAAGGCCATATAAAGTTATAAAAAAGATAATCAAAATTGTTACAATTCTCTTGGCGAATTTCATATTTTACTTGTTATCAAAACTTCCATTTATTTGCAATAACCTCTAAAAAACACCACATAGACCAAAAGGTTATTAAGTATATATTTCCTTAACACTCAAATCAAGATAAAAATCTTGCTCTCATACTACATGATAGACAATATATAACCTGTATTAAATTACTCTGTACTATCAAAATACCTTTTAAACTATTAAACCTCATAAATTTCAATTTGCTCTTATTTTATTTTATCCTTCAATAAAAGTGTATAGGATACAATTACAAAGACATCTAGAACCTAGCCAATTTCTTTGTTATACTTTACCATGTTACTAACTACCCTTAAACAAATGGATAAAAGAAATAGAGCAATTGTGATCCTCTCATTCCTTTTCCTTATCTCTATCTCTGGATATTTCTATCTAATCTCCACTCAAAAAGATAAGACAGATGTACTAAGCGAAACATCCCAATCAAAAAGTGTTCTTCCTGAAAGAATCATTCCACATAACTTAAGATTAACAATCATCAAACCCGAAGACACATTCAAGGCAGCCGAACCTAGAATGTTCAGTGCCCTAGCACAGGGAAATGGAAAATATGCAGATAGAATAAGGTGTAGATGGGAATTTTTTGTAAATGAGGGACGAGAAGATGGATATTACAAAATTATGGACAACATGGGAATACTTGCGGGAGAAACCAAAGAGGTTTGTGCATTCACATCAGGCTTTATCGATGCTCCTGGCTCATTAAGAGTTAAATTAACCATGGTTGTATTTGACTCAGTCAATGAAAACTTAGAAACAATCGAAGTTGAGAGAATGTTCACTGTTATCTAATCATACCTCAGTGCTTTTACGGGATCCAATTTCGCAGCCACCATTGCAGGATAGATGCCAGCTAAAATCCCAACAACAATACTTCCCAAAGTGATATAAAGAGAGTTAAGTATTTGGAAATGGAAGAACTGATTAACAGAGGTAAATCCCTGCTGTTTTAGGATCTCGACAATGAAAGGGTCTGAAATTCTCATTAATCCATATGTTAAACCTAGCCCCATAAGTCCACCAATCAAACCAATCATTGCTGATTGAGTTAGAAAAACAAAAAGCACCTGTGTATTGGAAGCACCAATAGCTTTAATGATTCCAATCTCCCTTGTCTGTTCATATATACTCATAATCATTGTATTTATTATTCCTATCGATGCAACGAAAGCTGAAATACTACCAAAAACAATTAATGCAATAGTTAAACCACTTGTTAAGGTTTTAATAAAGTCGACAATAGTTTTTGTTGAAATAACATTTAATCCAGTATCTTTCGTTATATATTCTTCAATCTGTGTCGTTTTTGCTTCCTCCGTCTTTACCAGTAATTGGCTATACCCAACCTTACTCAAATATTCTTCCTCACTTTCAAAACCTCCAATATCTACCAATATACCCAAGGCTCTCTGCGGATTAATCCAAAATGCATCAGCTTTTGTCTCAACCACTCCTTGAATCACAAATTCAAACTGTGCATCAATGGAGTTTCTGTTCGCTACTGAAACAAAAGATTGACTAGTTGAGCGTTTCGCAATAATTTTTTTACCAATTATCTCATTTGGAGATATCTCAAAAAACGATGTAACAAAATCACTTACAAAAATTCCATTTAATTCAAGATTTGGATTTGTCCCAATAAATGATCCAAAGGCTTCATCAGTCCCTGGGATATCGAAGGCCTGAATCATCCCAGACGGATATGGGGTTTCATCTCCCTCCAGATACATTTCGAAACCATTAAGCACAAATATTGAATTTATACCTTTGACACCTTCTAATCCCTCAATTTGATTTTTAATATCTTCATTAATAATAACCTTCTCTTTCTGCTGAACTTTTTTCGAAGGAGCTGAATTCATATTTCCAAAAGCCATAAAATCAGTTGAAGAAACATACAAATCTGTAGGCTTAAAAACTGAGCTAAATTGGGTAAGAATAGCTCTTTGTAAATCCGTCATCCCAAAGAGAATAGATGTCATCAACATTACGGCTATCATTATTCCCAAGCTTGTTAGGAATGTTCTTAGTTTTCTCCTTGTGATTAAACTCAAAGCATATTTAAACATTCTTACCATCTACTAAAGTAATTACTCTGTCAGTTTTTGCAGAAATATTTTTGTCATGAGTTACAAGTATTACTATAACACTTTCAGTTTTGTTCAATTCCTTTAGCAACCTAATTATTGATTCTCCTGTCTTACTATCTAGATTCCCCGTAGGTTCATCAGCTAAAACTACTTTTGGATTATCAATTAACGCTCTTGCGATTGCTACCCTTTGGGCTTGTCCTCCAGAGAGTTCTTTTGGGAAATGCTTTCTTCTGTTTTTCAAATCAACCATTTCTAAAAGGGATTCTAACCTTTCATTTACATCAATATTCCTGTTTTTTACAAATTTCAAAGGAAGTAAAATATTTTCTTCAACAGATAGGGAGGGAATGAGGTAAAATTGCTGAAATATTGTACCAACAATATTTCTTCGATAGAAATTGGGGTTGTATTCTTTAATATTTTTACCATCAATGGATATTCCCCCGGTATATTCAAAATCTAAACCTCCCATAATATTTAGCAAGGTAGATTTGCCTGAACCGGAACTTCCTACAACAGAGATAAATTCTCCCTTCTGTACCTCAAAAGATACTCCTCTTAAAGCTTCAACGGAGACCTCTTTACTCATTTTATATACTCTTTTTAGGTTTGATATTTCGATAAAGGACATAGGATAGGGTTTTCAAAATTGGGTAACCATATTACAATACAACAAAGAGTGTATTTGAGCAAGAAAGATTAAAATTTCATTGTAAATTACTCTTAATTGTGTGAGAATTGGTCATTAAGCAAATTAAAACAAATATAGGGATATAACTTAGCTAGCAAAAAGACCCTTCTTAGAAATTAATTCCTTTAATAATATAAATTTTAATATGGCAAATAGCTCAAATTTGATTAACAAAAAAGTCCTACTTGGAATGAGTGGGGGTGTTGATAGCTCTGTAGCTGCCCTACTACTTAAAAACGCTGGTTATGAAGTGATTGGAGCAACAATGCAACTTCATGATTACTGCAATAACGAAGATTTAATAAAAGATGCCAGAGAAGTAGCAAAGAAACTAGGAATTGAGCATCACGTTTTCAACATGAAAGAACAATTCAGAGGGTATGTCATTGATTACTTTGTAAAAGAGTATCAGCAAGGAAGAACACCTAACCCATGTATTGCTTGTAACAAATATCTGAAGTTTGGAGCAATGGTAGACAAAGCAAAAGAAATGAACATTTCCTATATTGCTACTGGCCATTACGCAATTATTGTCAATGAGAATGAGAAGTTTTTTCTTAAAAAAGCAAAAGATGAGAAGAAAGACCAATCATATGTACTTTACAATTTAACTCAAGAGCTTCTCTCTCAAACACTCTTTCCTTTGGGTAATTACTGCAAAGAAGAGATAAAAGAAATTGCAAAGAAACACAAGTTAAATGTTGAAAAAAAACCAGAGAGCCAAGAGATCTGCTTCATTCCAGATAACAATCATTTCAGATTTGTCACGGAGAACGCTCCAAACAGAATTAAGAAAGGAGAAATTCTTGATACCAATGGAAATATTTTGGGATATCATGAAGGGACAGCAAAATATACCATTGGCCAAAGAAAGGGATTGGGTGTTTCTTCAAACAGGCCTCTGTTCGTTGTTGATATTGTTGAGGAAAATAATCAAATCATACTTGGGAGCAATGATGATTTGTTTTCTAAAGAATTAATTGCATCAAATTGCAATTGGATTTCTGGAGAGTATCCAAAGAAGAAATATACTGTTAAAGCTAAAATACGATACAAAGCTCAAGAGCAAGAGGCAACTATCTTCCCTCTTTCCGAAGGGGAAATAAGGGTTGTATTTACTAAACCCCAAAGAGCAATTACAAAAGGTCAATCAATTGTATTTTACGACAAAGAATATGTTCTTGGTGGTGGGATAATATCTGAGGTGAATTAAAAAAATTCAAAAACCCCAAATGACAATTCAAATCAAAGTTAAAACAAAACAACAAGAATCGAAAATTCTTCAAACAGGAGACTTTGAATATACTGTTTGGGTAAAAGCACTTCCTGATAAAAACAAAGCAAATGAAGAAATTGTTTCCCTCCTTGCAAAGCATTTCTCGGTGAATAGAGATGAAATACAAATTAAGACTGGTAAAACATCCTCGAGAAAAACAATACTGATTAAAGAGGAATAATTTGACATAAACTCAGTATATTCCTAAGATTTAATATACATATTTAAATTCTGTATAAGTATAAATATGGCAACTCAAAGACAGAGGACTGCTTCAAAGAAAAATATTAAAAAAGCACTAAAAACGTGGAAATTAATGACTCACAGGCAGAGAGCTTTAGCACAACCAAATGGGATAAAGAGAGCAAAACCTGGTAGTACAGGAGAAGGAAACTATTACCGAATCGAGATAAGAGAGAAAAGTCAGTTTTCTTCATTTAGGACTCAAGATGTTGGAGAACGAGGTGGGATACAAAGAATTGCCGGACACAGACCAAGTGGAAGTTGGGATACACAAGCATGGCTAATTGAGAAACCATTAGCCAATATTGTTGGCGACACATTAAAAAGCAGACACAAGGATGTTCAGGAAGTATTTGATTCTCTAGGTTCAAAGCCAAAACTTGTAAAAGGAGATATATTCCAAGCAAAGCCAGAGAGAAATGTTCCAGAAAAAGACAAACCCACAGATGCTATGAAAAAAGCATACGAAGCAAGAAGAAAGGGTTAGAATTCTGCAAATATCTTCTTTAACCTTCCATCAACCCTCACCATATTCCCAGAGGGCAAGCAGATTTGAGGTGCTGTATGACCAAAATCCATATTTTGAATAACTGGAATTTCTTTGTTGTATTCTCTAATAGTATTTAGAATTGTTTCTCTTTGTTCTTTTTTGTATTCAACTTTCTGTTCGTCTGTATTCTGTTTACTAAAATCCCAAGCTTTTGGTCTTCCAACAAATATTGCCCTTACTCTTGAGAGAATTCCCCTCTCTCCAAATGCTCTTACCACTCTCCTAACATAGGAAGCTTCCGGAATTTCTTCACTACTTTCAAAAAACAATACAATGTTCTCAAAATCCTCAAGAGATGGGATTTGAATATTGTGCCTTAAAATTTCATCAATTGACTCAATACACCCTCCCCACAAAACCCCCTGTGCATCACCTTTTCCATCCCAATACCAGCCCTCATTCCCCTGATATATCCTTCTTGTATTCAACAAAGAATCATCAAACCAGTTCAGACCAATGTCATTGAATTCTTTACTAGATTCTAACTCAAATTCACCTATCTCAAAGAGTGCATGCTTTAAATATTTGATCGTAAACTCATCCATCTGAACTTGCATCGCAAACTCTGTAAAAAGAGCTCCACCGTAAAATGCGGGGACACCACATGACCAAAGATGATTAATGAAATGTGTATTGTCACTAAACCCAAAGTATGGCTTAGGATTGTTCTTAAAGACATCCTTAGGTAAATTCTTTATATATGTAACTTGATCATCCCCACCCAAGGTTGAAATTACAGCCTTTATCTCTGGATTACTAAAAGCATCAATTAAATCCTGTGCTCTTTCTTCTTTCGTTGCTCCTTTCTTTTTTGTGAAATTCATTTCAACTGGTTCAAGTTCGAAAACTTCTTTTACTCTCTTTAAACCTAATTCATATACAGCTGGCCAAATAGCCGGTGCTACCGTAGAAGGAGAGACAATTGCAACCTTGTCACCTTTGTTTAATTTCGGTAATTTTGTAAATTGCATAACTAAATGATACCTCAATTGACAATCGTATTAAATACTGACAATATTAATATATATTTAATTTGAACTTACATATTTACATATGGAAGATATTCAAAATGAGAAAAAACCTTTTCTCAAAAAGGAGAGTACAACCCTAAACAAGAAGTGGGTAAGGATTGTATTAATAGTATTTTTAATCCTTTTGGTACTTTGGTTACTCTACTCAGTCTTATCATACGAAATTGATTTGTTCCCATTAAAATTTACTAAGATACAATAATTTTTTAATTTATAAATATGAAAATACCAAAATTTAAACCTTTAGCAGAAGGAAGTGAGAAATCAAAGAATATATTTAAATATATTCTTAGTGGTGGGTTAATTGTTCTTTTAACAGCACTGGGGTTGGAAGTATCAAACAATGATTATGACCTTGGAAAAATTCTTGAGGGTTCTTCATGGAAAGATGCAAAAGTTATGAGGGACAAGGATGGGAATGTAGTGACAGATGGTAGCGGAAAGTATACGAATGACTATAACTGTGATGATTTTGATTCTCAGGATCAAGCTCAAAGATTTTTTGACAAAGTGAAAGCTGATACAGGTAAAGATCCAAATCGATTAGATGGAGACAAGGATACTATTGCCTGTGAAGATTTACCTAAGGAGAAGAGCTCGGAGAATGAAATCATAGATAAAGTGGTTGATGCTATTGGAGAGTAGATATAATTCTATTTAAAGCTATTTGCAAAAGAAGCTCCTTTTCTAATCCTTGATTCCAAAGGGCTTTTAGTTGGCTTCGTATTGTTGACCCAACAATGAAGGAACTGTCCTTATGTTGTGCTTTCACCGGGAAATCCGTACCTAGTAATATCTTTTTAGCTAAGTTCGGATATCTGTTTACAGCATCTGAAATAATTCTTGCCTTGTTTTTGTTTATGCATATACTGCTATCTAGATAGATGAAAGGATATTGCAAAGCTAACTGAAGGGAATGGCGGATTAGGTATAATCGCGAGAATAATGGAGATTCATTTTCTTCAAATTTCTTCCAGTAACTTTCTGCCTGAATATTTTTACCATCACCATAGCTTACAATTCTTGGATGTGCATATGCACCACAATGCCCAATTATTATTGGGACTACACTATCTCTCTCCATCATCTCTTCTATTAAACTATCAATCGTATCTGGAGATGTTAAATGCATGGATTCTACCCTGTCATCGAAATGAATCAATAAGGGTAATGATCCATACTCTTGCGAAAGAGAAATTGCTTCATTCAAATTCTCAAAGGATATTTGATAATCATCATATACTGGGTGCAATTTAATCCCCTTAATGAGACCCTTCTTATAAAGATCTTCGAATTTCTTTCTGTTAATTTCTTTTGGATTATGTATAAAATAGAAAGGTATTAAAGAGCAATTGACTTCCTTCTTCTCTAAATTGTTAATCAAATTTGTTATCGTTTCTTCATTCTCAAATATTACACCTGCTTCTACAATATTCTTATCTGACAAATAGCTGACAATCTTTTCACCCTCTGGGACTTTCCAACTCTTCCCCTTCATATTGTCTATATGCATATGGATATCTGAGAAACTTCTATCAATAATATCCTCAGGCAAATTCCCTTGTTCTTCTTTGTAAACTATTGGAAGAACATTGTCAGAGAGCATAAAATCATAATGTGGTTTCTGTTGGGCAGAAAAAACGGCTAGCTCATTTTCCATATATTTTTTTAATAAGATCTTGCGAAAAGGGCGAGTTTCGCACCATCTTTACCTGTATAAAAGCACTTTCCACTTTCATCTTCATGCTCAAATGGAAAACATCTGACTGTTGCCATCGTATCTGTCTTTAATTGCTTTTCATCTTCACTACTACCAGCCCAATACCCAAGAACAAATTTCTTGTTATCAATTGCTTTCTTAAAATCGTCATAAGTCTCTACTCTCTCAGTATTCTCTTCCATTCTCTTTAGAGCATTTCTGTAAAGATTCTCCTGTATCTCTTCTAACAGGTTAGAAATCTTTTCTTTAAGTTCATCTCGTTTTACTGTGATTTTCTCTTCGGTATCTCTTCTTGAAAGTACTACACATCCTTCCTTTATATCTCTTGGTCCAATTTCAAGTCTTACTGGGACACCCTTCTTCTCCCATTTGTATAACTTCTCTCCTACTCGCTCATCAGAAAGATCTGCTTTTACTCTAAAGTCTACTTTCAATTCATTCATGATTTTTTCAACTTCACTATTCACTTCATTTTTAAACTCCTCTTTTGGCCAAACAGGGACAACAACTACTTGAACAGGAGCTACCTTTGGAGGCAATACCAACCCTCTATCATCACTGTGTACCATGATCAATCCACCAATACTTCTTGTACTCATTCCCCAACTCGTTTGATAACAGTACTTTGTATCTCCATTCTCATCAGTAAATTTCAAATTGAAAACCTTTGCAAACTTATCTCCCAAGTTATGAGATGTTGCAAACTGAAGTGCCTTACCATCTTGCATCATCGCTTCGGTAGTATATGTGATATCTGCACCAGCAAATCTTTCTGAATCTGTTTTCTTTCCAGTATAAAGAGGCATTGCTAAAAATTCCTCGGCAAATTTCTTGTAAATACTTAACATTAACTGGGCTCTTTCATCTGCCTCCTTAGCTGTCGCGTGTGCTGTATGACCTTCCTGCCAAAGAAATTCTGTACTCCTTAAAAACAGTCTAGGTCTTACTTCCCACCTTACTACGTTTGCCCATTGATTTATCAATACTGGTAGATCTTTGTAAGAGGTCACCCATCTAGAGTAAGCATCGTACATTATGGTCTCAGATGTTGGTCTAACAACGAATGGTTCTGTCAATTCTTCTCCTCCCGCATGTGTTACAACTGCGACCTCTGGAGAAAATCCCTCAACATGTGATTTTTCTCTCTGAAGAAATTCATAGGGGATGAAAAGAGGAAAGTATGCATTTTCAACTCCTGTCTCTTTAATTCTTTTGTCAAACTCTTTTTGAATATTCTCCCAAATTGCATACCCGTAAGGTTTGATAATCATGGTACCCTTTACTGGTCCATGCTCAACTAAATCAGCGACTTTGATCACATCTAAATACCACTGCGAGAAATCTGATTCTCTAGTACTAATCTTCTTCTCATCATGCTTATTGTTTTCTCCCATGTTAAGATTTTGCTTATTTAATACTGTAATTCTAATTGAAAAAATCCTTAAAATCAATGACAACAAAACCGAGCATCTAAATTTCAGGCAAAGAATTCTTTTAATATATCCCTATGCTCCGTAGTCAACCTCTTCTCTTTCATTTTCAATCCGAACTCCTCCATACCCCACAATCTAATTACTCTGTGAGTGTAATTCTCTGGGAATATTTTTAAACCATGTTTAACAACATACTTTAATTCGTCTAATGAGTTTCCAGGAAGAATCATTTTCCCCCATGGTTCAAATTGAGCTTCTGAGATTTCTAAATCAAAATGGTTTCTTTCCTGAATTCTCTTTAACCTTGATAGAGGCATACTCCAAGGGAGATAAAAAGACAAAGCTTCAATTCTTTTTAAAAATGGACGAATCTCCGGAATCATTGAATAGTAGTTAATCCCAACAGTAAGCTGTTTCCATTTGTATAGATCTTTTTGAACTAATATCTCAAAAAAGTGTAACAACTTTCTTAAATCTTTCCTTGCTGCACTATCCATCATTAACTTGTTCTTTGGGAAATATTTATGAAGAATATTTGCAATTTCAACCAAGTACTCATCTGACATTAGTAATTGCTTGTGGCCAAATCTGTTGAAACATTCATTCTCTATCTGAAAAGATATTTTCTTTTCCTGTCCGTAATTCTTCTTAAGTAAATCAAGAAGCTTTTGAAAATATTCAATGGCATATTTTGCTAATTCAGAATCTTTTTTGACAATAGCTCCTCTCTTCACTTCAATATACGAAGGAATATGTTCTTCTGGCCATCTCATCACCTTTATCGGACCTACATTTAGACATACATTACAATTATTTGTTAAAAGATACTCAATATATTTTTCGTAATATTCCAAACTTACGCTTCCATTCTTTTCAACCGTATTCCATCTTAGCCCTAATCTAAAATCTTGAATTCCTAATTCCTTGTTAATTAACTTTAATGTTTCAATCGGATTACTGTCTCCAAGATATTGCGAATATTCTGGGGAGAAAGAAGTACCCCAAACAATCTCTTTGTTCATATGCATATTTTACACGATATGGAGGAATATATATAATGAAATATGATACTTACTGGGAAGGAAATTAAGAAACAGGTAAAAAATGGAAATATTGTAATCAAACCATTTGATGAGGAATGCATTAAACCAAACAGCTATGTATATCACTTAGGAGATACGTTAGTTGAAGTTTTAGATGTTGGAGACAAGAAGAGGAAACCTAAAACAAGGAAAATTAAAATACCACAGAAAGGATATGTTTTAGAACCCAAAAGACTTTACCTAGGAACAACAGTTGAAACAATTGGAAGCAAAGAATATGTAACCTCATTAATTGGAAGAAACAGAATTGCAAAATTAGGAATGTTTCTTCAGATTACAGCAGATCTAGGTCAATTGGGGAAAGAGCATAGATGGACACTGGAGATTACTGTCGTGCAAAATTTAAGAATATATCCTAATATGGAGATAGGACAGGTGACATTCTGGGACACGAAAGGGGAAAAGAATATTGGTGATGTTGAATTCTATGCTACTAAAAATGAACCCTTCCCAAGTCAACTATTTAATCAAAAAGCAAAATGATTCTTACAGGAAGTCAAATAAAAAAAGAAGTAGAAAAAGGAAGGATCATCATTGATCCATTTAGTGAAGAAGATATTGAAACTAACTCATATGATTTCCATATTGATAATGTTTTGTATAC
>ENA-UOOK01003752-UOOK01003752.1-fermentation-metagenome-genome-assembly--contig:-NODE-3752-length-16948-cov-10.399396_pt1 | contig 16948 bp, 22 predicted proteins | sample MGYA00245777_ERZ724023 | MGnify/ENA primary metagenome ERZ724023 (study PRJEB28704, sample SAMN03018312) | fermentation metagenome | biome: anthropogenic terrestrial biome; feature: soil...
AAATGGATGCTAATACTATAATCGCATCCGGCTTTTGCTATTGCGCTCTGCCGGGCTTTGAGGGCTGTGTCCGCATCATCCAAGGCGTTGCCATCATCCCATCCGGTACGCATGGTATCAAATCCGCATCGTTTCAACTCTTTTTCGAGGTAAGCTGCTACCCCGACATTTGCGATATGCTCCTTAAACTGATCGCCTTTTTTGATTGTGATTTTATCGTTAACCTTTATGTCGTGCGGCATGGGTGGAGTACGTTTTCCGGCTGTGTTTGTGCCATGCCCGCAATCAAGATTAATCTTTATCGACATTCTTTTCGTCCTCCTTTAAGTCTGCTTTATCGTCAACCTGTTTCTGAATATTTTTAATAATCGGCTGTAGAAAGGCTGGTATCTTGGCTCCGATATCTTTAATATTTTCGAGGATGCTTATTAATTCATTACAAATCTCCCACACGGTCACCGCGCAGGCAAACAAAAAACATACTGGTAAGCTCACGCCCACGGTTTTTGTTGCGTAAATTATAAGCATATCTACTATTACCCCGACCAGGACTAAAAGCCACATACAGATCTTCTTTGCAATTCCCCGGAAAGATTTATAACTATTGACCTTTTCGCCGCGGTAATTGCTTGCAGCTATGCCGGTGCCATAATCAATTAAATTACACAGTAGCAAAATGATCATAGGGATAGCTAATATCCCCATCCAACTTGATAGTAGTGTCAAAAATACGATTACTTCAGCTTTAACCTTATCCATTTCATACCTTCTTTCTTTTAAATAAAACAGGGCTATAAGCATTACGCCTATAACCCATCGTCTTACTCTGTAAATGTTTGATTCAGATATTCAAGTGCCTCCGAAGTCTCTTCATTGGTCAACCACCCGTTGAGGTTCCACGTTGCGATTACCTCTTCATAATAGGATTTTTCAAAAGCCTTTGTCGAAATGCTTCTCTTAATTACATTTAAAAAACTTTTCATATCGTTCACTTCCTTTCTCCTCCCAGCGACATCATAGCAATTACGTTTGTCAGGTCGTCTATGTTAGTATTCAAAGCTTGCAGTGTCCTTTCGACCGCATCTGTGCCGACACATACAATATAAATATCTGTAACGGTTTTATCGTCGATCTGTACCTTCGGTGCAAAGGTCAGTGTCTTAAAGCTTACACAATCGTTGTATGTAGTGCCGACCGTTCCGTCTGCTAGGACGTGTTCGATTACCGCTAAGTTGTCGGGGTTTTCAAACTCTGCCAAGATGTCATAATAATTGAGATCAGACGTAAATTTAAAATATCTTAACCTGTCTCTCTCTTCAATTCCCATCGGGATGAGTATAAATTCTGTTCCGTTGCTTAATCGGATTCTTTCTATATTTTCCATAAAATCATCCTTTCTTTTTTATTTTTAAACACACAAAAAAGACACCCATAATTGGATGCCTCTTTGTTGTAGTATGTTTTTAGATAGACCCTTTTGCTTTGCCGGTATAAATATTATAGCAAACATTAGTTCTAATTTCAAGCGCAAATCCTTTTTTAGTTAGTGAGCTAAATAAGAATATTAGTAATATTGGAGATTTGAAAGTTATCAATGTAGGTAGCGATTCAAATTTACCTGATAATCCGAGTGAAAAAATCGGGCGTGAGACGCCATATATTATCATTAAAACAGGAGGATCTGGAATGTTTTTAGGATATGAAGCTACCCCTACGTACGGCATACAGCTAAATTTGAACTATTATGCAAGTTTAAGATATCGGATCAAATCAAATTCCTCAGCATTTGGTGATTGGATAGCTTTAAAATAATCAAATCATCAAAATGCTGGTTAAGTAGTTGCTTGTGTAAACTTATTCCATTTACCCCAATCGACATATATGTACCTGCGATAAGAGCCTGTTGTTCCTTTGTAAATTACGTCCTGGAAGCCGAACCTCGTTCCAGATGATTTGTCTTTCAATATGATTGAAAAAACAGTACAGTGAATATTTGCCACAGGGTATCCTTTTTCGATCGTAATGGCGGAGGCATCCGTGCTGTGTATGATCGCATTGCAATCTATATCGTTTAGATTTGTTACAGCGGATAAAATTGCAAATCCGTTTACACCATTTAGCATATTCTTATTTAGCTCAGTAACTTGGCTGCTTAATTTGTTAGTTACGACCGAGCTTGGTACCTTGCTTGCATCGCTTATTGTATCCGTTTGCACTATGTCGGTTTTATCTACTTTGCCGGATTCCATCGCATCAATTCGGCTTACTACGTTTTCGGGCACTTGCTTTTCGATTTGATTAACTTGATCAATCAGCGTGCTGGTATCCTGCATTAATTGTGTGAGTACGGGAAATTCGTCAGTCGATTCAATTGTTTTATCATTAATCAGAGATTTCCGTACATAAAATTCAAATCGTGCGCTTGTAAGCAGGACTTCATCACTCAAAACTCGCACTTCCGCAACTACTTTACCCGGACAGGCAATCGTATTTGTTTTAAGTGTGCATTGTATTTTCCCGTCTGGTGCATTTAGTATAACAACGCCTGTTTTCTGTGTCTGTTGGACGGTCGTGCTATCCGACTTATAAAATACAATCTCCGCGGTCGTGCCGGTGAGGTCGTACGGCTCTAATCCGTTTGTCATGCTTATATTAAGCAAATTGGACTGGCTATCCCCTTGCACTACCTCAAAGGGTTCCTGCTCCGTGCTATTTTTTATATCTAAGACTATATCAAATTCTTTTATATACATTTCATCACTCCTTAACGACTATAAAACAGCCCGTAATCATGTAATGCTGTAAGTATTTCGTTGATTTTCTTTCGTCCGTCCTCCCACTCGGCGGATGTTCCCAACTTGGGGACACTCTTTTGCTGTGTCATACTCCTGCCGAAAAAAGCTATCGTAGTCCCAGTGTGGCGAAATTTATTAGTCGTTACTCCGCTCGCGTCTATATATCTTGTATTCATTTGATCCCCGCTAATGCTTGTCAGTCCAATTAATGCTGAATTTGCAGTTACGGAATCAGAGTTTACGTCTCCATTTGCAGTTATTCCCCCACGGGATGACATGCTGTCTGCTGACATAGCCCCTGTAACATCTGCGGCGCCTGTCACGTTTAAGTTTCCTGTTATGTCTGCATTCCCGGTAAGGCTCAATCCTTTTTTCATGATTACCTGTTTCAAATCAAATAAATACCGGTCTATTTCCTCCTCCACATCCGGGCTGGCATCATAATTTACTTTGCCTAAGATTATGTATGTACCGCCCATGGCACCGAGTAAAACTCTATCATCTTTCGCTGGAGTGTATGAGCTTAAATAAGCATATTGTTTCTCGGATGGCGTTTCTTCTCCGTCAAACTGGATTTTTGCTGTGCCGTTTTCAAATAAATCTGCTACTGTGCCAAGCTTAAAATCGCTTTCTGCTTCCTGCGGTTCTGTTTCTTGTACCAATTCCTCCGCTGTTATCATATCTGTATCACTCTCCTTGCGCTGTGGCTCATCCTGCCCCCGGCTTTTAAATCCATATCCCAGCTTGTTTCGATGTATTTATTTTTAATACCTAGGTCCGTATGCTCACAGTAAAGGCAATCCATATAAGTATGATGTGGCATTAATGCAGTGCTAAAGATAAATTTGCCGTATACATTAGATGCCTCGTATGCGATTCGCCTTGTGTACTCATCTAATATGGATTGGTTTGCTATATCGTCCACTTCACGGTAATCTACTATGGTCCGCTTGCGGTTGGTGATCGATGTAGGACTGGTACCGTTTTGATTTACGTATCTTGATACTAGCGGATCCGTTTCCGGATTAGTCGCTACAATAACCCATTTGTTTGGTACATTAAATAAATCTATTTCCTCTGTACTGGATCCCGGGATAATCACGCTCATTTCGTCATTTTTATATACATACTCAATCTCACGGTCATTCGGTAGCACATAGGGACCGGATGTAAAATTTCCCATCTCATCCACCCATACCGATGTGTAGTTAATTTCTTGCAGCAGGTCATTTACTGCGTCAAGCTTTGACGTGCCTATCTCGAATTCCTTATCTGTTTTTATCTTAGCGTCCAGATAAGGGATATTGACTTTTAAAATACCTGCTGAATTGATTATTTGTGTGGCGGCGGTCGTATAATTCGTACCCTTTAATATCCGGTACCTTGTGTCAAATTTGTCCTCTAAGAGTACCATTGAGGTATCAAAACACTCTACGTCCCTATAGATTGACTTCTTGCCTACGGTCCTAGTCGGGGAAGATATCATCAGCACCCCGAGCGGAAATTCATAACGTTTATTTAAAATAAAAACTGGCTGAATTTTATCGTTCAACCAATCGATATCTTTTAATTCGTTTTCCTTAAATTTAAAATTACCTTTTCTTTTTATCTGTGCTAAAGAGTTTAAACCTATGTTCCCACCCGAGGATGTCAGCTCCCCGATCTTTAACTCCTCATAATTCAGCAGGTCATATCTAAAGCTTATTTCCCGCGCCGAGTGCAGCATATTTATAATATTTTTATCTAACTTAATCATTTTACACCGTCCTCGTTATTGCAAATGTTACGCTGTAACCAAGCGCATTTTTGGAGTAGTTAACTGATAATACGCATCCGATTATTATCTCTCCATCCGTATCTCGATAGATTAATGTTTTGCTGCTGTCGATAAGGCTTCTAAGCCTGTCAACCTCGTTTCTGCTCTCGAGATAAAACGACAAAGATTTTTCCATCTTTCGGTACTCGGAGTATTCAGGGACCGGATATGTACGCCCATCGAAATAGTTTAATGTTGCGCTTACTGTAAATTCTCCGTTTTTGACCGGATCCGCGTCTAAACCGTATTTCAGTTTTATGTATTCCCCCGGATTGTTAAACGGAGCTATTGTATTATATATTAGTCTACATTTGCCGGATTTTATGATGCTGTCGGCAAAGTTATCACCTGCATCAATCACCCGGATAAAGTACCTGTATTCTCTTTCACTCTCTCCAGTATAGTCAGTAAATGTCCCTCCGGCCATTTCACCGACAGGTTCTCCGTCGCGGTATACAATTGATTTTAATTTGCTGTCTGTTTTCAGCGTCACGCCGGATACTCCATTGTAAACCGATATGCTCGGTTTTGCCGGCTTTGGCGTTGATATTGTAAATCTTTTCTCCGCCCATGAAGAGTATAAACTGTATTCGTTTGCGATCCGGATCCTTACGATATAATCACCGTTTTCAAGGTAAATAGTAACCAGATGTTCCCGATCGTTTGCGTTTGGTATGGACCCAGTCTTGTAAATAACGGTATCATCCTTTAATATCTCAAGTTCGTAGATTTGCTGTTCCTGTGTCTGCCATTTCACTGTAGGTCTTGCCTTATTGCTGACGCTCACGATCAAAGGTGTTGCCGGACTGCCGATAATGGTAAAGGTCTTTGATTCAGACCACGGAGAGGCTTCGTTCCAGTTATTATAGGTTCTTACCCGCCATGTGACGTTGCCTTTTTTAAATGTGCCTGCGGACAGCGTCATGTACGTATTTGCCGAGGTTTGCGTCTTTGTCGTCCATGTAGACCCATTGTCAAGAGAGTACTGCAGGTCTGCTTTACTCTGCGTATCGGATGCCGCACCGCCCGTAAAAATCCATTCAAACCATGTATCGACGGTCTCACTAATGTATTGAGAGATCGGGGATACTGGTATCGGCGCTTTCTGCGGCGGAATCCCTAGTGTAAAGGTTGCAGTCGTATAGTCGGATATCTCGTCATTTAAATCCGTTGTGCGTACTTTCCATGTCACGGAACCGGTCTCTGGTAGAGTGTTAGCAGGCATATCATAAAATTGATCTGCGGATGTCTGCGATATGGTCGTCCATGACGATCCACCGTTAAGAGAGTATTGCAACTCAAATGATTTTTGGCTTACCTCGCTGCCATGCGACCACGCGAATTTTATAACATCTCTTGTACTCATCATTGCCCCGGAGGGATATAACGATGTAGGAGGTTCCGGCGGTACGTCACCGTACTCGATTACAACGTATGGCTGGTTAGTTGAGCTTCGGTGCGAGTAGATAGACCATTTTTCCGACACCGTAATGTCCCCGCGTAGTTCGCCCTCGTCATTATATAGATAAACTTTTTTGGTGCCTAATTCCGCATATATTACGACCGAATTTCCCTTAGGCTTTCCGAGGTCTAGCGTACCCCATCCGTGGCTTGTGCCACCTGACTTGCTGCCGTCCGTTGGATCGTGCGACGGAAGACTCTGTCCCTCCGAAAAATCGTTATATCGGTAATATATTGGCTTGCTATGTCCGTTTAGCGAGTAATAATACAGGGTCGCATTAAGTGTCGCCTTGCCTTTAGGTATTGCGTCGCCATCCCAGGCTAATCCCATTCTCGCCTTTGAACTGTCTGGTCTGTAAGCAACCGTTAACGTATTGCTTACTGCCGCGGGATTTGTATAGATTTTATTTATTATACCGTAGCTATCCATATAAGCGTCTGTTACAACGCTGTACCCTGTGTCGTTGCTTGACTTGATAATCGGTAATGTAATTGTATTCCTAGCCACGGACAACACCCGCTTTCTTTGCTTGTTTAAAGTCGTTAAACACCCTCATAAGCTTAGATACCTCGTCAACCTCGTCCATGTTTACCTGCAAGACGTAAGTGTCTCCGCCACCGTTTAGCATTTGTCTGGTCTCCTGTGCGGTGTATACTTTTGACCCGCGTGGAGGAACAACTATCTCTGGACCCTCTTCACCGACAAGTGCTGGACCGCCTGGGTGGTATTTTGTGCCTACTGCGTAGCCTCTCATCCCGGCACCTGAAACACTTGTATTTACTTGGCTGACCATATCGGACATATTTTTCGAAAACTTTGTCATTTCATCACCGCGACCAATTAGGTAATTTATCGCCGTAACCAATGCCGCAATTGCTAAAGCTACGCCTGTAATTACAGCCGCCCACTTTACAAATCCGAGGAATGATGTATCGTCTAGCAGCCCTTTAAATAGCTTGCCTGCCTTGCCAACTCCCTTTATTGCTTTTGGTATAACTCCGATTCCCTCGGTGATGTTTGATATTGCCTTAAATACTTTACCTAGCACAATTAAAATAGGGCCTGCTACTGCGACAAGTCCTCCCACAACCACAATAAATTTCTTTGTTCCGTCACTTAGATTTGCGACTTTTTTTATCAGGTCGTTAATCCATGTTAATATAGGAGTAAAAATTGGAAGAATATGTTCAGAAAAGTTAACCCCTACTTCCTTTAATCCCTCTTTAAATAAATTCAGCTGTGCTGTTGCGCCTTCCTGCTCTCGCTTAAAGTTTCCATGTGCTTTGGCAGTCTTTTCCATTACATAATCGTATCTAAGCTGTACTTTTTCGGCTTCGGTCATTTCAGAAATGCTTTTCTTTAGCCCCTTTGTATACGCGAAAGTCTGCAGCGAAGCCTGTGTCATAAAGATGTTAAATTTCTTTAGCGGCTCGGTCTGCCCGCTTAGTATCGCGGTTAGTGCGTGTTGTGTCTCTTCAATTGATGCATTGTAATATGTAGCTAAATCATTTACACGCTCCGCAAGATTTTTGCTCCATACCGTTGATTTATCCATTGCTACACCCATCTGGCTAAATCCTGCCGCAAAGTCAGTGGCCATGCTCAATGCAGTTTCGGATGATAATCCAAACTCCGTCAGTGCAGTCTTAGACCAATCCTTGATCGCATTTGCGTTGTCTCCGAAAACGACTTTTGCCTTGCCAAACGCATCTTCAAAGTCTGCGCCGAGTTTAAAGCTTGCAGCTCCTGCCGCTAGTAAAGGAGTAGTCAGTTTTAAGCTTAAGCTCTTGCCTGTTTCGGTTGTCTTTTCACTAAGATTTTTCCATTCGTCAGATGTTTTACCTAACGTTGTTTTTTGCTTTTCTAGCTCTTGAGTAACCCTATCTATTTCTGATTTAGTTTGTGCTAATTGCCCTTCTGCTTTAGCAAGTTCTAATTTGTTATACTTTATAGCTTCCTCATTTTTATTTTCTGCCGCTGTAGCTTCTTGCAGTTTCCCTTTGATTGCTAAGACCTGTTCTTCTTGGACTTTTAATGTATCTGTTAAACTTTTGTGTTCTGCTGAAAGTTCGTTTACAGCCTTGCCACTCATTTTAGCTTCTGCGCTTGACTTTTGATATTCGGCGCTAGTAAGCTCTAATTGATACTCTAAATCTTTCCATTCTTCGGAGCTTTTATCTATTATGTTTTGCTGATATTCTAATTCCTTGGATACCTTATCTAGTCCCGCTCTGGTCTGCGTTAGTTTTGCTTCTGCCATCTGTAGGCTGGCAGTAGCATTCTCAACCGCTTTTGCATTATTGCCTTGTGCATTCCTGGCTTTTTCAAGTTTCTCCCGGTATGCTTCAACATCTTTTTCTTGGATTTTTATCTTGTTTGATAGATAGTCATATCTTACGCCGAGGTTATCAATTTCTTTTCCACTTGCCTTAGCTTCCTCACTGGATTTTTTAAATTCGGCATTGAGTACGGCCATCTGCTTTTTAACGTTCGGGATTCCTTCTTTGACCGATTCGTAATTAAATTCCATTTTTATAGATCGCTTATAACCTTTAAATGCCATACACTATCACCTACCTTAAAAAATCCCGCATAGAGTTTACATAAATAACTTTTTGATTTTTCTTAACCCCATCTACATTGATTTCAAGCATCCGGATTATTTTTGATGTACTGCTGCTGAAAAACTCTTCCTCGCTTCTACCAAGCTTGATGCAATATGCGAAGTAGAGATTTTCCCAGAATTCATTATCTATGCCGTGAATTGTTTGTTGATCTTCTCCACTTCCTGCATAAATTTTTTTTTAGAGTTTTCATCTGCCGAAACCATGAAATTATCTATCATTAAATTAGCTATTTCAACGGCAAGCTCTTCACCTCCACCGATAACAATCGATTCCGCTTCTGGTAGCGTAATAGATTTATCAACTACCTTCATCCCGCAATAGAGTATTTTTGCCACAAAGTCATAAGGTTTTTCTTGCATCTCTTTGATTGTTTCATTGTCAAACTTCCCGAATTCATCTGTATAAATAACAAAAGCCTCTGTATTAAACAGGGCTTTCTTGATTGTTCCATCTGCAAATTCCATTTCCAAAGGCTCTATTGGCCTTATAGATATTTTCGCCATCTTCTGGCTCCTTTCTGCAAATAAAAAAGCACCCATTTAAGAGTGCTAATCTTTTAACTTTATTTCACCGAACGCATTGTCCTCTGCTAATAATATTCCGTCTGTAGTATAGACATATATTCCCAGCCTATCGTCAGCTTCTATATATCCCTCTTCGTACAATATTGCCTTTACATTGTCCCTTACACCTGCTGCAAATCTCTTTTGATCAATAACAGAAGAGCTGAACCATGTGTCTTTTACGTACACTTCTATATAGTTTGATCCGCCATATTTAAAATGTGTTCTTATGCCATGTATGTCTTTATTGGCTTTTATAAAATTGTTTATGCGTTCGTTGATAACCGGTAAGCTTGCATTTGCTTGTTGTTCCCTTAGTTTATCTATCCGTTTGTCTACAAAAAAGATAGCCACTACTAAAACTAATATCAGTGCAATCAATACCTTAAATATTTTTACCATGGCTTTATAGGCTTTGTCACTTATTTTTTTCAATATATCTCCCTCCTTTGCCACATTATACCACATGGCAAAGGAAAGGGAAATATCTTTAGCCTGCCGGCGCTGCTATAACGTCCGTGACCTGCACTTGTTTGAAAAAGTCATCTGCCATTTGCTCGGTGATTTCTTCATCCTCCGTGTCAATAAATGTGTAATATCTGCCTAATCTTGCATCTTCAAGAGCAGATATTGTGATCGTGTCGGTTGAGTAGTTTATATTTTCCTCCGATTGTTTTACCGTCTCCTGGATTGGCTCCGCAATGCAATATAAAAACCAGATCATTTCTTTCTTGCCTCTGGTCTTTCCTACTTCCCATCCGATTGCAAATGGTTTCGGCTCATCCTTAGATGTTCCACTTTCTACTCCATTTTTTACGGTAACGCCCTCCATGTATCTGCGCCACTTTGACGGTAGTTTATTAAGATTGGCAGTTATCTGGTATCTAACCTTTCTCGATGTTTGATTTGTTATTTTCCCGTCTCCGTAAAGCTGTCCAGATGCAAGCTGTGGAGCTTTCCCCATCTCCATAGCCCCGGCAACATGCTCAGGTGCTCCGTATTCTAAAGTTTCGTTTGGAGATTCAGTGATCTCGGCTAAATGTACATTCTGCACATTAATTTTTACTTCCATTTTGCACCCCACTTTCTATATAATTAAAAACCATCGTTTTTTGATAATACTGTGTATTTGCGTTTAAACTGTCAAAGGAATCCCGGCTGTCAGCAAGTCTGAATCCGTTGCTCTCCAGTAAAAACATTGTCTGATCTACGATACTTGTATAGTCAACGGTCGAAAATATATCTACCTGTAAGGATCCACCAAATTCTTTGCCTTTGCCGTCACCGTACGTTTCATAACCCTCGCTAAAAAAATGATAGCTTGCAACGATTTTGTTTTTGCTATTGAGTTCCGGACGCAACATATATTTTACCGGGATATTTAAAGCCTTTAATATGCTATAAACTTTGTTAATCATCGTTCAGCTTCCTCCCAGATATCGTCGATATTGTCATCCAGCTTATTCATTGCTTCATCCATAAAATGAGTAGGCTGCGAATATAGGTTCCCGTCGTTAACCAAATGCCATAAGGTACCGGTCTTTTTCCCTCCGGATACCCTGGCATATTTTTCACCGTATTTGTCCGTCCTAACTGATACTTTTACATCATCTGCCATTGCGGGGCGGCCTTTATATCTCACAGCCAAGGCTCTTCTATGTTTGTTCAAACTCTCGACAATGTATTCCTTTACTCTGTTTCCAGCTTCGGTAAGCATCTCTTTTTCTGTTTTTTCCGTGTCTTTAACTATTCCATTTAGGTAGGATTCCAACGTATCCTCGTTGTGCTCCCTATAGCTTATTTCAAATCCCATATTATCACCTACATATCATATTTAACCTCATATGCCTTTACCAGCATAAATTTTCTATCGTTATCGAGTGGAAGTATCCCTTCGATTTCATAGAGCTTGTCATTGAATTTAATTCTCATGGTTTCGTCAAGATCAGTCCTGTATCTTATTTTCCACTCGACATCGGTTTTTACGTTGGCAGCTCTTGCAGCATAAAAGTTTCTTCCTTTCAGGTACCGGCTTTCCGCCCATAGCGAAACATAATCTTCGTATTCGTCTATGGGAGTAAACGGATCATCCGATTCCACTTTCTTTTGAAACGTTATATAGGCATCGTAAACAGTCCCGACATCTTTCATTGCTGTTCTTTTATCTTTCATACTGCATCACCCTTATTTAATTTGACTGCCTCTTTCATCTTTAATTCTAGGATTTCTTCACGGAAATTCTCGCGGAAATATTCGATGGCATTGTTGTAATAATACCTGCAATAATCTAACAAGAGAGTTTTAGGCTTTTCTTCGGTTTCAAAGTCTAATTCCGTCCCGGCGGAATCGTTAAGTTCAGCTTTTCCTCTGTCAATTATGTTTTGTAGGTAAGTGTCCTCATTGTCCCATGTGATTTTCAGATAGTCTTTTAAGTCTTGTAGCATATAATCACCTACTTTTTAGGTTTCTTCTTTTTTACAATTTCCTTCGCAAAAGTACCATGAGAGGTACTATTAATTTCTTTGTACCTCTCGTTGGTCATTTCTAATGTTTCTCCAGGACTGTGAAGGACTTTTGTGTGTTTGTCTCTATATTTGCTAACTACCTTCACTTTCATTGGTTAGCCTCCTTAGACTTCCGGAACCGTCATACCGCTAATGTCAAATACTAAGAAAGCGTCGTTGTCTAGTGGCTTACCGTTTGCATATTGTTTGGCGATATAGGTTCTTTCGTCCTCGAGGAATTTATAGCTATCGTCATATTCAACCTTTTGCGTGGAGCCAACACCCATAAAGTAGTCTTTTGCCATACCGGCAATCATCTTGCCTTGCGGTACTGCTACGGACTGTACAAACTCTCCCGGGATTGGTAATACTCCGTATACATATGTCCCCTGTGTAGTCAGCACGGTTGTGGAAGGGAAGATCTTAGACCAATAGTCAAGAGGGTTAACTACTAACAATACGCTAGGAACCGCTCTTTTTCCTCCCTTGGTAAGTGGAGCCATGATCTTCTCGCCAAGCGTTCCGGGTTTAAGATCGTTTAATGCTGTAGCCGTCTTATCAGGATATACTCCCTCAACCACTGCGCCGGAAAGATCTTTTATCATGCCGATTGGCTGTTCTTTTCCAGTACCTGCTACGATAGCAAGTTCAAGTGCGATTGCAAGAGATTCGTATAAAACCTCTCTTACAAATTTGTCAAGCCATTCTGGCCCTAAGTCTAGCATGGCTTTTGCAACCGGCATAAAAGCAGATAGTTTAAATAATTCCGTTTTCTCTTTCTTAAATGCCATCGAGAGCTGCTTCTTAATTGCATCGGTCAGAGGCCCCCACCAAGCGGCTTCGGCATCGTTGTTTCTAGTGATCCACTCTGTTACTCCGGTGGTATTTTTAAAATCAATCTTAGATAACAGTGGATGATTGGCTCTTAAGTCCTCAAATACTCTGTCAAATACGGTCGGAGGTACGAGCGTTTCAACTCCCGCAAATCCCTCCGCACCGATTACCTCGTTGTAATATGCTCTCTCTGCCGCGGTCAACGGGTTTAACCCTCTTTTGACCATTACTGCCTGATCGTTAAGGTCCTCTGTTCTAGCGTCTTTTGCTTCCTGCAAAATTCTGTTTTCGATCTGTTTGGCAAGCTCGACCTGTGCCTTTACAAATCCTTCACTATCGTTGCTTTCAATAGCGGTTTTGATTTTGTCCTGAATTTCTTTTTCGTTTAAAGCTGTTAAATCTGGATTTTTCATTATTTTATCTCTCCCTTTTCTTTTAAATTAAAAAGAGTAGGCTTTTTGTCTACTCCGGTTGATATATTCTTTTTGTATTTGTTAAAAAGTGTTTCTTTAATGCTATCCTTTGGTTCTTCTTTTTCGGGTTCGTCCGCGATCTCATCACAAAGTCCAAATGCCAAGCATTCCTCGGCTGTAAGCCAACTTTCATCCTTTAGCAAGGCTTCCAGCTCGCCATCAGTTCCGACAAATCTATTTTTGTAACTTGCTTTTACCGCAGTATCAATTTTGTCTAAGTCGTTAGCTACCTTTCTAAGTTCGTCGGCATTTCCTGCTGCGTATGTCCATGCGTTATGTATCATCTGCATGGAGTTGGTGTACATGATAACTTTTTTGCCTGCGGTTGCTATAATGCTCGCTCCACTGCCAGCAAGCGCATCGTCAATTATGGTGATGTCTCCGTCATACTGCTTAAACAAGTTGCATATGGCGATTGATTCGAATACATCACCGCCCGGACTGTTGATATGTACATTTACGTCCTTACCTTTTAACTCCTTAAGTGCGTTCTTAACCCTTTTAGCCGAGATGCAATCGTCCTCATCGTCCCACCAATAAGCTTCCCGGATAGTGCCGTATAAGTAAAGTTCTGCGGTTTCGCTGTCGGCTTCGTTTTTGACTTCTAATTTTGTTTCAACCTTAGGTATTTTCATCCCTGTCCCCTTTTCTTTATTCAATCTAATCCCCTCCTTTCAACATTTCTGTAATTGGCTGGTAGTTCTTAGTCATAAATCTAATCCTGCTCCAATCTGTGTTAAGTGGTTCCATACCGAGCGCCTTTAAGCTATCGTCTATGGTGTAAGCGCCGATCCTTGTGAGTATATCAAGCGCGTTAGCAATGTCTTTCAGGTTAACGACTTTGACATTTCTTGTGTCGCATTTTACGTATGTATTTTGCGTATAGTGCTTTATGCCATACATTTTCCGGTTAAGTTCATCGGTTATAAACTTTACAAATGGGTTAAGACAAAATGTAAGAAAATCATTTACTGCATTGCTTGTGTCCTGTACATTTCCCTTTAGCAGCTGCGGAGGTATTCTTAGAGCAATTCCAGTAAAATCGAAAATGTCGTCAATAAAGTTTCTTATCTCCCTGCCGCCCTCTGTATCCTTAGAAGCTTTATCGCTCCCGCGCTCGGTATACTTAAGGTTATCGGTAAGAGGTATTAAGGCATCTCCCTCGGCTTCAAAGTATTTCTTAAACCTTTTGTCCATCAAGTCTTGTAGATCGTTCTGTGCATCTTCTGTTTGAGGATAGTCCGCAGGGATTTCAAGTGTTCCTTTTTTACCTTTGCTTCTCTTGTAACTTCTGCTGCTAATTTCAATCAGCTTCGCATATTCAGCGTTAAGACCATCTATCAACTTTTTAGCATCCGGATTACTCCACTCAAAATGTAATACTTTTGATTCGGAGTAACTTTCCTCTAACTTGTATCCATTTATCTCGATGTTGGAATATACGTTTTCATAAAATACTTTTTCCTTTTTATCAAAGCTGTCCGCAACATATAATTTGTTGTCCTGCATGATTACAAGGCATTCACCTTTATAGATAATGTTTTTTACTACGTTTCTCCAAAAAACGCTTGCCGATGTGTTCTGGTTGGCTTCCACATTAAGCATATAGTGATTGATTTTTCTTACTTCTTTCCCGTTTTCATATGTCAAGAATTCGCTTCTGGTTATGGAATTGGCTATTAGACTAACGCTTGATTGTAATGCAAGTTCTTTGTAAAATACGCTGCCTGCCACGCCGCCAATGTAGCAATCCAGGCTTAATGTACCGTCTTTATTAAACAAACCCCTAAACCAATCTGTTATAAACACATTCTCACCTCCCTAGTACGTTCTTACTTCTAATTTTCTAAACGTACCGGTATATTCTTTCAAATCTCCATCTTTAGTCAGTGAATGGATAAAAGCAAAAAAGCCATCTGTTTTTCTTGTCAGTGGCTCAATCTTTTTATATGTTGTATTCCCTTTTGCGTCTAGCTCTTGGTAAGTATTATTGATGTACCATCTCATTGTTGGGTTGTCCCCGAAAGCGACCTTTTCATCCGCAAACATAACTTCAATCATGGGGGCTAGTTTAGCATGAGTAATAGGCCCGCTTCTGGTTGTGTGGAGTGGCAGCCCTTTCTTTTGGAATTCTTCCTCAAGCACGCTTACCCTGTAATCATCCGCAACGATATCTAGGATGTGATAATCTTTTGCCTTATCCAAAAACCATTGAGACAAATATTCAGGTTTGATAAAATCATCTTTTACAATGGTTATTAATCTTCTATCTGCCATTTCGTGAACCGGGAACTTAATTTTCCTGCTTTCCATCTCTAAGGCTTTATGGCAGACGAAGGTATGTTCAACCCAATATCTCATTCCGGCGTATTTAAACAGTAAACCAACGCTGCAAAAGTCATTGATCTGTGCGTAGTCAACCGCCCCGATGCAGGATAATCCTTTTAACTTGTCATAAGGTATCGGTTTATTTGTGGCTGAAATCTTTTCCCATGGTACCGCCGCTGTGTAATTGTCCTCGGTTGGGAGGTTCATCCGCTTTGTCATAAAGTCGATGTAAACATGAGGTTGGTACTTCATCTTTACAAAATCCTTATGCATTTCCTTTTGTAGTTCCGGAAAATAAGGTAGCGAAGGGTTCGCCTTGACCCACATATCCGGATTTTCAGCATCTTCTTTTTTGTTAATTTTATATATTAAGGGCAGCAGGCCTAAATCTTTAATTTCTCCGGTTAAAACCTTTTCAGCCATTTCCAATTCTTCGTCAAGCACTCCGCCCCTAACATATCCATTGGTAGTAATTTTAAATATCCTTGAGTGCTTGCGTTTACCAAATCCACGGGTAAATACGTTTATGGTTGAGTAATCCACATATTCATGCAATTCATCCAGTACAAGGCAGGCCGTTCTTTTACCGTCTTTTGTCTTAGCATTCGAAGTGTTAAATTTAATATAGGATCCGGTTTTTACGTTTCTTATAATTTCTTTCGTTTTGTAGAAAAACTTCTTTGACTTAGCCCAGGTCCTATCTAGGACATTGTAAACATCCTCAAATGATGTTTTGGCTTGCTCTTCATTGTTCGCCACGATATCAACGTTGTATCCTTTAACCCCGTGATATTGAGTAGTAAGGTACCAGATCAGCGGTGATATAAATCCGTTCTTTCCATTTCCTCTACCCATTACAATTAAAAATTCATCGAAGACAACCATGTCTTTTGACTTGTAGTAGCAATGGACTAATGCCAAAACAAAAAGCTCCCAATTAAGGAGCTTAAGTTCAAAATATCTTTCTATTAATTCAACCGCCTTATTTATCTTTTCAGCATTGATAAATACGTCAGCATCATTTAACTTAAATTCGATATAATCCATGGCAAGTTTTAACTCTTCCGAAGCCGGAATTTTGCCGCTTCTTATATCGTCCATATAGCTATCTATAAATGGGTGATAATTTCTTTTTCTCAATTACACGTTCACCACCTCCCGACCGCATTGTTACCGTTACATTTCTTCATCGTCATCTTCAACTTCGAGCTTGCTCGCTTTCAACCCGAGGGAATCTAATAATTTCAGCATCTGGTTGTTGACGTTGGTTAGCTCTCTAACGGAATCATTCTTTTTGTACCCCCATTGATTTTCACCATTTTGGTATTTGACTGATACACCTTTATCTTTGATGTCTTTAATCAGACTATTTTTTACGTCCCACATAGCCATGTAATCGTCAATTAAATCTATGTAGTGATTCCCGTATACTTCGTTTCTTTCCAACTGATCAAGCAAATCGTTTTTTACATCATTTCTTTTTGCCACACCGGCACCCCCTTCCACCCCTCGTGTGATTTTTTAAATAAATCTGTTTTGCGTGGGC
>ENA-UOOK01003753-UOOK01003753.1-fermentation-metagenome-genome-assembly--contig:-NODE-3753-length-16948-cov-5.269046_pt1 | contig 16948 bp, 14 predicted proteins | sample MGYA00245777_ERZ724023 | MGnify/ENA primary metagenome ERZ724023 (study PRJEB28704, sample SAMN03018312) | fermentation metagenome | biome: anthropogenic terrestrial biome; feature: soil; material...
CGAGGAAGCTGGCCGACAGCAGCTGGCCGCTTTCGCGGTCGTAGACGACCTGCTCGCCGAGCGCGGCAACCAGAAGCACGGTTACCGCGGCGTGCAGGAGCTATCCAATCTCGTCGATTACACTCTTGGCTGGGACTCCACGTCAGGATCGATAGAGGATTGGATGTATGAGAGCATATCCGAGAGGTTCCTTTTTGACGGCGATAACCGAAAATGGATAGAGGACAGCAATCCGGATGCGCTCCTGAATATGTCATCGCGCCTGTTGGAAGCTGCAGAACGCGGACTGTGGAATGCGAATCCGGAGACTCTCGATCGCATACGTTCGATATTCACCGACGCGGAGACGGCAGTTGAGCATCTGGGCCAGTAGATCACTGATGGTGCTCTATGCTCTTCTCCATATCGAAGTAATCTGCCACAATCTCATAAGGGATCTTCCACTTCTTGGCGACTCCGGGCAGGATCTCCTTCGTATGGTCCCTTATCACGTCATCCCAGATGCCGTGTACTATCACATGGAGCGTCAGCACTCCTTCGTATACTGTGTCAGTTCCCATATCGTCCTTGACCTTCGTGGCCGCATCGTAATCCACTATGCTGCTCATTATGCTCCCATCTTCCGATATGAGTATCGATTTGACATGACCCACCATATCCGCACCGTGATCCAGGCAGTTCTTGGTCGCTGCCCTCATGAGGTCTTCTATGAAGCCGAGAACATCCTTCTTTGATATGCCCCTCTGGGACTTCATCCTTATTTCGATGGCGTACTTGCCCAGCTCGTCCACGGCCCTGTGTATCTCCAGATGAAGACGGCTCCCCTCTACCGTCGGGTCGTCGTGGTCATGATCGTGATCGTCGTGGTCGTCATGCATCATTTCCCACCACCGGAATACTGCTTCTTCAGCAGTTCCGCTTCCACCGCATCATCATACCTCGGAGATACTCTGGATTCTATGATCTCAGCTGCCAGGGCTATGCCTTCACCGGTCTCCGAGGACATTCGCCCAATCTCCGCTCTGGGGTTTATGTCCTTGATGAAGGACTCGCATTTGGCTATGCTCTCAGGTGTTGCTGAATCCACTTTATTGATGAAACAGACATCCGCCTCTCTTATCTGGGTCTCCACGAGCCTTCTCACTGCGCGTATCAGCATATCTATCCTGGTGGCATCCACGAGGGTTATCACGGGAGCGTGCTCGATGACCATCTCCGTCTTCGCTTCCGAGTACTCGGCGGCCCTTTTGAGCCCCCATGGTATAGCAACGCCGGATGGTTCGACTATCGTTATGTCGGGATTGAAGGAATCGTGAAGCTTCGCAAGGGTCTCTGCGAAAGAGCCTGCTATCTGGCAGCATATGCAACCTCCGGAGATCTCTCTTGCCTTGAGACCGTTGGCCTCGATGAACTTGGCGTCCACGCCTATCTCGCCCACGTCGTTTACCACTATTGCGATCCTGTAGTCCTTCTTCCTTAGCTCTGCAACTATCTTGAGAAGTGCTGTGGTCTTGCCGCTTCCTAAAAATCCGGCTATCTGTGCGATCTTCATCGAATGCCCTCAGACCGCATTAGTGTGCTTTGGTAAAAAGATGTTGTTCATTCGATTCAGATCATCTCAGAACCGTGAATCTCAGTGTATGGCATAATTGGAAGGTGGCACATATATCTCGAAAACGGCCCCCTCACCGGGTACGCCGACCTCTTTGATCGACAGCCCTGATGCGGCTATCACGCTTGAGATCATGAAAAGACCCAGTCTTTCCGTTTCTGTTATCTTTCCGGAGAACAGCCTGTCCTTCTGCTCCGCACTCACCCCTATGCCGTCATCCTCATAGATGAGCGTCAGATTCCCTTTGGATATCTTGTAGCTGATCCTGATCCTCGTGACCTTCTTCCCGTGCTTCAGGGAATTGGATATAAGATTGGAGAAAACCCTGTGCAGGGCCGCATCCGCGAGGATCCTCAGCCCGTCAACATTGACGGACACTTCCACAGGTATCTTGCTGAGGCTCCCCGTTGCACGGGAGACCACATCGGATAGGTCCTGCCATTCCGGGTCCAGCAGACCCACTCTTCTGTAGGCCTTGACGAAATCTATGCTCTCGCGTATGTATGATACGGCCTTGGCCGCGGATTTTATGGACTGCTCGGGATTAGACTTGATATTGGCTATGGAATTCTGCAGTAGATCCACCTGATCTGACATTCCCTTGTATATTTTCTGATCAAGGATGTTTATGTTATGCAGAACCCCTTCCAGCATGCTGCTGGTCTTCTTATGCATCGTTATATCTTCGATTATCACTATGAAACCAGTATCCTCTTTGTCGGAAGCAGACGTGGCATTCATCAGAACGCGCGTGTCTTTCATAAAGAAATCCTTTCCCACCCTTATCTCCCTGGGCTCCGCCTTTCCGCTAACGGCTATCTCCTTGGACATATCGGACAGGACCTTCAAGAAACGGTTGTTCCACATGTCCGGAGGCGCATTGCCATTGTCCACTGCGGAAAGATCCATTATATCCTTAGCGAAGGTGTTGCACTCCACTATGCTGAGAGTCCTGTTCAAGACCATTATGCCTATTGGCGCATAATTGAGAACATCCCTAAGCTTCTGCTCAGTCTCCTGGGCCTGCTTGTGCAGCAGCCTCTCATAATGTATGCTGACCAAACCGTCCATCAAGAGCATGAACTGGTTCTGATCGCTCAGACTGTATTCCCCGATCTTGTTGGCAACACCCGCCGTACCAACAACCTTCCCCTTGTGCATAAGGGGTATCATCATCAGCCTGTGAAGAGGCGCGTGCCCCATGGGCGTCCCCCTCTTCGCCCTGCTGACGTTGGTGTTATAATCGTTCACGATGACAGTCTGTTTCAGCCTTATGGGCTCACCCCATATGCCCATCTCATCCAGCTTGTACGTCAGAGGGCGGTCCCTGGTACGGCAGGCCTCCATGCCCCCGTGGGACCATGCCTGCATTGTGACCGTCCCCGTTCCCTCCTCGTACAACGCCACATACCCCATCTTGCTGTCAGTAAGGACGACCGCTTCCTCCAGAACGTAGAAGAGGATCTCGTGGAAGGAGAAATTATGCATACTGGCTACTCCGACCAGCGCTTTCAGCCTCCTCTCGTTGACTTCCCTTTCCCTCTTTATGCGCCAGGCTTCCACGGCCACGACGATCTTGGAGGTGAAATCCAGATAGAGATTCATTATCGGCCGGTCCCTGACTACGACATAATCTATCTTCTGCTCATATGCCCGGGATATGATCGTCTCATCTTCTTTGGAGGTCGTTATTATGAATGGTCTGAAATCCTTCTTCTTGACCCTCGCTTGAAAGATCTCGAAGGCATCGGTCTTCGGAGGATTGTGATCGCAAACGAAGCCGTCCACCGGAAGAGAGGCTTCCAAAGTCTCCTCTATCTTCGATGGATCGCTGAGGGTGATGACCCTGATATCAGCGTTCATCCTGCAGAGATACATATTGGCCTGTGACAGGAAGTCTGCATCCCTGCTTATGATCATGATTCGATATATTTGATAACCAGCTCGGGCCCGGCTGTTGCTTATGGTTCTTTTATTTAAGATATCTTGCGCCTTTGACACTCATCCGGACAACAGAAGCATTGACAAAATCATTTCATATATCTGACGGCCGTTCCTGACGATATGAGCCTTGGCCTGGGTTTTGACACCGGTGGAACGTATACTGACGCAGCCATATTGGATTTCGAGACTGGAAAGGTACTCCAGAAGGCCAAGTCACTAACCACTTATTCCGACCTCTCGGTAGGCATAGATTCCTCGGTGCGCAAACTGGATCCGGATCTTCTGAAGCTGGTCACCATGGTCTCGATGTCCTCAACACTGGCGACCAATTCTGTAGTGGAGGGGCGGGGAGGCAGGGTCGGACTTATCAGCATCGGGTTGGAATACAGCAAGACCGTTGCCGTGGACGCCTACTGCAGCAGCAGGGGGAGGTTCAACCTCTACGGCAGAGAGACCGAGGCGATGGAAGAAAGGAAGATCAGGGAGTTCCTGGAATCCGTCAGGGGGAAGATAGACGGCCTTGCAGTCTCCGGATATCTCAGTGTCAGGAACCCGTATCACGAGAAGAAGGTCAAAGCGATGTCCGACGAGATACTCGGGGTGCCTGTCGTCTGCGGACATGAGCTGTCCTCGAGCCTCGGGTTCGATGAAAGGGCAGTCACTGCGGTGATGAATGCCCGCCTTCTCCCGATGATAAGGGAGCTGATAAACTCTGTAAGGAAATCTCTGGCGAACGCAGGCATAAAGGCACCTTTGATGGTCGTGAAGGGAGACGGATCCCTGATGAACGAGACTCTGGCACTTGACAGACCGATAGAGACCATCATCTCCGGGCCGGCGGCCAGTCTCATTGGTGCTAAAGCCCTATCCGGAAGAGATGATGCGATAGTCATAGACATGGGCGGGACAACCACCGATATCGGAGTTCTCAGAGGAGGGCAGCCGCGTCTTGAATCGGAAGGGGCCATGATAGACGGTAAGAGGACGAAGGTCCTGGCAGCCAACATAGCCACCACCGGCCTCGGAGGCGACAGCAGGATCGTCGTCAACAATAAGCAGCTATTCGTCGGCCCTTACAGGGCAGTGCCGTTGTGCATAGCATCGGCCCAGTGGCCCTCCCTGAAGAGCAAGCTTGCAGCGATAGAGATGGACAGGAGGAGAAGACCCAGGAACGCCCACACTTATGATGGTATAATCCATGAGAGCGAATTCTTCGTATCCAGGGGGCGTCCTCCGGCAGATTTCATGAATGAGAAGGACCTTACATTCCTTAAGCTCGCTGAGAAGGAGCCTGTATCCCTCGCCGAAGCTTCCAGGATCACAGACATACATCCGATGACGTTCAACATCTCCCGGATGGAGAAGGGCGGCGTGATACAGCGCATAGGCTTCACTCCCACGGATGTCCTCCACGCTGACGGCACCTATCTGGAATATGATGCCGAAGCCTCGAAACTGGGCGCGGAGTACATGTCTTATCTTATGGATATCGGGACCGATGAATTCCTGGCACTTGCCAAGAACAAGGTGATCGACAAGTTGGCCGAAGCACTGGTAAAGGATCTCGTGATAGAGGAGACCGGAATGGAGAGCCCGACGATGGCGGACACGGATTTCATGAGAAAATCCATCTCAGGGAAGTTCGGGAAGGATTACGGCTGCTTCATGAGATTCAACAAACCGATAATCGGGATAGGGGCCCCTGTCAACGCCTATTTCCCTGAGATGGCCAAGAAGTTCGATGCGGAACTTCTATTATTGGAGAACTCCGACGTAGGGAATGCCGTGGGCGCTATAACTGGGAGCATAGTTGAGACGATACCGATCGTCATAAAGCCTATGGACGGCAGCGTTCAGGAAGAGAATCCGCGCTCCGTCATGATAGCCCCCTTCGAGATCAAGGAATTCGTTAGGCTGAGCGATGCGATAGCATACGCCACAAAGTACGGCACCGAGGAGGTCCTGGGAATCGCGAAAGGACATGGAGCGATAGATCCTTCCGTGACTGTCAGAAGAGAGGAACAATGGTTCGGAGGCAACAGCAAAAACGGCATACTTGTTGAGATGACCCTGTACATCACGGCTGCAGGCAAGCCTAGGTTCACGGGCCAATGATCTTCATATATTGGGTCCCATAACATTCATACAGAATATTCCAGATATCACATTATTAGCCTCAATATCTCCATCGTCATGGATCCGTATGCAAGGTTACGGTCTGTTCGATTCCTGCATTATGTTTTAAGGGTTCACCTTCATAAGGTCAATATGTTCAGAATAGGCTGCCATCTCTCCGTAGCAAAAGGATATTTGGATATGGGCAGAACCGCCTCATCTATCGGCGCCAACACTTTCCAATTCTTCACCAGAAATCCCCGCGGGGGAAGCGCGAGAGCCATCGACCCGGAAGATGTTCGCAAATTCTTGGAATTCTCCGAAAATAACGATATAAAGCACATACTGGCGCATGCCTCATACACTCTCAACGGGGCTTCCGCTGACCCCGGTGTGAGAAGATTCGCAACAGAGTCCATGGCCGATGACCTTAAAAGAATGGAGTTCACGCCAGGTAATTGCTACAATCTGCACCCAGGCAGCCATGTTGGGCAGGGCCCGGAAAAGGGGATCAGGCTTGTCACAGATATGCTGGATTCGGTCATGGAAGAGGGGCAGACCACCACTGTTCTTTTGGAGACGATGGCCGGCAAAGGCTCAGAGATCGGCAGGACCTTCGAGGAGCTGAGGAGCATAATCGACGGGGTCACCATGCAGGACCGCATAGGGGTCTGCCTGGATACCTGTCACGTTTTCGATGCCGGTTACGATATAGTGAACGACCTCGGCGGTGTCTTGGACGAGTTCAACGATATCTTGGGCCTAGAAAGGCTGAAGGCTGTGCACATAAACGACAGCGTCAACGGTGCAGGCTCCCATAAGGACCGTCATGCAAGGATAGGAGAGGGCAGCATCGGTCTGGAGGCAATGGTCCGCATCATCAACGAGCCACGTCTGAGAAGATTGCCCTTCTATCTGGAGACTCCGAATGAGCTTCCCGGATATGCAGAGGAGATCTCCGTCCTCAGATCCCGCTACGTTGGTCAGTAGCCTTTCTGATACAGGCTGTTGGTCCTGAATCTGGGCTCGCAGGTCACATTGACACCCAGGCTCCTGAGGACAGACTCATCCCCAGGCTCCAGCATCACAGAGGAGTGGAATTCGCAGCCCCTCAATTTCGGGAGCTGCTGAAGGACCTTTTCCGCCATTGGATTCGTGATCGCGCACACTGACAAGGATATGAGGGTCTCGTCCAAGTGCAGTCTCGGGCTGCTTCCCCCCATGTATTTAACCTTCAGCTCCTGGACAGGTTCCAGGACGTACGGGGAGAGCAGATGCACATTATCCTCAATATCAGCCAATTCCTTGACCGCATTGAGCATCATCGCAGAAGGGGCAACCATCATCGATGATTCCTTCCCTGTAACGATCTTGCCGTTGGGGAGTTCTATTGCCGATACTGGCTTGGTTTTCACCTCAGGGTGCCCGCGAACAGCGTTCACCACTTTCCTGTCATCGGGCCCCGTACCCGCCTGTTTCAGCAGAAGCTCCAGCTTGATCACTGCTCCCTCTGAGGTCGTGCCCCTCTTCTGATCGCACAGCGTCCAGAAGTAACGGCGGACTATCTCCTCTTTGGCAGCCCTGATCACCGCAGCCTCATCCGCTATGCAATAGCCTGCCATGTTAACGCCCATGTCTGTGGGGGACCTGTAAGGCGACTTCCCGAATATATGCTCGAACATGGCCTGCAGCACAGGGAATATCTCTATATCTCGGTTATAATTGACAGCTGTGACCCCGTACGCTTCCAGGTGGAACGGGTCTATCATATTCAGATCGTTGAGATCGGCCGTGGCCGCTTCATATGCAAGATTCACGGGATGCTTCAGAGGCAGATTCCATATGGGGAAGGTCTCGAATTTCGCGTACCCTGATTTGATGCCGCGCTTATTGTCATTGTAGAGCTGGGAGAGGCACACCGCCATCTTCCCGCTGCCGGGTCCCGGCGCGGTCACCACCACCAACGGCCTCTCGGTATCCACATAATCATTCTTCCCGAATCCGTCATCGCTCACCACCTTCTGGATATTGGAAGGATAGCCTGCTATGATGTAGTGCTTATAATTCTTCACGCCGAAGGCCTTCAGCCTGCTGCAGAAAACGTCTGCGGATACCTGGCCAGAATAATGGGTTATAACGACGCTACCTACGAAGAATCCCCTGTCCCGGAAAGAATCGATCAGACGCAGAACGTCCATATCATACGTTATGCCTATGTCGCTGCGGGTCTTGTTCTTCTCCATGTCGAAGGCACTGATGACCAGAACGAACTCTACCTGGTCCTTCATGGAGTCCAGCATGCTGATCTTGGAATCCGGGTGGAATCCCGGGAGCACTCTTGCAGCATGATTGTCATCGAATATCTTACCGCCGAACTCCAGATACAGTTTCCCGCCGAACTTCGATATGCGCTCGCGGATGTGTTCCGACTGAAGCTTTATGTACTTCTCGTTATCAAAAAACTGCGGGTTCTTCATTCTGAACCCTCCGAGACGGATAAGAGCATAAGATAATATGTTCATTTAAGATAAAGAGATATCCCCGCTCCCGAAAATGGATAAAGTAAAATGTTTGGAAGGGGGATTTCAGAGACCTCACTCGTCCTCTTCTTTGATGTTTATTGGCGCACTGCGGCAATTGCTGCAATATGCGCAATTGCCGCAACATCCTCCTTTCCTTAATCCCCTGTATGTTCCGAAGCCCGCAAGGACCAGGATCAGCAGGACAGCCGCAAGGACCAGAACAGTCGCAGAGGACATCATGCTGCCTCCGCCGGGACCTCATCCTCAGGCTCACCGGGGTTCCTGAAGAACAGGTATCCCGTCCCGATGACGAGCAGAGCCGCGGGTATGAGCCAAAAGGAAGGAGTCCCCTGGATAGCCAGACCGAACTGGTACACTGCAAAGGCAACGACATACGCGAATGCGCACTGGTACCCCACCGCGAGCGCTGTCTCCTTCCAGGATCCAAGCTCTCTGCGCATGGCGCCTATGGCCGCGAAGCACGGGGCACACAACATGTTGAAGAGCAGGAAGGAGAAGCCCGCCAGAGGAGACATTATCGTTGCCATGTATGTCCATATCTCCGCTCCGTCCTCAGCCACAACCTCCATTCCGAAGAGTATGCCGAAGGTGGAGAGGATGTTCTCTTTGGCTACAAGACCCGACAGGGTTCCCACTACTGCTCTCCAGTCTCCCCACCCCAAAGGCGAGAATGCCGGACTCAGGGCATTGCCTATGGATGCCAGCATCGAGGATTCGGCCCCAACCGGGTTGAGACTCCAGTCATACGATGTCAGAAGCCATATCAGTCCGCTTGCCAAGACTATTATCGTTCCTGCCTTCTTCACGAAGTGCCAGGACCTGTCCCCCATGCTCAGGACGACATTCCTCGCACTTGGCACATGGTAATCCGGAAGCTCCATGACGAAAGGGGATGCCTTTCCGAAGGCACCTCTGATCTTCTTCAGTATCACTCCGGACACCAGTATGGAGAACACTCCGATGAAGTAAACGGAAACTGCTATCCACGCGGATCCTCCGAAGAGCGCTCCGGAGATCAGAGCTATCACCGGGAGCTTCGCCGAGCAGGGCATGAACGATGTCGTCATGGCCGTTATCTTCCTGTCTCTCTCATCCTCTATCGTACGGGATGCCATTATACCGGGGACAGCACAGCCGGTCCCGACGATTATGGGTATGAAGGACTTCCCGGAAAGACCGAACCTTCTCAGTATGCGGTCCATGACAAAAGCTATCCTTGCCATGTATCCGCTGTCCTCAAGAAGAGCCAGCAATAGGAACAGTACTAAGAGCTGGGGCAGAAAGCCAAGTACAGCTCCCACACCAGTTATTATACCGTTCACAATAAGCGAGACAAGCCAATCCTCCACACCCATTCCCGCAAGCCAATCCGCCGTGCGTGGCAGCACGTTCTCTTCGAACACCGTCTCGTTGACCCAATCGGTCATATATCCGCCTACGGAGGTTATAGAAAGATAGTAGACAAGGAACATTACGGCTGCGAATATGGGTATAGCGAGCCAGCGGTTGGTTACAACCTCATCTATACGGTCGGTGACGCTCTTCCCGCCCTTCTCAGATTTTTGATATATGCCTCTGACCAAGGAATCCACGACCTCATACCTTGCGGACGCAACGATCGCTTCCCCGTCGTCGCCCAAGGAGTCCTCTGTGCGTCTGACCGTTTCCAAAGCTCTTTCCAATACCGGGGACGGTAGCGCTTCCGGCACATGGGGGTCATGCTCCATCACCTTGATCGAGTACCAATACAGAAGATCATCATCTATGTGCCCTTCCAATATGCCGGAGATCTCGGAAATCGCCTTTGAGAGCTCACATTTGAAAAATTTCTTTGGGATCCTCGTTCCGTAAGAAGCCTGTTCCAAAACCGTTGCGGCCAGATTCTCCAACCCTTCCCTTTTGAGTGCTGACACCCTTATTACCGGACAGCCGAGCCTCTCGGACAGCTTCTTCTCGTCAACGGTGTCTCCCCTCCTCTCGACGACATCACTCATGTTGAGGGCCACCGTCACCGGAATCCCCATCTCGAGAAGCTGAAGTGTGAGAATCAGGTTCCGCTCCAGATTCGTCGCGTCAACCACGTTGATCACTGCATCTGCACTGCCCTCCGCCAGGAATCTCCTCGATACCTCCTCTTCCGGAGAATAAGGGGATAATGAGTACACGCCGGGGAGATCCGTTACCGTGACGTCCCTGGCTTGCCTCAGTTTGCCTTCCTTCTTCTCAACAGTAACACCTGGCCAGTTCCCGACACGCTGAGAACCGCCTGTAAGAGCGTTGAACAGCGTCGTCTTACCGCTGTTGGGATTTCCTATCAATGCTATGTTCTTCTTCATCTCAAAACCTCTTCACGGAAGGTCATAATGGCTCTACGCCAACCGATTCCGCATCCTTCTTCCTGAGTGTCAGCCTGTATCCTCTCACTAGGAACTCCACTGGATCACCCAGAGGGGCCGCTTTCAAGACCTCTATCTCACATCCTTTCAGAATGCCCATATCCATGAGCCTCCTCTTCAGGATCCTGTCACCGGAGACAGAGATGACTTTGACCCTTTCACCTTCCTCAACATCCTTAAGGGTCCTCATGCCCCCGCCTCCTCCACGTGCACGTTGGCCACCAGGGACCTGTCCAAGGCTACCCTCGCTCCCATTATGCTCACGATGAATGATCCGTTGACCAACGAGAGCACCTTTACGTGGGCCCCCTCAACGAAACCTAGGTCCATGAGACATTTCCTGCGCTTATCGTTCCCGACTATCTTCGATATTCGTTTCTCTTCTCCGGGTCTGGCAAAAATCAGCTCCATTTCCATCTTACTCCTTGAGAGGATGGTATTTAGGAATACCTAATCCTCGTAGAAGACCAATATAACTGCAGTATAAATAATTTAGGATATCCTTATTCAGTTATACCTAAATCATATCTGAGATAAGAAGCGAACGCGATCTTCGGGAGATCAGGACGCTGACGTGATGCACTTTTATGCTCTCTGCGCGATATACTGCCATGGACCAAAGATCCCATTGGAACTCTGTGTTCAAGAAGAACAGGAGCCGGTTCGGAGACAAGCCGAGCGAATTCTGCCGCTTCTGCTGCGAGATAGCGAAAACAGCGGGATACTCAGACCTTCTGGAGCTCGGGGCCGGACAGGGGAGGGACAGCTGCTTCCTCTCTGCCGAGGGATTCAAAGTGACGGCAGTTGATTACAGTAAGGTATCCTGCAGCCAGCTTGAAGAGAGATTCCCCGATCTGACCGTTCTACGCAGGGACATAAGGGAAGGATTGGACCTCCCGGAGGATTCCTTCGATCTGTGCTATTCCCATATGCTCTTCACCATGGACTTCAGAGAGAAGGAGCTCAGGAAGGTCGCGAAGGAGCTTTCACGGATCATAAGAGGCGACGGCATGATGATGTTCTCGGTTCGGACGAAATATGACAAATGCTACGGTCTGGGCGAGAACCTGCACGAGGACGTTTGGGAATACAACGGGTTCGCGGTCAGATACTTCTCCGAGGAAGATCTGAACATCATATCAGATGGATTCGAGGTGCTGAGAACTGAGAGATTCGGGGAGGAGGGCAGGGATCTCTTCGGGGTTGTCCTCAGGGTCCTTCCGCAAGACGGAAAACGGCGCGCTTCTCATCCCGGGTCGCTGCCCGATATTTCCCGGGTTCCAGGTCCCCGAGGGTGATGGGACCGACTCTGACGCGGACCAGGCGGACCACATTGTAGCCGAAGTGCTCGCACATCCTCCTTATCTGAAGATTCAGGCCCTGGGTTATGATTATCCTGAATCGGTATTTGCCTATCCGCTCCGCCACGCAGGGCCTTGTGACCGTATCCAAGATGGGCACTCCTGCCGCCATGCTTTTGATGAATCTCTCATTTACAGCCTTGTCCACGGTTACGATGTATTCTTTCTCATGACCGTACCTGGACCGCATCAGACCGTCGACCAGCTCTCCTTTGTTGGTCAGCAGGAGCAGCCCCTCCGAATCCTTGTCCAGCCGCCCTACGTAGGTTATCCTCTTCGGGTAGTTTATGTAACTGATCACGTTGTCCTTCTCTTCCTCGGCACTGGTGCAAACGAGGCCTTTGGGCTTATTGAATATCAGAAGAACGGAGGTCTCCTCCCTCTTTATCGGTTCGCCGTCCACAGAGACCGCGCTTCCGTCCTTCACTGTGTCCCCGGGCACCGCCGTACGACCGTCAATGGATACTCTGCCCTCTTCAACGAGCTTATCAGCCTGTCTTCTGGAACACAGTCCGGAATCGGCGATGAATTTGTTAATGCGGGTGCCCATGGTAAGTCAACACAGGTTCAGTAGAAAAAGGATGTTCATAAGAGGTTTGGGGAGGGCTCACTCCGTTTCTTCGTGGATGTGGTCGTACTCCCCCTTCTGCATCCACTTCGGACCGACCCAATTCCATCTGCCCAGCAGATGCATGACGGCGGGCACCAGATACGTGCGCACCAGAAGTGCGTCCACCAGGATGGCGAACCACAGGGCGAACCCGAACTGCTGCAGCATCGGCGAGGACGAGAGCATCATGGTGCCGAATGCGGAGCTCATGATTATCCCGCATATGGTGATCACCGCCCCGGTGCTCTCCAGGGCATGGACGATGGCGTCGTCGTTGCTCATTCCCTTGGAGACGTTCTCCCTGATGCGGGTGGTGAGCAGGATATCATAGTCCATACCGAGACCCAGGCATACCACGAAGAGCACGATGGGCAGGATCCAATACACAGGGATGCCGAGGACCCCTGCGAACAGGAGGTGCGTAAGACCCAGCGTCCACACTATGCTCATGACTATCGTCAGTATGGCACGCAGAGGCGTGAGGTACGACTTCATCACGAAGAACAGCAGTATGAATATGAGGACCATGACCAGCACCTCGATGAGGAAGAACTCGTCACTGACCACCTGGGATACGTCATAGGTAAGAGCCGTGGATCCGGTGACGTATGTGGCACCGATCAGCTCCAGATCCTTGTCCTCGGCGATTATGCTCCTTATCTCCCCAATGGTGCTCATGGATTTGTCCGATGTGGGGACGTCCTCCAGCATGACGGTCATCTTGATGTACTGACGGCCGTCGTGGGATGACGAAAGCGTGCCCATCATGTAATTAAGTATGTAATCTATGACCTGGCCCTTATCAGATATTGCAGTGCCTGAGCTAGAAACGAAATCGGACCACTCGGAATCGCTCATGTCTTTGATTCCTTGAACCAAAGTCCTTACTCCCTCAGGAAGAGAATCCAGTAACGCATCCTGGTCTGCAGAATCTGTTATTGCGTTCCAATAGATGAGGCCTATTACCGACCCCACGTTATCGTTCTTGGCCTGAAGGCCTCCGGCAATAGCTCCTATATGCCCTACATATTGAATGCCATATTCGGCATCCCAATTGAGAACCCCAAGTGTCAGCGTTCCAGATCCCCCGAATAAAGAGGCGGCAGGTATATCGAAAGGTACCAGCTCCGCCACGTTGTGGTTCGCTTCCATTACGACGTAAGTGGGCATCAGGATGCCACCGTCTGCATTCTCTACGATAGAGTTCACACCGCTCTTGGACTCACTGTCGGACATAACCGCGATGGAATCGTAGGATGATGTGTGCGTCGTCGCCACGTATGCCATCGGCACGGTGATCAGAAGAGCGGCGGCGACTATCGCGCCGGCATGCCTCAGGGCGAAGGCTGAGGATGCCTTGAAGTACCTGGCACCGAGCCTGGACATCTTCCCGTAGCTCCCTCTCATGGTCTTGCTGCCCTCTTTGTAGGTCTCCACCTTGGAAGGCCAGAATATCCTGTCACCGATCACGGCGATGACTGCAGGTATCAAAGTAAGAGCGGCCAACAGCGCGAAAACAATACCGAGGGCCATGACCGTGCCCATGGAGCTGATCATCTCATAACTGCATATGGACATAGCACCGAATCCGATGATGACGGCACATCCGGAAATGGTAATGGATTCCCCGGCCCATACTATCGATTCCTTCAGTGAATCGTGATGGTCCTTGCCGGATTTCCTTTCCTCGCGATACCTTGCCATTATGAAGATGCAGTAATCACATCCCGCCCCCAGCATGGACACGAGCACCAATGTGCTTGTGATGTAGTAAATGGACATTATCTGCGCCAGACCCAGCATCACCATGAGGGTTATCGCGTACGCGAAACCTATCACGATAGGCGGAGTGGTCGCGGATATGACAGACCTGAAGAAGAGCCCGATCAGGACCAGGATGAGGAGAATGGTCACCGGATCTATCCTCTTGACGTCCTCCATGGAACTGGCTTCTGTATCATGGTATATGGCGGCGCTTCCGGTAACATATGTTGTGGGATTAATGGCATCAGTCTTGGTGTCTGAGACAAGATCCCTGAGGCTCTGCACCTCGGATGAGGGGTCATATGCCTCAGGGAAACTGACAGAAACAAGGAGTACACCACCTACCCCTGTTGAAGAATAAGGTCCTATGACGGTCGCCACAGCCTTTTCGCCTTCGGTCGTTGAATATCTCAAAGGCACCGCTGTTGCCAGTAACGCAGCGAATTGGGTCGCAGATGTCTTTTGGGCATCGTCGTCGTATTCTATGACCACGATCATTGCCGCATCCCCGTTGCCGTTACCGAAATAATTGACATCGGAGAGTATCTCGCTCCCCTGGATCGATTCAGTGGTCGTCCCCGCTCCCGTCTCCCCGTAGGTAAGGGCTTTCGCGGGATCGGATAGAACCATGTACGCGAAGGGGGAAGCGATCAGCAGTACAATTATCCAGAGAGCGATCACGTGCTTCGGATATCTCATTATCTTTTCTGCCAGTTTCTCAAACATAAAATATCGCCGCTGTCCGATTAGCAAGGTAGACTATTACTGTATATAATAATTTTGAACACGTTCAAAAAAGCACATCTCGCAAAGCATATCCGACCCTCAAATAACCTCTTTGAGATGAATTTTTTTGAACATGTTCAAATAGTCATTCCTCATTCGTTGGATATGTAATGAACCAGGAACCGAGGACGACCAAAGGGATCGGGATAAATCTCATACCCCGCAAGGGCAACGAGCAGAGGAGGCAGGAAATGAGAGACAGGATCCTCAAGGCCTCTGCTTTCCTATTCAATGAGAGGGGATACTCCCGAACGACTATGAGGCAGATATCCCAGAAGGCCGGGGTCCTGACAGGCAGTCTCTATAACGTCTTCCCCGGCAAAGAAGACATCCTGAAGACAATGATCGATATGTCCTATGACGGTGCCCTGAAGCAGTATGAGAGGCACTTCGATACCAGGGACGACCTGCTTGTGGCCCTGGCATTCCCTCTGGCACTTGAGTTCTATTCTGCTAACAAGAACAAGAGGGCCGCTGAAATACTGCATGAGGCCCACAGCACCTGGACAGTGGTAAACAGCATGGCCGACAGGACCATGGAATGGGTGGCAGGAAGAATGGAGGACTACGGTCTGAGACAGGATCGGTCTGAGATCAAGGACCGGTTCCTGGCTCTTCTGGGCGCCGTCGGGAACCTGATATCGAAGACGCACTTCACAGGCGAAGGAGACTACAGAAAGGACCTTAAGAAATCCCTTGAGGTGTTCTGCGCCCTGTTCAAGCTGCCCGCTTACGATCTGGATTCAACCGTCGAGAGAATGGACAGGATGCTCTCTGAGAACAGCATAGCGATAGGCGATTACCATATCTGAACCGCTATCTATTTTATCGGGACCTCAGATACTCAGTCGGTGAAGGTATGACTGACGAAAAGGCGATAAGGGAAGCCCAGGAGAAGTTCGGCGTGTTATTGAGAAAACAGCTGGACAGAGTCGAGAGGCTGAAGAAGGAAGGGGACTGGATCGATTATTCCAAGCTCGACAAGATGATCATCGGAGTCTGCGGGGGAGACGGCATAGGCCCGTACATCAGCGCATCCGCCCAGAGGGTGATGGAGTTCCTGCTCGCAGATAAGATAAAGGCCGGCAAGGTTGAGATACGCGTCATAGACGGCCTCACCATAGAGAGGCGCGCCCAGGTCATGAAGGCCATTCCTGACGACACCCTTGAGGAGCTGAAACAGTGCCACATCATCCTGAAAGGGCCCACCACAACTCCCAAGAAAGGGGACGAATGGCCCAATATAGAGAGTGCCAACGTGGCGATGAGGAAGGAGCTTGACCTCTTCGCCAATGTAAGACCCGTCAGCGTCCCCGAGCTCGGCATAGACTGGACGTTCTTCAGGGAGAACACCGAGGGAAGCTACGCTCTGGGAAGCGAGGGCATGGATGTCACCCCGGATCTGGCGATGGACTTCTGCGTTGCCACCAAGCAGGGCACCGAAAGGATCACCAGAGCGGGATTCGAGCACGCCAAGAAGACCGGGAAGAATTACGTTTCCGTCATAACCAAAGCGAACGTCATCAAGACCACCGACGGCAGATTCCTGTCCACGGCCGAAGAGGTGTCCAAGGATTACCCCGGCGTAAAATGGGACGACTGGTTCATAGACATACTCACAGCTAAGCTCCTGGATCCTGCCAGGAGGAGCGATTTCAGAGTTTTCGTTCTCCCGAACCTCTACGGGGATATCATCACTGATGAGGCTGCCCAGATACAGGGAGGTGTCGGCACCGCCGGCTCCGCGAACCTGGGGAAGAGGTATGCCATGTTCGAGGCCATACACGGCTCGGCGCCCCGAGATCGGAAGAGCGTCG
>ENA-UOOK01003754-UOOK01003754.1-fermentation-metagenome-genome-assembly--contig:-NODE-3754-length-16940-cov-11.634054_pt1 | contig 16940 bp, 9 predicted proteins | sample MGYA00245777_ERZ724023 | MGnify/ENA primary metagenome ERZ724023 (study PRJEB28704, sample SAMN03018312) | fermentation metagenome | biome: anthropogenic terrestrial biome; feature: soil; material...
GTCGGGCTTGCCCGGCACGGAAAGAAGGTGCTGCTTGTCGACGCCGACGCCCAGGGCAGCCTGACCGCAAGCCTCGGCTGGCGGCAGCCGGATCAAGCTCAAGGAGACGCTCGCCACTGCTGGATTAATTCGACAAATACGGAAAGTTGGTTCAATGGTATAGATTCATTTTTCTATGCATTGAAGTAAAAAAATTACAAATCCATACAATCCCAAGGAAAATAATTCTAAGGCAACACCGCACAATAAATAAAGGTATCAGGCACAAGCGGAGGAAACCTCAAATAGCCGATGCCTTCTCCCGAATTCTATCTGCATGGTAACTTGAATCAGACCACCAGGGATTCCCTGTCAGCCAGAATCAGGTTTGCTAACGCAAACATCATATTCAATTTTTGAATTTGTTTTTGCAGACCTCGGTATCGTGTTTTTTGATACCGAAGCTGACCTTTTACAATGGCAAAAACATGTTCAACTTTCGAATGTATCGATGATTTTGAATGCTCGACTTTTTTGCATAATATCTTCTGCTCGATTTTGTATATTTGATTTTTTTACCTTTTTTGTTGCGTATAACGGCATCCGGGCGCTTCGTTGCTCTAAGATAGCCGCTGTCCCCGTTTACGGGTTTTTCATCTCCTGTAAGCAATTTTGCCATTTCGCTTACATCGCTGACATTTGCTGCCATAACGTCCACCGATTCCACTATCCCTGTCCACCCCGATATGCGATTTGCACCCGAAATGCCATGTGTTGCCTTTCTTTGCCTGATGCGCATCTGGATCGCGTCGTTTCTCTTCGTTTTTGGTTGAGAAAGGGGCTTCTATGAATGTGGGGTCCACTATGGTGCCCTTTTTCAGTAACAAGCCATTTTTCCTCAGTGATATCACGACCTGCGTAAAAATCTTTTGCTCCAGACCGCTGCGCACCAAAATATTCCGGAATCTGCCGCTGGTATCTCCATCCGGAACCTCGTTGCTGGATTCCACTCAACAAAACTCCGAAAAGGCATGGCTGTCTATGATCTAACAGGCGGTTGCCTCATCCGCCAAGTTGTACAGATTCTGCAAAATATGAATTCGAAGCATCAATTCCAGATCGTACGGCTTGTTCCCGCGCTCTCCTTTGTAATAGTGCGGCTTTATAATAGCTACTCATTCGCTCCACGTAATGATGCGGTCCATTTGACTCAGAAATTCTTTTTTATGAGTTTTTACCTGTGCCAGTTCGTCGCTCAAAGCTGATAAGCTGATTTGTTTGTTCATACCTTTATTTTACCACTTTTTATCTCTTCCTGCCCCATACAGTGTTGCCTTAAGGTAGCTGCAACTGGCAAGGTCGGAGATAGGGCAGGTTTCTATGTAAATAGTGAGAAAGCTCCTCGGACTATTGGAACGATTATAAGTTAACCTATCCTTTTTTCATAATTGATGCCTTCTGCCGCAATCCTAAGGTGGAAGGTATCATTTTCTCATTTATTTTAAAAATGGACTTTAAAAATAGAGAAACATTTTTCAATCGTGTCTTGATTAATTCAATCATAAAAAACCAGATGACCAACTGGTCATCTAACTTTTTATTGGCTACCACGGCAAAAGTCTTGGCTTTAATTTTAAGTAAATTACCGATTCATTCACAATTACGGCTTGGGCGATAGCTTTTACTGTCATCCTGCCTTCGCAATCTGCCACAATGATTTTCCGAATATAGACTGGGATCATTTTCTCATACAGTACTCTTTTTTAACGATGAATTTGCTTCACCGCCTAAGTTAGACAGTGTTGATAACATATATCGTTTATGTTTTGAGAGTTGTAATTGTGCAACTGTTAGAAACATATAAAAAGTATAACTATTATGCTCTATTGAATAATAAATTGTTCACAATCAAATCATATTGTCAATAAAGAATTAATAAATTACCAAAAATGGTATTATTTACATATAAAAGTTTAAAATACTCGTTTCCCAAAAAGTCAGATGCTATCTGAAATTAGCGATACAAAGGAAGTGGGGGAACGGAATGAAAGGAATTTATTTTTCACTTGCCGCAGTACTCACGGCAATTCTGGTGATGATTTGCGGGCTACTTATCACTGGGCGAACCGATGCCGGTGACAGCCAGAAGGAACAGATTCCACGGTATCATATTCAGGTCATAACGAAAAACGCAAACGAACACTTCTGGACAACGTTTAAATCCGGTGCGGCCAATGCCGGGAAGCAGGCGAATGTCTATGTTGAATTCGTCAACATAGCGGCAGATAGTCTGAATTCATCACTAATTGCATTGGAGAAAGCAGTTTATTCGGGAGTGGATGGTATTGCTTTCCAAGCACAAGATGTCGAAAAGACCGAAGCATTGGTAAAAAAAGCTCAAGATAAGAAAATAGCTCTACTGACCTATGAAAATGACCAGAATTATCTTACAGATGTTCCGACGGTGGGATCAAACAGCTACGACATCGGTTTTCGGGAAGGGAAAATGGGCATTCGAGCATGTGGTGGGAAAGGAAGAGTAGCTATAATTTTAAATGGAAATGTATCTGGTGCAAAAGGACAGAACAAAAATCTAAAGCTACAGGGAATGATAGATGCATTTTCCAATTATAGCACAGTAAAAGTACAGGAGATCTACTCATTAGGATCTGGAATGTTTAAGACAGAAAAGTTGATGAGCATGATCCTGGCCAAGCAGCCCAAAATCGATTTGGTTCTTTGCACAGACGAACGGAGTACACCCGGAATTGCACAGGTCCTTGTAGATGAAAACAAAGTAGGCGTTGTGTCAATTGTCGGATATGGCGCCATGCCACAGACACTGAACTATATAGAGCGTGGCGTTATATACGGTTCTATTTGCCCGGATGCGTACCACATTGGATATAACTGCGTGAAGCAACTTGTCACCATACTGGACGGTGAGCGGATTTCTGACAGCATAAATACTGACCTCTTTTCAATTGATCTCTCTAATGTTGAGCAATACCAGGTAATCGATAATGAGAAAGATTAAGCTGTTTGAAACTAGAAAAATGAAATACCGCACTAAATTAATACTCTTTTTCCTTCTTTCTACCAGTATAGTTATTTTATCTAGCCTATATTTGTATTTGTCTTCCCAGATCATCATGTGGAATACCAATGAGATGCTGGAGAAAAATCTAGAGCTTTCAGAAGCTTACAGTAGGTTGCAAGAGGTACAAAACGACTTGGAACTTTACCTTTCTACTAGCAGCTCCGACAGCCTAATTGCATTTTATGGTGACAGTACAGCACTAAATAAAAGCTCAGACACTTTGCTATCTAATATTTCCTATTCTGAGCGAGGAATGAAGATAAAAAATGCTGCAAATATGCTCCATGATTACTTGAATAACGCGAATGATGCTATTGAAAAAAAGCGTGGAAGAAACATTACCGCCTATACAGCAATCTATGAAGAGACCGTTACAGAATGTGATGATATCACGAATTATATGGAAGAGATTATGAGTCGAGATGTTATCAGCAATTCCAGTCAATTTGGAAAGATTAGTGTACAGCAGCAAAAATTCTCCATAATTAATAATATCTTAATTGTTTTTACAGTCTTGTTTGTTATCGGTATGATTGCGTTATTTAGCTTCGAAGTTACAAAACCGATTACCACATTGGCTGGGTTCGCACGAAGGATTGCGAGCGGTGATTTCAATATTAAAATTCCACAGGATCAGACTAGTCAGGAAATGCAAACTCTCTACCATGTATTCGGCTCCATGGTTGTAAATATCAAGGAATATGTAAATCAAATCCAAGAGAAACGCCGACTGGAACAGACGTTAAGCGAAGAGAAACTAACGAACTTGCGTATGAAAAACGCGCTGCGAGAATCGGAACTGAAGGCATTACAATCACAGGTAAACCCGCATTTCATTTTTAACACAATTAATATTGGTTCGAAAATTGCGATGCTGCAAGGAGATCATACAACGTGCAGATACCTAGAGAACGCTGCCGATATTTTCCGATACAATCTGAATGGATTGGATACGGCTGCAACATTGGAAGAAGAGGTTTCAAATGTTGTCTCGTACATGTATCTCCTCCAAACTCGATTTTCTGACATGATTCGTTTTAAGCTAGTAATCGACCGGAGTGATAAAGAGCTAATGGGGTGCACGTTGCCGCGCATGACACTTCAGCCACTGATTGAAAATGCTTACATCCATGGTATCGGTTGTAGGGAGGAAGGTGGGACGATCGGATTAAAGGTTGAGAAAAGAGATGGTATGGCCTGGATTGAGGTAAGCGACGACGGATGTGGAATTTCGGAGGAAAAGATCCACGAGATCCTAAGTGGTAGCTTTCAGGATGAGAGTACGGATGAAAGGTCAACAACTGGAGGTCACACGACTGGCCTCGGCCTTGATAACGTACTCCAAAGGTTGCGTATCTATTTTAACAAGACCGATGTTATGTCGATCAAGCGGGCAGGAGGCATGACACGATTCACACTGATTCTACCATTGAGGCATGAAAAGGGGTGGGTGCATGTATCAAGTACTGATCGTTGATGATGAACCAATTGAAGTTCAGTCAGTCGAGTTCGTCATCAGGAACAACTTTATTGATCTGAAAGTTGCAGGAACGGCACGCTCTGGTAGGTCTGCTATTGAAAAATCGGAGAGTCTGCGGCCGGATATTGTTCTAATGGATATCAATATGCCGGGTATTAATGGGTTGGATGCTATGCGACAAATTCGCCTTGTAAACCCTACTGTTCGCTTCTTAGTCGTTTCGGCCTTCAATTATTTCAGCTATGCCCAGGAATCTGTTACGCTAGGGGTGGATGAATATCTGCTAAAACCGGTCAAAGAGGAAAAGCTGGTTGATTCATTGCATAAGGTAACTCAACGGATTGATATACAGCGGCAAAAGGTTAGACGAGAACTGGAACTTCGAGAGAAGTTTGAACTTGTTATGCCAATTCTGGAGACAGGTTTTATCAATACGATCTGCATGCTGGATGGACATGCGGAAGATCTGAGAAAATATTGTCGACTGTTCGGCTTTCAAAAAACAGGTGGATATGTTTTGGCAATACGCTTTAGTTTTCCGAATGGTGTAGCCACTGGAAACCAGATTGGCATCTGTATAAAAAGCCAAAAGCTCTATGGAAGATACCGTGAGATCCTTAAAAATCTCTGTACTTGCATCGTTGGTCCTGTGGCATTGGGAAACCTTGTTGTCTATGTGCTTGATTCGCGCGGACCGAGCAAAGAACAGAAATTCTTTGCAGTGGAGACCGCGCAGAAATTTTTCCACCAGGCTGAAAACCTTGGACTTAGCATCGCTATCGGTGTAGGCGGGTACTGTGCAGATGTCAGCGGTGCGCAGGCCTCGTATCGGCAAGCACTCGATGCACTGGATCAAATCTCGGAATTGAAAAACCAGGTTCACATCTTACATTACCAGGATATTATGGAGGAAGGCGCTGGACGCTTCTCATACGGCGGACATGAATTTGTACAGGACGTCTGCCTACGGGCAGATGCTGGGGATACAGACGGTGCGATATTAGCTTTTTCAGCTCTATTTCAGGATAAAACTCGAAGCATGGATATTGAGGAGCTTAAAAATTGCTGCATTTCCCTGTTTATTAAATTTGATCATAAATGGGGAAATTGGATTAAAGGGTATACTCCTGCACTGGAGAAGGTAATTTTAGCGAAAACCAGAGAAGAGCTCAAAGTAATAGGTTCGCGTTTCATTACTAAAGCAGTACGTTGCATTGTGGAGAATAAGCAAAAAAAGGCAGGGGATATTGTTGCAAAGGCTGATGCTTATATGGAAGCAAAATTTAATGGTGACATTACACTCGGCAGTATTGCAAAAGCAGTAAATCTAAGTCCCTATTATTTTAGCCACTTTTATAAAGAAAAGACTGGTATCAATTTCATCGACCACCTCATAAGCATCAGAATTGAAAGGGCAAAGCAAATACTTTCCACCTCAGACGTTTCCGTCAAAGACGTAGCGCGCCAGGTTGGGTATGCAGATCCCAGCTATTTCTCCAGATTGTTTAAGCAAATCACTGGAGTTACAGCGACTGAATATAAAGATCATTATGGGAAGTGAGTGTTGTGATAGTAAATCTAAGTCATCATCCAATAAAAATGATTTTGTTGTTGATAGGGGCTATTCTGTTTACTAATGCCTGTACCGCCTGCAATCGGAACCACTTGGAAAATTCCCCATCTTCCGACATGAAAAGATCTGTTATAGGATTTTCCTTGGCAACGCTCAAGGAGGATAGATGGCTCCGTGATCGCGATATCTTTGTGGCAAAAGCCAAACAGGCTGGCTTTGATGTTATCTTGTCTAACTCAAACAATAACAGCAAAATGCAGTATGAGCAAGTGGAAGACATGATTCGGAAAAACGTTGACATTCTTGTTATTGCACCACAGGACAGGGATGATGCTGCCCGATGCGTTCAGGATGCGAAAAAGGCTGGGATTCCAGTCGTTTCTTATGACCGGCTTATAAGAAATGCAGACGTTGATGTATACGTGTCGTTTGATACCGAAAAAATCGGAAAAATTCAAGCTAAAATATTGCTGGATGCCGCACCACAGGGAGGGTATCTTATTGTAAATGGTTCGAAGGATGATAATAACACGACCCTCACTCATCGCAGTTGTATGGCGCAACTCCAACCTTCAATCGCGTCGGGTCGAGTGAGAATTGTCGCAGAAACATGGGTTAAAGACTGGCGCCGTGAGGGTGCCTATGAATTTGTCCATGACCAACTCAAGCTCCATCCAGCTGAAATCACAGGGATCATTGCTGGAAACGATTCATTGGCATGGGGGGTAATTGATGCACTTTCGGAGGCAAAACTGGCCCGAAAAGTGTTGGTAGCTGGCATGGATGCAGATCTTGCCGCTTGTCAGCGCATTGTTGACGGAACACAGCTTATGACAGTTTATAAACCGATTGAAAAGTTTGCTGAACAGGTTGTAGACGTTTGTAAAACCCTTTCGCGGGGTGAAAAGATTTCCTCCATTAAAACCATTAACGACGGGACATACAATGTCCCATACATTGTCGTCGACGTGATTGGCGTTACAAAGGAAAATATTGATGAGACGGTGATTAAAGATGGCTTTCAGCTTAAAGAAGATGTTTATCGCACTGACACACCATCCTCTGAGCCATAAATGATTAGGAAAAATTAATACTGACCACTCTGAGATAGTACATGATTTTATACATCCAGAGTGGCCTTTTTTATTGCCGCAATAGAGGAATATTTTTTAAGAAATATACGAGTCAGCAAAAAAAGAATGCTATTTCGCAATCTGCTTCATTGCAAATAAGGAAAGAAGTTAGTAAGATAAAAAATACAAAAAAGGATCAGTGCTATAAAATATTATATGCATTGTGATCCAACTCTTTATCTAATTAGAAAGGTGGAGTTTCATTGAAAAGATTTTTTGCAACCCTATGCATGGCAGCACTCTTGATGGTATCGGCATGCTCGAGTCCCCAGCAGACGGCAGCACCGGCGTCATCGGGGGAAGTATCTTCTACCGACACAAATTCCGAAACACCTAAGAGCGGAGGTACAGACGTCGGGATTGTCCTCCCGACTAAAGACGAGCCACGTTGGGTACAGGATGAAACCAGGTTCAAGGATGCGCTGAAAGACACGAAATATTCTGTAGAAGTTCTATTCAGCCAAGGTTCTTCAGCAAAAGAAAAGGAAAACGTGGAAGCGCTGATGGCTAAGGGAATTAAAATTCTAATTATTTGTCCACAAGATGCGGCAGCTGCTGCGGCTGCGGTAGATGAAGCAAAGGCTGAAGGCATCACTGTCATTTCCTACGATCGTCTGATAACAGATACAAAGTCAATCGATTACTATGTGACCTTTGACAGCATTTCTGTCGGCAAAGCACAGGGGCAGTATTTGATTGACAAGGCAAAGGGAAAAGGCAATCCGCTATATCTGTATGCAGGCGCTGCGACAGACAATAACGCGTTCCTGTTCTTTGAAGGCGCATGGAGTGTACTTCAACCAAAAGTCGCTGATGGGACTTTCATCATTAAGAATTCCAGCGAAGCAGTTGCCCTTCAGGGCAAGTCAACTTTAAGCCGCGACGAAATGAGTAAGATAATTGCGCAGGTTACAACAAACTGGGACTTCAAGGAAGCGAAGAATAAGGCGGAAGCACACTTGACTAGCGCAAAAGCAGCGGATAAGGGCAATGTTTTCATCTTGGCTCCAAACGATGGAATGGCCCGCTCGATTGCAGATGTATTCGCGGCAGATACAGATGTTAAGAGCTATGTTATTACCGGACAAGATGCCGAGAAAGCGTCTATCCAGTACATCATTGATGGGAAACAATCCATGACAGTTTTTAAGGATGTGCGCATTCTTGTCAAGGATGCTATCGGCATGGCTGTTGATATTCTGGAGGGTAAGACCCCTGAAACAACCGGGACATATAATAACAAAGTAATTGATGTCAAGGCAAAACAGACACCGGTGCAGGTAGTTGATGCTTCGAATGTAAAGAGTGCAATCATCGATTCCGGCTACTATAAGGCTTCTGAGTTTAAGAACCTGAAGTAACACTGGAATTGAAAAGCAGATGGGATACTGGTAAGAAAGATCCAGCCTCTCATCTGTTTTTTCAGCAGTAACTTCAGTGTTGGGGGAGAATACATATGGACGATTACATATTAGAAATGAAAGATATTACCAAAGAATTTCCTGGGGTGAGAGCGCTGGATCGGGTGAACTTCAAGGTAAAACGTGGGGAGATACATTGTCTCGTCGGGGAAAACGGAGCTGGTAAATCTACGCTAATGAATGTTTTTGGCGGGGTATATCCTTTTGGTACCTACAGCGGTGATATTCTCTTAAATGGGAAAATCTGCCGCTTTAGAAATATTAAAGACAGCGAAAAAGCCGGGATTTCCATTATTCATCAGGAACTTGCATTAATCCCCGAGCTTACGGTTTACGAGAATATTTATTTTGGTCATGAAATTATGAGCGGAAAAACGATTGACTGGAACCAAACACTCGTTAAAGCAAAGGAAATATTGAAAAAAATTGGATGCAAAGCCAATCCGGTAGATAAAGTAAAGGAATACGGTGTAGGGACACAGCAACTGATCGAGATAGCGAAAGCGCTAAGCAAAAAAGTTAGAATTTTGGTCCTTGATGAACCGACAGCTGCACTATCAGAAGCAGATAGCGCGCATCTTCTGAATCTTCTACGTATTTTAAAAACTCATGACGTCACCTGTATTTTGATTTCTCATAAATTAAAAGAAGTCACCCAGGTTGCAGACAGCATTACAATCCTGCGTGATGGGAAGACCATATGTTCAATGGATGCTACTAAACAAAAAATTTCTGAGAACGAAATTATTCGCAACATGGTTGGACGTGAGATCAACAACATCTATCCTCCAAAGATACCGCATAAGTTAGGAGGCGTTAGCTTTGAAGTGAAGAATTGGTCAGCGTTTGATCCTGCGAAAGGCAGGAAAATCTTGCACAATGTCAGTCTATGTGTGCGGTCTGGTGAAATCGTCGGTATCGCGGGGCTGATGGGGGCTGGACGTACGGAGTTCGCTCTGAGTGTATTCGGAAATCCATATGAATACCAGATTTCGGGAAATTTGTTCGTAAATGGGAGAAAGGTTACTTACCATCACCCGGATCGGGCGATCCACGATGGCCTTTCCTATATGACGGAGGACCGGAAGGCAAACGGGCTGATTTTAATCCAAGATATCAAACAAAATCTTACTATATCTAACCTTCGCCGAATTTCCAGAAATCGATTTGTCCTCAATGAAAATGAGGAAGTTCGGCTTGCAAACGAATATCTGAAAGACATGGATATTAAAGCGCCTTCTATTGACCAAATTGTTGGGAATTTGAGTGGTGGCAATCAACAGAAAGTATCACTTGGAAAATCATTGTTTATTGAACCGCATACCCTGATTCTCGACGAGCCGACTCGCGGCATTGACGTTGGAGCAAAATATGAAATATATATAATTATGAACCGTTTAGTCGCACAGGGCATGAGTATTATAATGATTTCCTCCGAACTTCCGGAGATTCTCGGCATGAGCGATCGCATCTATGTAATGTCTGAAGGGAAAATTACTGGAGAACTAAAAACTTCGGAAGCAAACGAAGAAAAAATAATGACCATGGCTACAGCAAGTTAGGAGGGACAAAAAATGAGCCTTTTGGCAGAGATAAGAAAATTGCTTAGAAAAAACATGCGTCAATACGGTATGTACATCGCACTTGCGGTCATCATTATCATTTTTAGTATCAGTACAAACGGTGATTTCGTTTCTTCTCGTAACATTTCAAACTGGATCAATCAGACTGGGTACATTGCAGTACTTGCAGTTGGCATGACGCTGATCCTGATTATTCGCCATATTGATATCTCCGTTGGTTACCTGTGCGGATTTATTGGTGCCATTTCAGCAGTCCTGATGACGCAGTTCTACCTACCGGCATGGGCGGCAATAGTTTTATCCCTTTTACTTGGTCTTTGTATTGGAATGTTTGGCGGATTCCTTGTAGCAAAAATAGGAGTACCTTCCTTCGTTGTAACCCTTGCAGGAATGCTTGCCTTCCGCGGTTTGTTGCTTTTAGTAACAGAAGGTACTGGAACGATCATCGTTTCAGATGAAGGTTACAATGCACTTGGCAATGGATTCATACCAGAACTTGGGAATGTGGGAGGTTACCATCTGCTTACGTTACTTATTGGTGCACTAACCATCATCTTTTGCATTATTTCGCAGATTCGGACCCGACATAACCGAATTCAATATCATTTTGAAGTGCTTTCGGTACCAATCTTTGTAATTAAATTAGTTTTCATTTCTGCAATCATCGCGTGTATTGACCTAATTCTGGCGGGATTCAAGGGAATTTCCTGGACGTTAGTCATTGTTGTAGCGATAGTTGCAATTTACAGCTTCATTTTAAACAGAACGCCACTTGGTCGCCACATTTATGGCGTAGGCGGCAACCCACAAGCAGCTGAACTGGCGGGAATCAACGTCAGAAAGATCACATTTATCGTTTTTGCATCGATGGGCCTTTTAGCCGCACTTGCTGGTATCTTGTTCACAGCGCGTAGCAAATCCGCAACACCGACTGCGGGCACTGCTTTCGAAATGGATGCCATCGCTGCTTCTTATGTTGGTGGTGTTTCTGCAAATGGTGGTATCGGGAAGGTGACAGGAACTATTGTTGGTGCATTTGTTATGTCCTCGCTTATGAACGGCATGAATCTAATGGGGATTGGGATTTCCTATCAATACATTATCAAAGGGGCAATTCTTGTACTGGCAGTTATTTTCGACATCCATACTCGCAAAGCCAAAAAAATGGGTTGAAAGGGCGGTCGACAGTTAGATAGAGCATTTTTAATAGAAGACCACGGTCGATTTTATGCCATGAATCTGACCAAGTCTAATCTTCATATTGACGTTGGAGTCGTCAGAGGAGGTGATCAGTGCTAAAATTGCGTTTAACTGCTATAAAAATAGGGCCCAAAGGAGGAAGCTATCGAATGAAAAGGAGAAAGTATTTTAAGCAGACTTTAACGTTTTTACTGTCGGTTTTGTTGGCTACAGGTGTTATGAACACTGCGTTTGCAGCCAAAACGGAACTTCCCGCAAAGGCGGGAGAAACCTCGTCCGGCGCCTTCGAGGCGGAAATCGGAAAAGTCCGGGTACAGGTTTTGTCGGACACTCTGGTTAGAGTGGAAGTGAAGGGGCCGAACGGGTATGAGGACCGGCCCACCTATCACGTCGTCAACCGCGACTGGCCGGGGCCGAGCGAGCCGGCAACGAAAGAAGTCGGCGACGAGGACACGGAGATCGTTACCGGCAACTACATCGTGAACGTGCCGAACGGCGCTGAGTCTCTGTCTGGCGTGACCGTCACGGATCCGGAAGGAAAGGAGCTGTGGACCTATACCAGCCTGCCGAACGCGCAGCAGTTCCTTCCAGCCCCAGGCTCCACGCCGGACGCGTGGGCGATCGCCGACAATCCCAGGGTCGTCCCGGCGACATGGGGCTACAGCCCGATGCCGGAGGCCAACACCGAGTTTACGGACTATAACGGGTGGGATTCCACCAACGACGCCCCGGACATGTACGTCTTTGTCCCGCTGGGGGATGCCCGAAAGCTGCGGCAGGATTTCGTTGACCTGACGGGCCGGTCGGAGCTGGTCCCCCTCAAAACACTCGGCCTGTGGCAGAGCAGATATTGGGCTTATTCTGAGCAGGAAGTTTATGACACCATTAAGAAATATCATGAGGAAGGATTTCCGCTAGACCAGTTTGTTGTTGATACTGACTGGCGTGTTAACGGAAGCACTGGATACGATATCAATACCAAACTGTTCCCAGATATGCACCGGTTTTTTGAGAAGGCACATGATGACTACCATGTGAATATTGTGTTTAATGATCATCCGGAGCCGGTAAACAATCAGCAGGCTTTATCGCAAGAGGATCTGAACTATAGAAACGCAAATCTTCGCTACCTCTTGAATATGGGGTTGGATACTTGGTGGTTCGATCGGAACTGGTGGACGACCATTAAGTCACCGTTCTCTGGGATCAACAAGGAAAGCTTTGGTATGTACCTATATCAAGATATAACACGGAGTAATTCTCCAAAACTGCGCCCTTTGATTATGGGGAATGTTGATGGTATCGACAACGGCCACTTTAACCGCGCGCCGGATCTTGCGTCGCACCGCTACTCCATCCAGTGGACGGGTGACATCGGCACTAAATCACAGAATCTAAAGCAAGAAATTGTAAACGCCGTGCGCAGCGGGGCGGAGACGTTGATTCCCTATGTCAGCGCCGACATCGGCGGCCATGTAACCTCCGTGACCCCGACGATGTGGACTCGTTGGACGCAGTATGCGGCCTTGTCCCCCATTTTCCGTTATCACTGCACAAAAGGTGAAAATAATTACCGCGAACCGTGGAAATTCGGTTCAGAGAATGAGGACATCGCGCGGGAATACATCGATATGCGGTATCGCCTGCTGCCGCTGTTCTATTTGTTGTCCCATCAGAATTATGAGACAGGTCTGCCGATCGTGAAGCGCCTGGACTATAATTACCCTGGGTACGCGCAGGCGCAGGACAACACCGAGTACCTGCTGGGCGACGGCGTTCTAGTAGCGCCGATCTGGACCGATGGGATGACGGGGGCAGCGGTCCCAGCCTCTTGGTTATCACATGGCGATAACAGTGAGCAAGGTTTGCAGGCTAAGTTTTTCAACAATACAACACTTAAAGGAAATCCAGTGTTGACTCGTGCCGACAAACAAATTGATTTCGACTGGGAAACTAAAAAACCAGACGAGGCCGTTAGTGCAGATAATTTCTCTGCAAGCTGGGAAGGAAAAGTAACGCTTGGGGAGGACGCGAAGCTCGCGGTTACCAGCGACGACGGGATCCGCCTGTACGTGGACGGAAAGCTCGTCATCGACAACTGGAAAGCCAGCGACAGCGTTACTCTGACGACAGATGAGACTTATAAGGCGGATTCCATTCATGATATCAAAATCGAGTACTACGAGGGCTCCGGCAATGCCATAGTAAAGTTCCAGTATCTGCCGGCTGCTCAAAAAAATGATTCCAGGTCCGTATTTATTCCTGACGGCCGTTGGATTGACGTATGGTCTGGTAAAGAATATACTGGCCCACAAACAGTAACCGTAGAGCATAATCTCGATACATCTCCGGTTTTTGTAAGATCTGGAACGATAATTCCACTTATTCAGCAACCGAAAGAATCCACAGACCAAATTGACTGGGGCACGGTTGCACTGGACGTTTATCCAAGCACGCGACTCGAGGGGACGTCTGAATTATATGAGGACGACCAGAAGTCCGTCGCGTACAAAGATGGACAGTTCCGGACGACGGCGTTGGAAACCTCATTCGACCGGGATACCAGCGAGGCGGTCGTGAACATCGGCGCGACTAAGGGGACTTACGACAACGCCCCCGACTTCTCCGAACGCACCTGGAAGGTGCGTGTTCACGCGCCTACAAGCTGGGGTGCGGTCAAGTCCGTAAAGCTGAACGGCCAAACCACTCCTTCCAGTACTTATGCCGTGGATTCCGCCGCAGCTCCCTTCGCGTTTGAAGGTGGCGCGCTCGACAGCGGGATCCGGGAGATCGTTTTCAGCAAACCGCTGGACGAAGCGAGCGAAATTCGAATCCAGTTCGAATCGCCGCAGGATGAGGAACTGCCGGAATACAGCGACGTTCCTGTGGAGACGGACATCAGCGAAAAAGTTCTGCCCGGGTCGGTGGATCTGACTGCGCAAGGCGAGGACGACTGGGTCCATTTTGGCGCCCGAGGCGTCGATGACGTGAACAGGAAAAAGGACAACACCAGCGCGATTGAGAATATCGCGGTTGACGGGACCAAGAAAGCCTACGATGACGGCCCCGTCGCGTTCAGCTGGACGGACGGCGATCCGATGAAAACCGCGGAAAATCTTCAAACAGGCATTTCGCTGACGGACGGTGGATTCGGATTCGACGTTCATATCGGCACGGAGCCGAAACGGATTCAATTGTATCTGCTCAGCGACGACGCCACCGGCCGACTGGAAGTCACGGATGGCACCGGGTCAGGCGCCCATACGTTGGATCTATCCGGATCAGGGCGGGTTGTCAAGAAGGTCGTGCTTACCGCGCAGGCGGAGTCGGAAGGCGGAAAACTGCATATCGCCTACCGGAAAACGGACGGGGGAGGCTCCGTCAGCCTGATGGCTGCGGCGGTGTCGGATTTTGTGCCGGCGGAGGAGGCGCATATCACGCGCTCCGCGACGCTGACTCCCGCTCCGGATACGGTCGACCTTTCGGATGAAGAGAATCTCGACTGGATGCACGTGGGACTCAACGGCGATCCGACCGCAATCAACCGTAAAAAAGACGTGACGCCGATGATTTCGGCTCCGCAGACCTCGTCGGCTTGCTGGAAGGTCGACGACTACAGCTCCCGCATCGGCTGGAGCGACGGGTCGCCGGTTGGGTCTGTGCCAGGTAGTCAAAATGCGATCTCCACTGGCGGATCGTTCCAGATATCAGTCCCGTCATCTTCGGAATGGCGGAAATTGAAACTCTATCTGGGATGCTGGAACAGCACAAGCAAGATTGATGTTTTCGGCGAAGATGATGACAGCGGAGAAGCGACATCGCTCCAATATTCTGCCGGAAGCTCCAAACCAGGGACCGCTGAAACCCGCTGCCTGACGGTCAAGTACAGGTCGGAGAAGGAATCCAACCTGTATATCCGATGGTCGAAGGTCGGCGGTAACGGTAATATTTCGTTCGCCGCTTGCACGCTCTCGGAAATCGGCTCTTCCGACGCTCCGGTTGAAGCCAGCCTGGAAGAGGTCCCGGATTCGCTGAATCTAAGCGATGAACGCTTTGCGGAGTGGGCGCATTTCGGTTATCAGGACGGGAATGCCGTCAACAGAAAAACCGGCGTTATCGATCCCGTGATCGGCGATAACAAAGACCTGCTTGGGAAAGACCTTTTAGTTTCATGGGATTATAAAACCGCTTTTTCATGGAAAGACGGTACTCCGGTTCAGACGGTTTCAAAAACGCAGGACCTTGCCCACAGTTTTAACGGACAGGAGCTGGGGCTCAACCTAAAGCCGGGCGACTGGAGAGTTTCGGTCTATACTTCCGTATGGTGGGCGTCCGGCCAGATTGAGATTACTGACGAAACTGGTGCGGTGGTAGATGTGTTGCAGTATAAAAGCAAGACTGCGGCCAGTGGGTCTTCCGAATATCGAAAACTGGTCCTCGACTATCAAGGCGACAAGGCGCAGAAGCTGACGGTACGGATCATGCCCGCTCTTGCTTTTGACGGACATCAGGGTAACATGTCCCTTCCGGCCGTCACCGTGGAAGAGGCCGGCAAGACGGAACTTGCGGACGCCGTCGAAAAGGCGGAGACGGATTATTCCGACAGCGTTGAGGATACCTATACCGCCGACAGCTGGGAGGCGTTCCAGACCGCGCTTGCCGCCGCTCAGGACGTCCTCGCCGATGACGACGCAACCGAAGAAGCAATCGGGGGTGCGCTCGACGCACTTGATGCCGCAATTTCAGATTTGGAGCTGGTCCAGCCGGAGGAGCCAGACAAAACGGCGCTGGAAGACGCCGTCGAAAAGGCGGGGACGGATTATCCCGGCAGCGTTGAGGATACCTATACCGCCGACAGCTGGGAGGCGTTCCAGACTGCACTGGCCGCAGCCCAAAGAGTTATCGAAAATCCAGATGCAAACGAAGAGGAAGTTGAGAGCACATACAACGCTCTAAAGTCTGCCATTAAAGGACTTGAGGAGATTCCACCAGAAACGTTCGATATTTTATCAGTTCAGAAATTCGACTCTTTGTCCGTCTTGCTTGGAACGAAATTCAGCAACCTAAATCTTCCGGAGAAAGCTATAGTGACCCTCAGTAACGATTCCAGAGAAGAACTTCCAGTTAAATGGAACAAGGGTGACTATGATGAAACCAAGGTCGGTACATATACACTAATAGGTTCACTAATCGTGAAGAGCGGAATTATAAATCCAAATGAAATCCAACCTTCCATAAAAATCTATTTGAAAAAACACAAGGACTCGAATTCTAAGCATGATGATAACAATGAAAATAAACCGACTAAACCTACAATTCCCACAGTTCAAACATCAACTTACACAAGTGATACTAACCGCGACTTCTCCGTTAACGAAACCTATCAGTTTAAGATTACCAGCAAAGATGGCAAGGTCCCGACTTTTGTAATCGGTACACCAGGAGTATTTGAAATTGAGTCGACTATTCGC
>ENA-UOOK01003755-UOOK01003755.1-fermentation-metagenome-genome-assembly--contig:-NODE-3755-length-16940-cov-3.806100_pt1 | contig 16940 bp, 11 predicted proteins | sample MGYA00245777_ERZ724023 | MGnify/ENA primary metagenome ERZ724023 (study PRJEB28704, sample SAMN03018312) | fermentation metagenome | biome: anthropogenic terrestrial biome; feature: soil; material...
ACCGGTTGGAATTACAGGTATAGACCTTTCTCCTATCGAACCTCCTAATTTCATAATTGATCCCTTTCCTTTGTCCGGATGAGCAGGTGATATGGCCTGCTGTACGCCGGAGTACTTTTTACCGTAATATATATATGATTATACGTAAAGATGCGCCGACGGCGCAAGCTCCCCGGGGGGATATAATTGTGCGGTTGTATGTTAAATAACTGGAATAACCCGGTAAACTACAGAAGGATGGGCGTCTCGCGCCCCACCTTTCAGCGTATATTGCTGTCGGCCGGGGATAAAATCGCCGGCAGCATGGCGAACGGAAAGGCACGTTTTATCGACGGCGGGAATTCCACGCAAAATATCTGCCCTGCCAGATACACGGCCTGCGGCCGGAAATGGCGGGACATTATGGAAAATATTGAATCTGCGAACGGCGGAGAGTACGTATGCCCGAACTGCGGCTCGGAAGTCATCATCTGCGGCCATTCCGCAGAGGCCGGTACGGTAATCGAAATTGCCGGAAAAAGCGGCGGAGGCCGCTTCCGAATAAGTAAGGCGCTAAAATCCGGGGCAGTATACGGGCGGAAGGGAAAGGACCGGGGCGTCAGCTGCGCGAAGCCCGGGCCTTTTAGGTTTCCTTCAGCCACGGAAGATCCGTACGCTCTTGGCATTTTTCCAGAAAAGCAATCAGATTCCGCCGCTCGGCGGCAGAATCCGCGCCGATTCTTCCCAGACGGTCGCAATAGCTCAAAAGCGCAACTTCGGGAATGTAGGTGTGGGCACGCATTCCGGGAATGTCCTGAAACGGCATATCCCGGGTTACAAACAGAAGCTGCATATGAAAGCGGACAAGCCACATGGTTTTTTCGGCCAGCTTTGTTTCGTCTGTCAGGTCGGAAAGAAAGGCAAGTGCCAGCTCGGCACCCTCCAGGTCGTGGGCGTAGGATGTAATCCGGCCCTTTCTGATTTTTGTTGTGGACGGCTTTCCGATGTCATGGAGCAGTCCGGCCCGCTTAGCCTTCTTAGGATTCAAGCCTAACTCAGAAGCCATCACTGCACAAAGATTCGCTGTTTCGCGAGCGTGTTGCAGTAGATTCTGGCCGTAGGAAGAACGGTATTTCATTTTTCCGATAATACGGATCAATTCAGGATGCAAGCCATGGATTCCAAGGTCTATGGCAGTACGCTTACCCGTTTCAATAATTTCATTATCCAGTTGTTTCTTCACTTTTGCGACCACCTCTTCTATACGAGCCGGGTGGATACGACCATCAGCGACCAACTGATGTAAAGCGAGCCGGCAGACTTCACGGCGAACCGGATCAAAGGCTGAAATGACTACAGCATCAGGAGTATCATCCACGACAATTTCGACACCTGTTGCAGCCTCCAGGGCACGGATATTGCGTCCTTCACGGCCGATAATACGCCCCTTCACTTCATCATTATCAATATGGAACACACTTACGGAATTCTCGATGGCCGTCTCTGTTGCTACCCTCTGGATGGTCGTAATGACTATTTTCTTTGCTTCTTTCTCTGCATTCAGCCTGGCCTCATCCATGGCCTCGTTCACATAACTTGCCGCATCAAGTTTAGCCTGTCCCTTCAAACTCTCAACGAGTCGGTTCTTTGCCTCTTCAGCTTTCAACCCGGACAGTTCTTCCAACTTCTCCTGTTCCTGCTTCTGCATCTTGTCAAGTTCCTGCTGACGGCTCTCGAGAAGTTTCTGCTCATTGGCAATACGCTGCTGCTGGAGATCCAGATCCTGCTTGCGCCGCCCCAGATCCTCCTGACGCTGATTCAGTGACAGGTCACGCTGTTTCAAATGATTCTCACACTGCTGAATTTTTGCATTACGCTGGCGTACTTCCGTCTCCAGTTCAGCCTTCTTGTTCAAGAATGTTTCTTTCACTTCAAGGAGCTTTTTTTCCTTTACGACTTCCGCATCCTTCTTGGCAGTCTCCATTAACTCATTATATTTTCCTTTGACGATATAACGGAAAATAGAATAGCCTATAGCACCTCCAACGACGAGTGCCATAACGGCGATTATGATTATTGACATTTATAAAATTGTTTAATGATGATACTATTCTTTCCTCAGAACCTCCTCAATTTCCGAAGTCAACTGGGAGAGAACAGTATTATAAGGAGCTGTATCGTTTTGTCCTTTCTGCTTTTCATAGCGCATAGCGATGTCAACCAGGCACATATACAAAATTTCCTTATCACTCTTCACTTCTTTGTAGTGAGACGAATAAGTATTTACGACCTCATTGATTAATTTTGCCGCCTTTCGATAGTACTCTTCCTCGGTCTGATCATCGCGGGGAATCCTTACCGAAAGCATCGTATCATGCAGGTTCAGCCTTATGGTTAGTTTCTCTTTGTCTTCTTCTGCCATCGATTCAATTCTTGCTGCACATTTCATACGCCCCGAAAGGAAATCCTGACCCTGTTAATTTTCCTTTTGAGATGTCTGTCACGCAGTCATTTTCCTACTGTATGGATTGCTCATTCAGTAGTGTGATGCATTTGTTAACGTCTCTGATGAGCCTGGCTACTTTTTTCTTCGCCCCCTCGAGATCACTATCGCTCACCTCGATCATCTTGGCCATCTTGAGATTCTCATAGTCTCTCTGGGTCTGAGCCAACTTCTCCTGCAGATCTCTAATCCGATTGTCACGCTCTTCTAACTTCATCTGCAAGTCAAGAATCTCTTTTTTAAGATCATCAAAGCGGAGAATCATTTGCCTTACCCGGGTAGTAAACGTGTTCAAAATCTTCTCATTGGCATCCATACAGACTACTTTTAGGTCACAAATTTAATATAATTAATCGGTAATGCCAAATTTTACTCCATTTTTCTAATTTGCAGTTGTCAATTCTTCCGATCTGTTATCTGTCAACAGGTCTGCGGATATTTCGTCTTCCCTGCAAATTTTCATTTCCCCATTTTTGCCTTGGCCTCTTTAACTTGCTCTTTTGAAGGACGAGGCTCTTTTTTGGCCAGCATGACAACTTGATAAACAAAATCCGTCATCCATTTCTGACTGAAATTTAACCGGAGATTATATTTTCTTACAGCCATGACTGCCTTCACTACGCTCGGATCTTTAAAACTGTTTTTAGTAAAAACATCCTCCACCTGTTTTTGAGTTAAGGCATAGAGGGTTTTCTTAAAAATACCAGGGATACGGAGTTTAAACTTCATCAGATTACCCATAAGCATCATCAATTCCTGGGTAAAACCTTGAAACTGGACAAGGAAAGGATTTACCTGCTGGATATTACGGCAATTCTTCTTGATCGTCTGATCGATCTCATCAAAGAAATCTTCATCGGTCTTATACAGATTCTTCATCATTTTCTTCGCTGCCGACTTTTCCCCCACTCCGAGTTTGTTATGAACAGTAGCCACATGAAGAGTCTGTTTGAAGACACGGAGATCAGGCAGCATATTCAGATTAGTGATGCCTAACTTTGCAGCCAGGGCAGCCTGGAGATACACCCTCACGAGGGTCATATAATCTTCCATCCCACCGACTTTCTCCTTCGGTGCCGTTTTCCGCCCAAACCATTTTTCCAATATTCCCATAATGTTATTCTATCGATTGATAAAAAATTGAAACAATATAATAAGTATGTGCAAAGATAGCAGAAATATCGCGAAAAGCAAAATTTTCGATTGAAAACCTATTTTACAATCAACGAATACCTGTCTTTCAACACTTTCAAAAGGATTTTTATACTAATAAAAGAACAGATTCAAAAAAATTGATTAACTTTGCACCCATAGCGTCACCGAACGTCATCAAGGTTTCACGACCGATTTGAGCAATAGTTCAATAATAAAGGAAAAGGTGTACGCAGAATTATAAAGAATCAAGAAACATTCTATTTTTCAACATGAGAGGTATCGTTTTAGCTGGCGGTTCAGGAACACGCCTTTATCCTATTACGAAGGGAATCAGCAAGCAACTCATTCCCATCTTTGACAAACCTATGATTTATTATCCTATTTCAGTACTGATGCTGGCTGGAATACGCGACATTCTGATCATCTCCACTCCCTACGACCTGCCTGCCTTCAGACGTCTTTTAGGTGATGGAAAGGATCTGGGCATGCATTTCGAATATGTGGAGCAGCCTCATCCTGATGGTCTTGCGCAAGCCTTCATTCTCGGCAAGACTTTCATAGGTTCAGATAGTGTCTGTCTCGTACTGGGAGATAACATCTTTTATGGGGCAGGGTTTACGGGCCTGCTGCAGGAAAGTGTAAAAGCCTGTGACCAAGACAAGGCCAGCGTCTTCGGCTACTATGTAAATGATCCGGAGCGTTATGGAGTGGCTGAGTTTGACTCTGCAGGCAACTGCCTGAGCATTGAAGAAAAACCTGAGCATCCTAAGAGTCATTATGCGGTGACAGGACTTTACTTTTATCCTAATTCTGTAGTTAATATTGCTGAACACATAAAGCCCAGCGCGCGCGGAGAATTGGAAATCACAAGTGTCAATCAGGAATATCTGCGGCATCATGCCTTAAAGGTTCGCACCTTGCCACGCGGCTTTGCATGGCTGGATACCGGCACTCATGACAGTCTGTCAGAAGCCAGCACTTTCATAGAAGTGATTGAAAAGAGACAAGGCCTGAAGATCGCCTGTCTCGAAGAGATTGCCTTCCAGCAGGGCTGGATCAACGCAGGACAATTAAAGGTCCTGGCACAGCCCATGTTAAAAAACAACTATGGGAAATACCTCTTTGACTTAGCTGAGGGAAAACAATATCTACCATAATAGCATAAAAGATTACCCGTGAAAATAGGGAATAACTCTATCCGGCTATACTCAAAGAAAAAATAGTAAAAGAAAATAATGGAAGAATACAAGAATACAGAATCGGCAAACACAGCTGATGAGCAGCAAGAAGAAAACGAGAAAGAATCATCTTTTGATTTTGCCACCCTTTATGCCACCGTCGTCCTGAATTGGAAATGGTTTGTCCTTTCGCTCATTGTCTGCCTGGGCTTAGCTTTCATCTATATCCGCTACAGCACGCCTGTCTGGCAGGCAGACGCCAAATTATTGATCAAAGACGATGATAGCAACTCCTCCTCAGGAGGACGGAACAATGACCTCCTGCAGAGCAGTTCCACCCTTGGACTGATCAGTGGTTCCAACGGAATTGATAATGAAATGGAAATCCTTTCGTCACACCTTTTAGCAGAAGGAGCCATCAATGATCTGAAACTGTACGTCAATTATAGTGCAAAAGGGCATATCAAGGACTATCTTCTCTATAAAGACGAACCTATATCCGTGGATATAGATCCTACCCATCTGGACAAACTCAACTATCCAATCAAACTCATCATTGAGCAGAGTGCCAAGGGGTACCACGTCACCGGAAAATATGCTGTCATAGACAAGATACATAGTAAAATCATTCCATATATCATTGACAGCACTTTCCCTTCTCTCCCAATAGGAATCGTTACACATGTCGGAGTACTGACTTTCCGCAAAACAGACACTCCCATGAATGGAATGACTGAAAAGGTGACTATCTATTCCTTAAAGATGATGTCCAAGAAATATGTAGAAAACCTTACCGTAAGCCAGACCAGCAAAAACACAAGCATTGCCCAACTTGTATTGCATGACGAGATACCGGACCGGGCTACGGACTACCTCACTGACTTAATACAAGTTTATAACCGCCAGGCTAATGAGGACAAGAATGAAGTAGCTGTGCGGACGGAAAATTTCATCAATAATCGTCTTGAGAAAATTAATGCTGAACTCGGCAACACTGAAGGGCAGTTAGAAAACTATAAAAAGCGCAATAATATGGTAGAGATGAAATTAAACTCTGCCCAGACTGTACAGGATGCAGATACTTACAGCCAGAAATTATCTGACGCCAACACTCAGATCGCTCTTCTGAGTTCCCTGCGGGATTATATGCGACGGCCGACAAACCGGTACCAGACTTTACCCTCCAATGTAGGCCTGACAGACCAGAGTGCCACCGAACTGATTAACAAATATAATGAGATCGTGCTGCAACGTAACAAATTGATGCGTAGTGCCAGCGAGAGTTCTCCAAGCGTGATCCCTCTGACTGCCCAGCTTAATGACCTCACCAACTCTATCCGCCATGCTGTAAACCAGGCTATCGAAGGATTGAATATCCAACGCAATTCAGTAGCCGAACTCTATGGAAAATATCAGAACCAGGTAGGAGAAACACCTGCACAGGAACGTATGCTGAACCAGATCGGACGCCAGCAGGATGTCAAGTCAGGTCTCTACCTTACTTTGCTTCAGAAACGTGAAGAGAATTCTATTAATCTTGCCGCTACAGTCGACAAGGGAAAATTAATTGATATTCCGGATGTGGAAGGTATCGTAAGCCCTAAAAAGCCTTTGGTCTTTTTATTGGCGCTCATCCTCGGATTGGGTATCCCGGCACTCATCCTCTTCATCCTCCAGTTCTTCCATTATAAGATTGAAGGCCATGAAGATGTCGCAAAACTTACGAAATTACCTATTATTGCTGATGTAGCTGTAGCTAACGATAAGACCAAGGCAAAAGCTGACATCGTCGTGAGCGAGAATCAGAACAACCAGATGGAGGAAATCTTCAGAAGCATGCGTACCAACCTGCAATTCCTGATGAAGAAGGATCAGCAGGTGATCCTGTTCACCTCCTCTACCTCAGGGGAAGGTAAAACCTTCAACGCTGCTAACCTGGCCGTCAGTTTTGCTCTCTTAGGCAAGAAAGTCATCCTTCTGGGACTGGATATTCGCAAACCTCGTCTGGCCGAACTTTTCCAGATTCGTGATCACCATCATGGCATCACTCCTCTACTCGTCAATGATAACCCGTCAAAGGAGGAAATAGAGGGTCAGATATTACCTTCCGGCGTAAACAAGAACCTCGACTTATTGATGGCTGGTCCTACTCCGCCAAATCCGGCCGAACTGCTTACGCGCAGCAGTCTGGACAAGATCATAGCTATCCTGCGCAAAGATTATGACTATATCATCATTGACTCCGCTCCTGTAGGATTGGTTACAGATACCCTTCAAGTTGGTCGTGTATGTGATGCGACCGTCATCGTATGCAGGGCTGATTATACTCCGAAGGAGAGTTTCGGACTGATCAACAGTTTGTCTGACCAGAAGAAATTACCGAATATGTCCATTGTCATTAACGGTATTGACTTGAGCAAGAAGAAATACGGTTACTATTACGGTTATGGCAAATATGGGAAATATGGAAAGTACGGACATTATGGAAATTATGGTCATTATGGCAGCTATGGCAAATACGGGCACTATGGGAATTATGGTTCCTACGGCAGCTACGGCAGCTATGCCAACAGTCACTATGGCAAGAAGGATGATGATTCAGTAAAGAAATAAGTGGTATCCGGTAGGACTTAATCCTCTTACCGGATCATACATAAGAAAGAAACAAACAAGAAATGACAATTGCTGTAGATTTTGACGGAACGATTGTAGAACACCGTTATCCAGAAATAGGACCGGAAATACCTTTTGCTACTCAGACGCTCCGTATGTTGATACAAGAACATCACCGCCTTATCCTGTGGAGCGTACGGGAAGGCCAACTTCTTCAGGATGCTATCGACTGGTGCAGAGAGCGTGGGGTGGAATTCTGGGCTGTCAACCGCGATTACCCGGAAGAAAATGGTACCCTAAATAATAATCATTTCAGCCGGAAGATTAAAGCGGACATATTCATTGATGATCGCCAGATAGGCGGACTTCCTGACTGGGGAGAAATTTACAGGATTATTCACGAAGGCAAAACCTATAGGGATATCATTCGTGAAAGCATGGGTGAAGAAACGGAGGTTCCGCAGCATAAACACTGGTGGAACAGAAAATAAAGATTCCTCTTTCAGATAAGATGTAAAGGGCCTGGAAAGCGATTTAGTTTTCCAGGCCCTTTCCTTTTCTGCAAACGGATAAGAACTTTTCTGTACGCTCTCTCAGGGTAAAGGCCGAAGTCCATCCCATCTTACATCCCAACCGGCAGGAAAACCTGGATGAGGCGTCGTACAGCCATCCCATCCTGCACACATCATGGCCACGGCAGTGAGAAGGCCTCCATTGCCGGGCAGATAAATTCTTAATCTGTCGTCTTGATAATTATGTCCATTGATAAGATAGGTGTTTTTCTGTCTGGGCATCAACAATGCCTGAACGGCCCGCTCCGGTTCCCCCAAACGGGTTGCACACATGGCTATCATAGGATAATCCCAGCCCCAGGTCGTAGGCCAGTTCCAGTGGTTCCATACCCACTGAAGCGTTTTACGCATGACGTCCGACTTCACCAGCGGACATTTGGGGAGCATGCCCAATGCTCCGAGAACAGCAGGATGATCACTGGTAAAACGAATGTCTTTGTATGTGTTCACGGCTGATTCCGCAGACAGATAAAGACTATCTGAATTCATTGCCAAAGGCGAGAGCCGTGAGAGAATCCGGTCCCAAAGGGGAACCCGAGGCAATCTCCGGCGCTCTCTCCATTTCTGAGCTGTGCTCAAGGCGAAATACCAATAGGAAAGTTCGAAAGGAGGATTCACCGTAGAATCTGCTCTTAATGTCTCCTGAGCCGGAATGCACCCCTTCAGAATATAACGATGCCTGACGCTGTCACAGGTCACAAAATCAGCCATAAACGTTGCCGTCTCGTCCACCATCTTTCCATAACGGGCCAGAATCTCCCCTGACCTGGCAGGGACGGCACGGTATAGCAGCTCCGCCAGGTAGATAGGATGAGGCTGCTGCCAGATCAGATAGGACCCTACATTAGAAGGAGCTTCACGTCCGGAAGGATCCGTCATCTTCATCCAGCGTATACCCCTGAATCCCTGCCGCTGTGCTATCAAACGTGCCACAGGTTCTACATGGAGGTACCAGTCAAGCACGGGAACCAGAAATTCAGGATGCCCCCAGAGAGCAAACTGTGCATCGTGCCACCACACCATCTCAAGATGGAACTTTCCATACCAGGAATTATAGGTCAACCCGGTCTCCTGAGGCGGTGTATCCCCGGCATCATTGACCGCAAGCAAATACTGGGAGAGTACTACACGGCGTTCCAACTCACGGGCACGAGGATCGGGGACATGGGAAAAATCAACTATCGCTCCTCTCTGCCAGTAGCCCTTCCAGTGCAAGGCAGCGTCATGGGAAACGGAGCGAAAATCGCCTGCATTCCGCTGGTTAAACTTCTGACCTTCGGATTCAGGGAAAAAGGTAACGGTAAAATCCAGCTTTTTCCCTGTAGCTGACAACAGGAAACGGTTTCTGCCGGTGGCTTTAAAACCAGCCTCTCCCTTCCAGGTTATCCGTACACCATACACAGTACTGCCAATCGTATGTCGCAAGATAACCCCATGGGATAACTTTTTCTGCATCGTAACAGAATGTTTTCCGTCCGCATGCCAATCACAGGCATCATCACTGTGTCCTCCTGAGGGATAGGGGAAGCGGAGGATGACCCTGGGATTCTCCTCTGCTATGATTTTTGAGGCAATCTCATCAGCAACAGGTGAACAGACCGTCTGTACATCATAATGCTTTCCATCATAGAGGAAACGACTCCTTACCATTCCCGTCCACAGACATAACTTCTCATGGACTGATGTTAATTTCGAGGGATCGGCAAGATCAAGACCGATCATTCCGAGATGGAGACGATGCGGATTCTTTCTCAGCCAGATGCTCGCATCACGTTGCCTGCCAGGCAGTTTAAACTGGGCAGAATAGATTTCCGGATGTCCCCGGCCAAAATTCCGGGTTACAAAGGCATCCTCAGGACGATAGTGGCAAGGATTCGGAAAACTGTGCCATCCCCAGTCACTCATGGTTCCCAGGCATACTCCATGGGCATATCTCTCCGGGAAGGATTGCAGACCAGTGGCATCCACGGTGAAGGCAAAGTGGCCGTTGCCCACGGTCAGCGACTGAAGGGAATCGACTTTCGTCACGATCGGACAATTACGTTCCACAACTTGATAATGGTTGACAGGACCTGCAAAGACTGGTCTCAGCATCAACAATAAAAAGAAAACTAAAGGCAATTTTCGGATTTTCATGATTTGTTCAAGCAGTTTAGTTTGTCGGACAAAGATAGAAAAAATCCATTAAAAAAAGTCTGATACATCAGAAAATGTATCAGACTTTTCTCCTTATCATCCATGGACCTCTAAAAGAGGCCTGTCATCTCCATCCTGTCCAAACGGATTTATGACAGGAAGAAAAACCGGACGCGCTTAATCTTTAGCGGCATTCATGATCACTTCTGCATGGTTACCGCTCTTCAGGATAACATCTTTCAAGAAGGCTGAAATTTCCTTAGCGGTCGTATTACGGACAATATCCTTGTAACCGGTGTACATATCCATGTCATGATCTACATAGTCATCCAGGACACCTATCCAGTAGCCATTCGTTTTCGCTTCAACATCAGCATTCTTCAGCAGAATTGCCTTTACCTTTTCCAAATCCGCAGGATCAGGCTTGGCAACCGTCTCCTTCAGACCGGAAAAGAAATAAGGAATAGCTTTGGCTGACTTCGCCGGATTTAACATAGCTACACCATTGATGGACAGACTGATGGTCCTGTCAGGATTAACGGCCACCCCACTCTCTGCGCCTGCAGAGTAAGCTGCACTCAGTGTCTCACGGATGCTCCGGTCATACTTCATGTTTAACAGACGGGCAGCAATGTCTACCCACACCTGGTCTTGCAGATTGTTCCTGACCTTCTTTGAACGCCAGTTTTCTACAACCATGTTTTGAGGATTCTCCATCTTCTGAACGAACACATTCTTTACTTCCCCCACATAATGAGGAACCTCTCTATAAGCAGTCTTATTTTCTTCATATCCGGGAAGAGAGGCTATATACTGCTCTATCAAAGGACGTATCTTCTCCTCATCAAAATTTCCTACAAAATAGAAATTAAAATCACCTGCATTCCCATAGAGGTCTTTTGCCGTCTTCAGAATCCAGTCATAGTTCACTCCCGCTATCTGGGAAGATTTAGGCGTCAGGAACAATGGATTATGGCAATAAAGCGTGCTGGACAAAGAGTCTGAGAACACAATCTGAGGATTTTGGCTCTGGTTCTGAAGTTGGGTGGCATAAGAATCTTTAAGATTGTTCACCGACTTCTCATCCTTAGACACTTTTGTCATATCCAGATAAATAAGTTGCATCAATGTTTCCAAATCCTTGGGTGTTGAAGAGCCACTGAGACCATGATGATAAGTATTGATATAGAAACCTGTGCTTGCTTCCTTGCCGGCAAGAGCCTTGCTGAGCTCTGTATTTGAGAAATCTCCCAGTCCGCTGGCACTAAGAATTTCTGATGCTAAACTGATGTTCAGGTACTGGGATTCAGGAAACGCATATTGCCCTCCCTGGGCTTTTGCAAAGAAACGAACCTCATTATCCTTGAAATCTGTCTTCTTCAGATAGACATGAGCGCCATTGGAAAGCGTCAGTTCCTGAAAACCTAGTTTCTTGTTCTCCGTCTCCTTCATGATCTTCCCGGCTTTCGGAAGCTGGGCAATCAGAGGCTCATTCTTGACATGATCTACATAAGCCGTCAACTTTGCACTACGGACCTTCGCCACCACGTCCTTCAACTGCTGGGCTGTAGGATAAACGGCATCCGGCTTCTGCTGCATCATCACCAGAGTAACAAAATTAGTATCAGTAGGATTAATCAATTTCCGGGCCATCTCATTCACGACTTCCAGAGGGATATGAGGAACGAACATCTTATCCATTTGATATTCCTGCTCTACAGAAGGAATCGGTTCATTGGAAATAAAATGATCCACATACTGATCCGTAAACTGGTCATTTTTCATTTTATTCCGGTTGGAATAGGCTTTCTCGATACTGCTCATGAAGTTTGCCTTGTAGCGTTCATACTCCGTAGAGGTAAAACCAAATTGACGAACTCGTTCAGCTTCCTCAAGAGCAGCCTGATAGGCTTCCAGAAGTTTACCGGGTTTAGGAACGACCGCGATAGAAAATGCATCTTTCGTACGCGACATCAGATACTCGCCATCACTTGCCCCTGCCTGTAAATAAGGACAGGCGGGATCCAGGGACTTCTCATCATAACGTGAACCCAGCATGGAACTGACTGCACCTTTAATAAATCCTTGGACCAGATAGAGCATATTGTTCTTCAAGGAGTCTGGCGTTGCCTCATGCTTCATCATGGCAAAGATGACATTCACCTGTTGCTCCTTATCTTTATCCACAATGTAAATAGGGGTATCATTGTCAGGAACTTTTTCCGGGATAACCTTCGGTGCACCTGCAGGCACTTTAATATCACTGAAGAGTTTCTTAATCTCTCCTTCAATATGGTTCACATCCACATCCCCGACGACAATAATAGCTTGATTATCAGGACGGTACCACTTATGATAGTAAGCTCTCAACGTATTCGGGTCACACTTGTCCACCACGCTCATCAGTCCGATTGGCATACGGTAGCCATACTTGCTGCCAGGATAAAGTGCAGGAAGATCACGCTCAAACATACGCTGCTGGGCGGTCATCCGCATCCGATACTCATTGTGTACCACATCCCGCTCATTGTCTATTGCTTTCTTGGAAAGGGTGATACCATGTGACCAGTCCTTTAGAATCAGCATACATGAATCCACGGCAGAGATGCGGGTGGTAGGAACATCCGTAAAGTAATACACGGTCTGGTCTATGCCCGTATAAGCATTCAGGTTACGTCCATACTCCACGCCGATGCTCTGCAGATATTCCTGCAGATCATTGTCTTTAAAATGATCTGTGCCATTGAAAGCCATGTGCTCCAGCAAATGAGCCAGGCCACGCTGGTCATCATTCTCATTAATGGAACCGACCTTCTGGGCAATATAAAAACTAGCTACGTGAGCCGGATAGTCATTGTGGCGGATGTAATAAGTCAGTCCATTGCTAAGATGCCCGATCCTCACTTTTGGATCAACCGGTATCTTCGGCATCTGGGAGACCTGTGCACAAACGGATAACATCCCCGTCAACAGTAACAGGCCAGACACTAAAATTTGTTTGATTTTCATGTTCATATCGAAAATTTGAATTTTGATCAGACTGTTATCTCAGTGTTATACTGTTATTTCAGTCTTATAAAACAGGTATATTGGTAAAAACCGAAACCAGTCATTAGATTTCGGGGAAATATTCCCGATGTCCAATGACTGGTCTGATCTATAAATTTAATTACCAGATATGGGCACGCTTGCTCTTCGGTAAATACATTTTATCGCCTCTCTTGATATGAAAAGCATCATACCATCCGTCAATCTGAGGCAGAGCTCCATTAACTCGTGCCATATTCGGAGAATGGACATCAGAGGTAATCAGCAGTTGGATAAACTGTGGTGTCATATTGGATGCCCATACACGAGCCCAGGAAAGGAAGAAACGCTGGTCAGGAGTAAATCCGTCTACGGTCTTCAACGGTGCTTTCTTCATCTCGTTCTGAAAAGCACGATAGGAGATGTTCAATCCGCCATTATCTCCAATATTCTCTCCTAACGTCTGCTTACCATTGATTTTTACACCCGGAAGGACTTCGAAATTACTGAAATAATCGGCCAGCACCTTTGTTCTCTTATCAAAGTTTGCCTTGTCAGCCTTTGTCCACCAGTTCTTCTCATTGCCATTCTTGTCAAACTGCGAACCCTGGTCATCAAATCCATGACTCATCTCATGGCCTATCACACCGCCAATAGCTCCATAGTTAGCTGCTGCATCCGCCTTAGGATCAAAGAACGGCGGCTGAAGGATGGCAGCCGGGAAGCAGATTTCATTTGTTGTCGGATTATAATAAGCATTAATCGTCTGCGGAGTCATCCCCCACTCTGACTTGTCCACCGGTTTATTCACATGACGCGCAATATAGTCATCACTGGCCCAACGGCTGATGGCTGCAAGATTATCATAAAGGGATAAACTGTCATTGACCTGCAGGCCACTATAGTCTTTCCATTTGTCTGGATAACCGATCTTGATAATATAATTCTTCAGTTTGTCCTGTGCCTTTGCTTTCGTAGCAGCACCCATCCACGTGGCCTCATTGATGCGTTCTGAAAGGGCTGTCTGGAGATTATGGACCAGGTCAAGCATCATCTGCTTACTGCTTGCCGGAAAATATTTCTCTACGTAAAGTTTGCCGATAGCCTCACCCAGAGTACCACTGACCAGACTTACGGCCCGTTTCCAGCGAGGACGGTCTTCCTTAACGCCGGTCATCACTCTGCTGAAGTCAAAATCTGCCTTCCGGAAATCATCGCTCAGATGACTGGCAGCATTCGAGATCACCTTAGCTTCGGCATAAGCCTTCAGATCATCCAGCGGAGTATCCGTCAGGATCTTCTCTACCTCATGAATCGGCTCCGGCTCACCTACACAAACGGATTCGAAAGGAGGAAAGCCTTCAGCCAGGAAAGTATTACCCCAGTCGATCCCAGGATAATCTGTCACCAGCTGATCATAGGACAGTTTATGATAATTTGCATCAATATCACGCAATTTCACACGGTCATAGCTCACCTTGGCAATTTGCATTTCGATGTTCCATACCGCATCAACTTTCTTCTGGGCGGCGGCCTCATCATCCCCCGTCATCATGAAGAGTTTTTTCAGATAAGCCTTATATGCAGCCCTGATCTTCTTGCTCTGTTCATCCTGCTTGAAATAATAATCACGGATTCCCAGTCCAAGTCCTCCCTGACCGATGGATACGAGGTTCATAGAAGCATTGCGAAGGTCTGCATCTGCTCCGATGCCGAACATCAGGGTCCCTGCGCCACAACGGTCCAGTTGAGCCATGACTAACTGGTATTCTCTGCGGTCCTTGATATTATTGATCCGGGTGAGATCGGGTTTCAACGGATCCCAGCCCTCTTTATTCAAGCGGACACTGTCCATGGCAAGATTATAAAGATCTCCGATTTTCTGTCCCAGTGAACCTTTCTTCTGAGGCTTGCTGGCATATTCCAGAATCAAATTACGGATCCGTGTCTGGTTCAGTTCATACAAATCGATAAACGCACCGTTTTCCGTATGCTGAGCATCCAAAGGATGCGATTTCAGCCATCCTCCGACGGCAAACTCATAAAAATTGTCACCAGGTCTTACGGATGTATCCAGATTGGACCGGTCATAACCCGTTGACTGACTATTCTGCGCCAATGCCGGTGCTGAAGAGCAAAGCAAAGAAGCGAATAATAAGATTTTATAATTCATATTTGTTGTTATTAGACCGGATGGCAGCATCATCTCTTCTGCCTGAAAAGATGGCTGCATCCTCTTTCAATTTTTATTTCTCGCACTACGTACACATCTTAACTTCTGACCGCCATTCCGTGCATATCTTCAAACTGTGCTCTGCAAGGATGACACCTAATTATCATTTTCATTTTCCTCTGTTTCAGAATTTATTGAATTACGATAATAGCTATGAAGGGTCACATCAAATTTCAACATTGAATAGGCAGGAATATAAGATGTTGTGCCACTCGTACCATTAGAGGAAGAACCATAACCTAAATGATAAGGAATATAGATCGTCCACCGGTCACCTATGTGCATTTTCATCAGTGCTGTAGCAAATCCATCTATCACCTCCTTGACGTTGAAACCTGCCGGTACAGCCGTAGAAGGATCAAGTTCATCCCCGGTCCACGAACAGTCAAAGCAATGTCCGTTAATCAGATAAGCCGCATAATGTACACGTACGCTATCCGTAAGAAAAGGGCACCCGCTTCCCGTCCCTTTTTGAACGACATGAACAATGATACTGTCAACACCTGTATGTGTCAATACCGTATTGCCATACTGGATCTGCCCGGCCAGAGACCAGTCACAGAACACCTTCCAGGTAGAATCCCCCAGGGCAATACGATCATGTGCATACGCCAGCGTGTCGCTGAAAGCTTTATCATTACGGCTATGCCAATTGGCATATTCGTCTACCGTTCCACTCTCTTGACTGCACGAAGTCAGCATAAGCAGACCTAAAAGCAGTGCAGATGTGCAATATTTAATAGTCTTTGATAACATTGGCCAGTTTTTTCAATAAACTTGTAATGCTGACGCGATCCTCGATGATAGTACGTAAACGATCAATGTCTACGCGCTCTTGCTCCATCGTATCACGGAAACGAATGGTCACTTTATGATCCTTAGGGGTATCATGATCTACGGTTACACAAAACGGAGTACCTATGGCATCCTGACGACGGTAACGTTTCCCGATGGAATCCTTCGGATCACCATACTGGGTGTAGAAATGGAATTTAAGATCGTCTACGATTTGCCGGGCAATCTCTTCGAGACCGTCTTTACGGTCAAGGGGGAACACGGCACATTTTACAGGGGCCAGAGCTTCCGGCAACTTTAAGACCACTCGGCTTTCGCCGTTGTCCAACTTCTCCTCCGTATAAGAATGACACATAATGCTCAAGAACATCCGATCCAGACCAATGGATGTCTCCACGTCATAAGGAGTATAATTCTTCTGCAGGTCAGAATCATAGTATTTAATCTGACGGCCGGAGAATTTCTCATGCTGGGAAAGATCATAGTCCGTACGGGAATGGATACCCTCCACTTCCTTAAAGCCAAAAGGCATCTTGAATTCTATATCGGTAGCCGCATTTGCATAATGGGCCAGTTTCTCGTGATCATGAAAACGGTAGTTTTCTGCTCCCATGCCCAAAGTCTCATGCCAGGCCAGACGAGCTTTCTTCCAGTATTCAAACCAGCGCTTCTCGGTACCAGGCTGGCAGAAGAACTGCATCTCCATCTGTTCAAACTCACGCATACGGAAAATAAACTGACGGGCCACA
>ENA-UOOK01003756-UOOK01003756.1-fermentation-metagenome-genome-assembly--contig:-NODE-3756-length-16938-cov-3.997335_pt1 | contig 16938 bp, 14 predicted proteins | sample MGYA00245777_ERZ724023 | MGnify/ENA primary metagenome ERZ724023 (study PRJEB28704, sample SAMN03018312) | fermentation metagenome | biome: anthropogenic terrestrial biome; feature: soil; material...
TGTGACTTTCACCACGTCAAGATGACACTCTACCAGCTGAGTTAACGCTCCATTCTCATTCTCCAAAGCACCATTCCGGGTGCCTTATTATCATAACCGAAATCGAAGCGTTTGTCAACAGGCATATCGATACAATGGCATATTGGTATTTCCTGCAGCATATTCCGCCCAGAAATCCTGTCCAAAATTCAAGGAGAATCCCTCGGCGGTGAGGGATTCTCCGAAAAAGGGCCTGAAAATGATCCATTCCTTCAAACAAAACTTGGTACTAAGTCAATAGAAAAGGGTGCTGCACGATAACCCTTTCAGATTTATTAGCTGATGTCGTGACCATCTCAAACCCTTGTGATTCTATTGTACCCAACCATAGAAAAAATAGCAGTGAAATATATGCTAACACCTTCATACCGCTGCCTCCTCAGGTATTTTAAGGAATTTTGGGGAAGGTCCGGCGATATTTCAGTTCTCTTGCAACTTTAAAAAGTTTTGATATGCTTCCTCCCAGACATCCGTTTCTGTCGGGAAATAGTCTTCTGTAGGGAAGGAATTCTTCACGACCTGCCGGATCTCGCTCTGATCCCTGACTTCACCCAACGCCATAGCCTGGATCATCAGATTCCCAATCGCGGTAGCTTCCGTCGGTCCGCAAATGACCGGCTTTTTCAATGCATTTGCCGTGAACTGGTTCAGCAAACGATTTTTCGTCCCGCCGCCTACAATATGCAGGATATCAAGAGATTTGCCCAATATGACTTCCAGCCTTTCAAAGGACCACCTGTATTTCATTGCAAGACTTTCATAGATGCATCGTACGATTTCGCCCTTGCTCTGCGGCACAGCCTGGCCCGTCTGCCGACAGTATCGCTGTATTTTTGCGGGCATTTCGCCGGCATGATAGAACAGATCGTCATCCGGATCAATGAAAGCCAGGAACGGAGCACTGGATTCCGCCATCCGGACCATGTCGTCGAAGCCGTAAACCTCGCCTTTGCGGTCCCATTCCCTTTTGCATTCCTGTATGATCCAAAGGCCCATGATATTTTTCAGCAAACGGTATCTGCCGCCAACGCATCCTTCGTTGGTATAATTCCACTTCAACGTATTCTCATTGATAACCGGTTCCTTCCCTTCCACTCCCATCAGGGACCAGGTACCGCTGCTCAGGAACGCATAACTGCTATCCAGCGCTGGAACGGCCGCCACAGCGGAACCGGTGTCATGAGTAGCTACCGCAATCAGCGGAACTTCACCGATACCGAGATGGGACGCGATCTCCTTCTTCACTTTGCCCCGATTGGTCCCGGGGTAATCGATACCCGTCAGGAAGTGTTCCGGAATGTCCATGGCTTCCAGCAGCTCCTTGCTCCAATTCCCGCTTTTCGCATCCAGAAGCTGGCTGGTTGTGGCTTCCGTAAACTCGGTTTTTCTTTCCCCCGTTAGAAAATAACCGAGAAGGTCAGGAATAAACAGCATGGCAGATGCCTTCTCCAGCGTATCCGGATCGTTCAGCTGAACGGACAGGAGCTGATACAGGGTATTGAATTTCTGAAAGGCAATTCCGGTCCGCCCATATATTTCCTCTCTGGGCATCCTTCGGAATGCTTCCTCAAACATTCCATCCGTACGGGCATCCCGATAATGATATGGATTTCCCAGCAGCTGACCGGACCGGTCCAACAGTCCGAAATCCACTCCCCAGGTATCGATCCCTATGGACGCAATGTTGCCATCCTGCCGGTTGGCAAACTTCAGCAGACCTTGCCGGATCTCCCAATACAGCCGGAGAATATCCCAGAAAGTATGGCCTGAGAGATCCACCGGATCATTGGGAAAGCGGTTCAGCTCCTCCACCTCGAGACGGTTGCCGTTGAAGCGTCCGATCATTCCCCTGCCGCTGCTGGCACCCAGGTCAAAAGCGATCATATTCAGTTCTCTCATAATATAACACCCCCGCAATTTCTGTATTCATGATCCCATTCCTATCCAATTCCACATTCCGTCCGCTGTTAATTCAGTTCATCCAATGTCAGTTGGAAGCTGGGCATGAACTGTTTCATGTAGTATTTTACCTCCGGACGGTCCATCTCCGTCAGATCCCGGTAGATAGCCCGTTCCGCCTTGGAAAACTCCAGATTGCCGGCTTTCAGCTCCTCGATGCATTTCAGGTAGGCACAAAGCTTATCGGCCGCCTTGACAATCCGCCAATGCTCCTCATCTTCCGGAATCGGAAAAAATATGGCCTCATACTCCGGTTTCAATTCGTCGGGCAGCATGGAAAAAAGTCTTTCATTGGCTACCTTTTCAATATCCTTATATGCTTTTTTGATTTCCGGGTTGAAGTACTTGATGGGTGTCGCCAGGTCACCGGTGATCACCTCGCTTGCTTCATGATAAACGGCCAGCAGCATTACTCTCTGCGGATCCACATCTCCTCCGTAAAGCCTGTTTCGGACGACCGCCAGGTTATGAGCGATCATAGCGGTCTGCAGGCTATGTTCCTGGATATTCTCCCTGCTTACATTGCGCATCAGGCCCCATCTCTGTATAAACTTCATCCTGGCAAGATAGGCAAAAAAATGGCTCAAGTAAAATCACCTCTTTCTCTATATTCTGCAAAGAAATGAAAAATCCTACCTGTTTGAATCAATCAAATTATGTTTATGCTGCAAATACTCATTCCGCCGAAGCCCGGCTGCAAATCAACAGCGACTCATTTTGCATTTTCTCTATTGTGTTTCCTGTATTGATTTGATATACTGTCCCTGTAAACAGTTGCAGAGTAGGAAATGGTGCGTTAAGTGTCAGGAGATGGGAGGTTGCTCCTGAACGAAGGGCTTGGACAGCCCGCGGTGCCTTTCCGCATCCGCTGCCACAGTCGGGAGAGTATGGGGACACTTATCTCCTTGGATGTGGCGATAGTTGCCATTCTGAGGAGGGAGGTGTTTTTTGTATGCAAAACAGGGCAAAAAGGATTGCCTTTGCCGGAATGTTCATCGCACTCAATATCATTCTGACAAGGTTTTTCGGTCAGATGATCTATATCGGCGGGGTGCAGGCCATCCGGCTGAGCTTCGGGGAAATACCGCTGATTCTCAGTGGAATTGTCCTTGGTCCTGTATACGGTGCCTTTTGCGGGGTACTGGCTGATCTGGTCGGCTTTCCCATCAATGCGCAAGGTCCCTATTTTCCCGGTTTCCCCTTTAGTGCGGCTTTGTCGGGCATGTTGCCGGGGTTGATGGGCAGGATGATAAAAAAGGAATGGTCATGGCTGTCTCTTACCATCGTTGTCAGTATCACAACGGTGATCACGTCGATCCTTCTGAACACGCTTTGGCTCAATGTCATGATGGGCAAAGCGTTTGCTGTACTGCTTCCGCCCCGGATCATAGCCTGCCTGATCCTGATACCTATCTATGTCGTTGTAATCCGGTTATTTATAAAGCATTTCAGGCATATTGTGAATGATGTACCGAAGATTTGAAGGAATCATGGCCACCCGCTTCGCGAGTGGTTTGCTCCAGCACAAAGGAAGGAATGAATCCCGCCTGGAATCATTCCTTCCTTTTCTGCTTATTCATTTATCCGGAATCCATCCTGTCCCAGATGAGTGGTCGTTTCCTTCCAAACCGAGCGGATACGCTCCCTCGCAGACCCACTCAGTTCTTCATTCTCCATATACTTGCCGACAGGCAACACCCGGTAATCCGATTTTCCGTCTCTGCTGAACCGGTATACCCAGGTCGGCGTATAAGAGATTTCACCCAGTTCGATCGTTCCCCTGTCATAGTCCTTTATGATTTCAAGGTCTACAATGACTCCGCTGTCCTGATAGGGATCGCGCTGGTTGGATATGAAATTCCCCAGGGAATAAATGAGGAATGCCTCTTTTTTGGTACCGTCCTCCAGGGTAACCGTCCTTCGCTCCATGGGCTGCAATACATGGGCATGGCTCCCCAAAATAATGTCCACTCCCAAAGACGCCAGAAAATCCGCGGTTTCTTTCTGAAAACTATTGGGAATTCTGGCATATTCCTCTCCCCAGTGGATACACACAATCAGGACTTCCGCGCCTTCTTCCCTGGCCCGGCCGACATCCCCGCGGATCCTGTCCTCGTCGATATTGTTTACCATGAAAGGCAGGTCCGCATCCGGGATAGTGGCTTCCATACCGTTTGTCCCATAGGTATAAGCAAGGATTCCCGCTTTGATCCCGTTCTTTTCCACAATCAGAATACGGTCCCGTTCTTCCTGATTCCGTGCGCTGCCCGTATGGAGCAGGCCGTATTCCTCCAACTTGTCCAACGTATGGATGACGCCGAATTTCTTGCCGTCAAAGGTATGGTTGTTTGCCGTCGTGAGGACATTGAATCCTGCATTTTTCAAAGCCGGAAGCAAGGCAGCCGGAGTTCGGAACATGGGATATCCGCCGTAGCCTTTCTCCTCGTTGCTGATCGTCGTCTCGAGATTGCCCGTTACGATATCGGCCCCCTCCAGATAAGGCCGGATATCCTCGAAAAAGTGGTTGAAATCATAGGAACCGTCTGCCTGCAAGCCGGCCCTGACCATAGGCATATGCATCATAATGTCACCCACCGCCCGTAATAGGATACTGGTGGTTCCGCTGGGCGTCGGGGAAGGTTGCGGAGTCGATTTTGCAGTCGGTACAGGATCCGCTGCCTTCGATCCGTCGGGTTCCTGATCTGTAAAGGCATCCCGCTGCATATACGCAACACAGGATACAAACAGAAAAATACAAGCAAAAACGATGCATATCAGACTGGTTCTCTGTATTTTCTTCAATCGGAACATCTCCATTTCGGGAATGTATCTGTGATTCCACTGCAAAAGATGAGTCGCTGCTGATTCGCAACCAGGCTTCGAAGGACTGAGTATTTGCAGTAGAATCCTCTGTTCATGAAGAAAGTATACCATAGTTCCTACACACCGACAATTATTTTCCGCTATTCGTTATAGAAACATAACAAAATATTAATTTATTCCTTATTAAACTTTTTTATTGGCAAGGATTCAGACTTCTCATATTTGCTTAAACGATAAGATAAGGCACAGCCGGCCGCAAGCAACAACACACACAACAGATAATTCCACTCAAATCCGATACCCGGAAAAATGGAAACCACCGATCCGATGGTAAAACCGAATATGGCATAATAGGTATAGCCATAGGCTTTCCGGAACAGCATACTGATCAGCTTGGCAAACCAGAGGATGCTCAATATAAACCCGATTCCTGTCGGAATCAGGACAGCAAAATCCAGGTGGGATATCCCGTTCAGCATGATCTGGTATACCCCAAGATACATCAGGATAAAGGATGAGCTGATGCCCGGAACAATCGTCCCGAAGCCGATAATTGCGCCGTATAAGACAAGAAGCAGGATTCCGGGCCTACTTTCGGAAATGACACTTACCGCGGAATTTTCCAGTATGGAGAACAGGATTGTCATCGCCAGAGCCAGCCCAAACGAGATCAGATACCGGTACCGAAACCCCTGCTTGTTGGCCTGTTTCCGCAGAGAAGGAAAGGTGCCCGCCATAAGCCCGATAAAAAGATATTTTACCTCTATCTCATAGTTCGTAAAAAGATAATTGATAATCCGGCTGAAGCCCAGTACTCCCAGAATACCGCCAAGCGCCAGAGGCAGGTAAGCCACAACCTTTTTCCGGAAATCCGTAAATATGTGGGCAATCGCATCGGTGATTTTTTCATAAACGCCCAGAATGACGGCAAGGGTGCCTCCGCTGACCCCCGGTGCAATCGCACCCATGCCGATAACCAAACCTTTCAAAAAATCTGAAATCAATCTCGTACCCCTAACTGTTCCGATTGGAACGATTTATGCCTTGCAGACCTTGATCCGGGAAATCATCTTTTCTTCCACCTCTTCTACCTTGAAGACCAGATGATCCATCTCCACCACCGGCTTTTCCCCTTCGCCGGGGATTTCACCGAGCTGGCCGATGACATAGCCGCTCAAGGTTTCGTATTCCTCCGCCGGAAGCTCCACATCGATGATATCGGATACCTGATCCAGACTGATGGATCCATCGAATACATAAGTGGTCTCATCCAGCTTCTCATATTTCAATTCCTCTTCGTCGTATTCATCGAAAATGTTGCCCACAATTTCCTCCAGCAGGTCCTCTACCGTGATAATCCCGGCCGTTCCGCCGTATTCATCGATTACGACAACCATGTGGATCTTTTTCACCTGCAGTTCCCGGAACAAATCATTGAGCTTCTTGGACTCCGGAACAAAATAAGGGTTGCGGATTATTTTTCGGATATCGAATTCCGGTTCCTTCTTCCTGGTCAGAAACTGCAGCAGATCCTTTACATGGAGTATGCCGACGATATTATCGATGGAATCCTCATAGACTGGGATTCTCGTATACTTTTCCGTATTGATGAACTCGACGACATCCTCCAGCGTGGAATCTATGGATATCGCCGCAACCCTGGTCCGGTGAGTCATGATATCGGATACAACCTTATCGTCAAAGTCAAACACATTGTTGATGAAGACCTTTTCGATTTCGTCAATGGTACCCTTTTCCTCACCCACGTCAATCATCATACGGATTTCCTCTTCGGTAATTTTTTCTTTCTCGGAATTGGGATTGCCTCCCATAACCCGAAGGAAAAAGTTGGTGGATGCCGTAAGCATCTTCACGAGGGGAGCCGTAACTTTGGCCAAAATTTCCGTGAACAAATCAATCAGACCTCCATAGAAAAAGGTGTCCGGGGAAACAGAAAAAGACAATAAAACCCGTCACTCCAAATGGTACAGGGAATCATTGTCTTTGTATAAAATTTCTGCTTTTTCGGAAGCCTGCCGCATTACCAGGGCCGTCGTCCACCAAAAGCCACCACCTTGAAATATAATATTCAGTAAAATCTATATTCACTATTATAACAACGGTACAATGAAATGTAAAGACCTGGAATTCCTGAAATTCCGGCAACGATATCCTTATACAACCGTATTTCCGGCTTAATGTATATTATGATATGTTTGCCGTCAAAGGATGCCTGTCTCTTACTTTTCGAAGCAGCTCCCGCCTATGAATTCCCTCAGTATGGAGTTGTTGGGAATATCCGTCGCGTCAAGGTCCACAAAATACTTCAGAAACTTTTTCAGTCGGTTCACCTCTGTATAGAAGGGATGATCCTTCGGCACCCCTTCCAGAAGAGGCAGGATATAAGGCTTCAAGACAGCCAGCTCATAGAGAAGGGCGGAGTTGAACATGATGTCTGCCGACTCCTGAAAGGGGAATATGTTTTTCTCCTCGCCCCGCCTTACAAAAGGCCACATGCTCAGGGTTTCCTCCACATGAGTGCCCCGGAACCGATAGTCCCGCACCATTCTTCGGATCAACCGCGCATCCGTTGTGGGAATCCGGTTGTGGCCATCTACGTTGAGCTGGGTCAATGCACTGATATAGATCTTGAATTTGTTTTCCCTCGGTATCATTTCCGTCAGCTTTTCGTTCAGACCATGGATTCCTTCTACAATAATGGGCTGATCTTCGGAAAGTTTGATGACCTTGCCGATATATTCCCGCTCCCCCGTCAGAAAGTTGTAGTGAGGGATCTCCACCTCCTGACCCTGGATCAGCCGGGTCATCTGCTCATTGAACAATTCCAGATCGATAACGTCAATGGACTCCAGGTCCTGCTCCCCGTTCTCATCCGCAGGCACCTGCTTACGGTTGAGAAAATAGTTGTCCATGGAAATCGGCACGGGATGCAAACCGGTCACCATCAGCTGTATCTTGAGTCTCTGGGCAAAAGTTGTCTTACCGGAAGAGGATGGACCGGCAATCAGAATCAGCCGTATGGCATCCTTCTGGCGGGCTATTTCATCCGCCATCATGGCAATCTGTTTTTCCTGATGGGCTTCGCTGATGCGGATCAGCTCCTGTCCCCTGCCTTCTTCAATGCAGTCGTTCAGATCCGCAATATTGCGTATGCCCAGAGCGGCGGACCACTTCTCCGCCTGCCGGAAGACCCGGAACAGCTTCGGATTGTCCTGGAAGTCCCTCAGCCGGTTCGGATCCTCACTGGACGGATACTGCAATATAGCGCCGGGAAGGTAGAATTTCAGGCCGAACTGTTTCAGATATCCCGTGGAAGGCAGCATATAGCCATAAAGATAGTCGATCATCCAGCCGCATTGATACAGGCTGACGGTATCTTCCGGACGGTATTTCAGTATTTCCGCCTTGTCTGTAAAACGCATTTTCAAGTACAATGCATCGGCCTCTTCCTTGGAAACCTTCGTCTTTTGGAACGGCTCATCCTGTTCAATGATTTTCCTCATCTGCTGCTCGATACGATTCACCTGCCGGGGCGTGAGGGTAAATTTGCCGTGAACTTCGCAGTATAGTCCGTTGCCAAAGGAATGTTCCACGGAAACCGTGCAATCCGGAAACACTTCCCTGCAGGCCCGGATAAAAACAAACACCAGACTGCGGGTATAGATGCGTTCCCCATCCTTCATGGACAAATCCACCGGCTCCACCTTGCAATCCGTTTCCAGAGGATAGGTCAGCTCCCTGATCCGGTTGTCCACCTTGGCCGCTACAATAAGCGGAGAGACAGGATCCGAATAATCCGAAACCAACTTTTGAAGGGTAACGCCCTTTCCCACAGAGATCGTTTTTCCGTTCCAATTCACCTGTATCGTATGATCCATCCAAATTCTCCTCCGTGCATCAATTACCTGAATTGCTCTGTGGGTCAACGGAATCCGCATTGGCTTCATCCGTACCGGCCTGATCTGCACCGGAACCCTGGGAATTGGAATCCTCCGCCGGGGAAACGTTACCCGCCTGCTGAGTTGTCGGCGTTGGTGTCGGCCCGGATTGCGCGGCACCTTCCCGGTAATAGATGACGCCCTGTATCGGTCGGTAGAAGTTCTTGACAAGGAGCTCCGTGGAAACCTGCTTGCCGTTTTCGTATAGCACCCGATAGGTGTTCAGGCGGTAGCCGGTCCTGGATTTCACATGTTCCTTCTCCCCTCCGGCAACGGCGACATATTTTCCTTCCGTGTCCAATACCCTTTTGGGTTCTGGTGCCTGGATCGTTTCTATCAGGTCCGTTACGAGCTTGTAACTGCCCGAATTGGGGATGGGTTCCCCATAGATATCTACGTATACCAATCTTCCCTTGCGGTAGGTATGGAAGAAGATCGGAGTGTCCTTGATATTCTTGAATTTAAAGTCCGCTCCTCCGTAAGTTACCGTGGCATCCATACCTGCCGGAACATAGGATGCCGGAAAGGAATGGTGATATCGTTCCACAATTTTCATTCCGGCCAATGCAGCGGCATTGAATACGGTAGTTGAGGCCTGGCATACACCGCCTCCCCAGTCATCCTTCATGCTCTTGTCCGGCATGATGACCGGCGCGGTTTTGAAGCCAGCCGCCTTGGTCCGGGGACCTACGGTATCATTAAAGGAAAATACCTTGCCCGGATCCACCCTCTTGCCGTTTATATTCTTCAGAGACAGCTCCACATTGTAAGCACGGTTGGCACTGCTCTTCTGGAGGTCTGTGGAAAAGGACACGATGCGTTTCGTAGCCTTCTCCAGGTCGGCCACCCGCATTTTCGGTTCCACCGGGACGGGCTCTATGGCAACAGTACCGGGTTCACCGGAGTTCAGGATCTGTTCCGCAGACCGGTAAAGTGCATCCCCGTCCACTGTTTGCCCCGACTTCTCGGAAGTAAAAGCAAATTTATTCTCTCTTTCGGGATAAAACTGCACGTCGGCATCCACCGGTGCAATGGTAAGCTCTTTTGCAATCGTTGCGATATCATCCTGGATCCGGCTGACATCCATAGTCAGCGTAGTTTCTTTCCGGACACCCTTTTCCCGGATTTCCTCCACTTGTTTGTATCTTTCCTCCAGTTCGCCTTCCCTGGCGAGCCCATACAATTCGTTCAGCTTGTCTTCCCAATCGATTTGGGCACCGATATCTTCCTGGTCAAATACCCAGCTCCGGTCCTGGTAGGTAAGCTCCACCTTCAGCTTTCCCAGATGTTCAGCGGCTTTTTGGGCAAACTGGTCCCGTGCTTCCTGAAGGGTAAGCCCTCCCAGCGCCGTATCGTCCAGATAGGTCCCCTCATAAAAGGTATTGCGCTCTACCGTATCCGTCATATGTGCGATCCATTGTTCCTTTGCCTGCTTCTCCCGGTAAGACTGATAGACAAATCCGGCGGTAAACAGGACTGCAGCGGACAGCAATACAAGCAGGATATGTTTTTTTCTCATGCGTTTGCCTCCCAAACTATTACACAGTTGTTATAAAAAATATATCATACTTTTGAGCGGATAGGTAGACGAACGTGTTAAAAAACCTTTACAATACTATTACACTATCCCATTCGCAACACGGCTTCGGCGACATGAGTATTTGCAGCAGAATCACCCTATGTCGTCAACGATCCGGATCGCTTTATCCGGTACATTGGTAATGATACCGTCAATTCCGGACAGAGTCAGGGACCGGATATACTCGGGCTGGTCCACCGTCCATGGATTCATGAGGATCCCATGTTCTCTGCACGCCTGTACAATCGGGGGCACCAAGCTGTAGAACTGGGGATGGATCGCTTCGGCTCCGACCATTTTGGCATAAGTCCATGGCTCCACCAGCCCTGCGGAATACAACAGACCGATTTTCAGTCCAGGCTCCAGCTTCTTTATGGTCTGAAGGCTGTAATGATTGAAGGAAGAAATGATGCACCGGTCGATCCGACGGTACCGGTGCAGCATGTCAACCACTTTCTTCTCCATTCCTTCGTATATTACAATTCCGGATTTCAGCTCGATGTTCAGAATGCCGTCCCACCCCTTCAGCAGATCCAGCACTTCGTCCAGTGTCAGAATATGTTCCCCGGCAAACTCCCTGTTGAACCAGGAACCAAAATCCAAACGCTTCAGCTCCTCCAGCGTCAGATCCTTGATCCATCCTTTTCCGTTGCTCGTCCGGTTTACCCTCTCATCATGGCTGACCACCAGATAACCGTCCCGGGAAAGATGGACGTCCAGCTCGATTCCGCCAGCTTTCATTTCCAGGGCTTTACGGAACGCAGCTTTCGTATTTTCCGGCGCATAGGCGGAAGCGCCTCGGTGTGCATAAATAATCGGCTTTTTCATAAAAGAATCCCTCCCCCTAATCGAACTCGTTCTTTCTTCACTCTTCTTTTATCAAAGCAGGATTCATCACAAAAGGATCCTGCAGTGAAATTTCGTCATACCTTTCGATTGCCTTGCCGTCCACCGTAAACTGCACCTGCCGGATATCGGACAGGTTCACGGGATCGGCAAGAGAATTGACAATAGCATATAAATCCCGGATCGTTTTCTTGTCGTCATTCTTCTCTTCATTGAAATAAGACGAAGGGATGTCGACAATGGCCAGGTTTTTATCCACCCGGACCTTGATATCCTCCGGCGCAATATCAGACGGAATGACCCGTACGCTGTCAGGATGGATCGGATTGCCGGCCAATTCGGACAGGATCCTTGCCGCGATGTCTTTACCGTCTTTGGAGATGGCCCGGTATTCCGGCACCAGGAGCATGCCCTGCTGATCCCCGAAGTATACCCGGATCCGTTTCCCGACCATGTTGGGAAAATGATCCATGGTCAGTCCCTGATCCAATGCCGCATTGTGGACCGGCTCGTCAATATACCGGCCCGCCTCATTTTCATAGTAGATCTTGACAAAGTTGACATCGGGCAAAGAGGTCAGGCTGTATACAAGAGAACTCAGCATGGCAATCTCCTGGGAGGAGCCGCCGGTAAAATGGGTCCGGAACTCCTTGGAGAAATACAATGCTATGCCATGAGCGCCGTCTTTCCCGTTGATTACAGCCGTCTTATGCAGGGACGTACCTTTGGGCAAGGTGGGGTAATATCCCTCGTCCGCGGCAACAGGACCCTTGATCAGTTCATTGACAATGGCTTCCGCGTAATTGCCGCCGGTCACCGTTATGGACCGGACCTCGGGCAGCAGATACATGCCCTGATTATCCTGAAAGAACAGCTCCCGGTTGGTTTTGCCCTTCCCCTCGGCATTCTGCGCTTCATATGCCTTGATTTCCGGAACATTGTTGGGATATCGGGTAAGGAGGCCGAAAACGACGTTTTCGTTATCCCCGGTATGGGTGACTTCCTTTCCGTCCACATACAGCTTGATATATTTGAACGTGCCGAGATCCAGCAGAGAGTTGACCAGTGCCGCCCTGGCTATGGCCGGGTCCCTGGATTTCAGAAATTCGGAGGATAAGTCGACCGACAGGATATCTTCCGCATAATCCACATTGTTGATCTTCACATCCGGCGAAATAACCGGGCTCAGGCCGCTGGTTTCGGGCCCTCCGATCAGCTCCTTGATAACGTATTGGGTCAGGTTGCTGTCGCTCCACTTGGTCATGGGCCGGATCTCCGGGGAAAGCTGATTGGCCTTTTCGTCATAAAAGTACAGGTTGACCTTGACCTGCTGCAGGGCATACAGGCTTTCATCGGAGGTATCTTCGGCCGGCTCCTCCGGCGCTTTGGTATCGTCTGCCCCCTTCTCGGCAAGCGCATTGAATTCTTCAATCTTCTGTTGCTGCGGGTCCGGCTGCTTTGCACAGGATGCCAGCAAGGTAAGCATGAGAATTATGCAAAACAGGCACTTTATGCGCCTCATCTTTTTTCCCCTCCTTTCTTGTCCCTTCCTGACTTATTGCTTGAATCGGCTGAAGAATGCCGGAAGTCTGACCTTCCAGATTCCTTCCGCATCATCCACCGTCAGTACTTCTGTCACTTCCTTCGGTGTGTCTGTGTCTGCTGTTTTGTCGGTGTATCTTACGATAACAAACGCCTTGCTCTTGTCGCCTATGACATACTCCTCATCCAGCACCGGGTTGCCCTCAAAGGTAATCATCCCGCCGACGACGGGAGGGATCATCTCCTTGAATTCATCCAGGGGCGGCAAGGTGCTCCCATCCATTGTTTTATTGGACAGGAACATATATATGATATCCCAGTCCGGTTCCGCGGATAAGGCATTCAATACCATTCTTACGGTTCTGGCAGGCGACAGGTTCACATTCTTGTTACGCCGGATGGCAATCATCGGCGAATCCGGTTTCAGATCGGATCCTTCCTCGATCAGCAGCTCCGTGCCCATGTCATGATAGGTGGGCTGGCTATTGTTGACCATCAGCTTGACCTGGTTGACTCCGTCCAGATAGGTAAGGGAATTCACGATGGAATAAACGGCAAGCCGTTTCATCTCCGCCTGGACTTTTGGAATATCGGCTTCGGGAGTATCCTCTCTGCCCGGAATATCGGACAAATCAATGGGATTCAGGAAATCCTCCGACAGATTGACGTAAACGGTATCTAACTTCCTGGTGACATCCAGGACTTTCGTATTCGACGGCATGACCAGACGCCTTTCGAAATTCTGGGGACCTTTCAGCAATTCCTCCACCACCAACTGCTCGATGGACTGCTTCTCCTGAAGGACGGTCCTTTTCTCCGGAACAAGAAAATCAGCAATCTCATGCTTGAAATACAGTATGATACTGACTTCCTTTGCCTGTTCATAAGGATCAATCGGCATCGGACTTTCCTGTTGCTGCTGATTCAGGGAATCATTATTTTTCTTTGAACCTTTTGAACGATTGAAAAAGGGCGTACAACCGACCGCCACAAAGAAACACAAAACGGCCATAACCCAAATAATCGGTTTTTTGATAAATTTCACCTGCCCTTCATTTTATCATTATAGCCTGATAGTTTTACAAAATAATTAAGCAAACTTAACAAATTCGTGAATAGATGTCATTTAGGCATGTCCGGTGTGGTGCCGTAAGGCAATTCCACATAGAAAGTCGTGCCCTTTCCTTCCTCGCTGTTGACTCGGATAAAGCCCCGGTGCAGCATAACGATGCGGTTGGCGATGGATAGCCCAAGCCCGGTACCGCCGGTGGATCTTGTCCTGGCTTTATCCACCCGGAAGAACCGGTCAAAGATGCGGGCCAGATCCTCCTGAGGGATTCCGATACCCGTGTCGCTCACCTTTATCACCGCGTAATCCGGCGACTTGTAAACTTCCACGGTAACCCGTCCGCCCTCCGGCGTATATTTGATCCCGTTGTCGATGATATTGGACAGGACCTGCTGCAGCTTGAGCTTATCTCCTGTAACGGTAACCTCTTCCTCACAGAACAACTCCACACGGATCCTCTTCTGATCGGCCAGCAACTGCAGGCCCTTGATTGTCTTTTTCGCCAGGTCGGTCAGCTCCACCGGTTCCTTTTTGAATTCCGCCCCGCTGGCATCCTTATCCAGATGGACCAGGGAAAGCAGGTCCGTGATGATGGCATTCAGCCGGTCGATTTCAAAATTGATATCCGTCAGAAACTCCTTGTAAATGGCGGGATCGTCCACCTCCATATTCAGGAGGGATTCCGCCAGCACTTTCATGGCACTTAAGGGTGTCTTCAGCTCATGAGAAGCGTTGGAGACGAATTCGTTGCGGGCGTTGTCCAGGTTCTCCAGCTTCTCGCTCATGACGTTGAAAGCTTCCCCTAACTGCCGGAACTCCCCGCTGCCGCTGATATTCACCTTCTGGTTCAGATACCCCTTACTCATCCGGGTGATGCCGGCGGTCAGCTCTTTGATGGGATGTGTGATAAATCCGGATAGAATAAAGCTGATCAGAATAATGGAAAGACTGATAATATCGGAATAAAGGGTGATAGTTTTCCGGATATCCGTCAGGACGGTTTCTATGCTGTCAAGGGATGTGGACAAGAATACCATCCCGATGATTCCGTCCGTATAATGGGCAATCGGGGCATACGCATACATGACCCTTTTATGGACCGGAGGATCTCCCACTGTGATATAAAGATCCCTGGCCGGTACGGAGTTGCCCTTCAATACGCTGACAATCTCGGGATAATCCTCTTTCAGGTCCCTTCGCAGCAGACTTGTGCTTTTGTAGGAATCCTGCTCCACAATGCCGTTGCTGTTCAGAATAAGTATTCTGGTCGATTCCCCCTCCATTTGGACTACTTCATAGCCAAACTCCTGCATTTGGTAAAAAACGCTGGGATCCCGCTCATAATAATCGTTTGCTACGATCTGCGCCAGCTGTATGGCGTACTTCTGAAAGTCGATCTTCTTGTCCTCGATCAGATACCCTTCCAGAATCTCCATGACGGACACATTGACCACAAAGAAGCCAATCCCGATGATCAGTAGATAAGCAAAGGCAATTTTCCAGCGAAGGCTGGAAAAAAAACGCTTATTTATCTGCAAAATAATATCCAACTCCCCATTTTGTAAATATGAAATCAGGTTGGCTGGGGTTCTTCTCTATTTTCTCCCGAAGTCGGCGAATATGAACGTCAACGGTCCGCAAATCCCCGAGGTAATCATATTTCCACACGATTTCCAGAAGATTTTCGCGGCTGTATACCTTGCCGGGGTTGGTGGCAAAAAGTTGAAGAAGATCAAACTCCTTTGCAGTCAGGTTGACCTCCTTGTCATCAATGATGACATTTCGGTTGGAAAGATTGATGACCATATTCTTGACCCGGATGACCTGCTCGTTGTTCACACCGCTTAAGCGGCGGAAAACAGCCTTGATCCTGGCTTTCAGCTCCAGGATATTGAAGGGCTTGGTCATATAGTCGTCCGCGCCGTAGTCCAATCCCAGGATCTTGTCCATGTCCTCCCCTTTTGCGGTCAACATGATGACAGGTACCCGGGACTGCTCCCGGATCCTCTCCAATACACCCAGGCCGTTGAGCTTGGGAAGCATGACATCCAATATGATCAGATCATAAGGATTGTTGTTGAACTTCTCGACCGCTTCTTCTCCGTCGTAAGCGGCGTCAATTTCATATCCGTCCTGTTTTAAACTGAAAGACAGCCCTTTTATAATAGCCGGCTCATCATCCACGATTAATATTCTTTTATCCATGCGGCATCCCTGTCCTTTCAAATCTGCTCTGAAATGATTTTACCATAACGCGCTGTTAAAATCAATTTTGCCCGATTTCCGGCGGCACCATACTGCAAGCAGGCTTGCATATACAGCATTCGTCCTACTTGATATCGATCTGATCCTTGAGTCCTTCAAAGGTCTTCTCCCCGATACCCGAGACGTTCATGATTTCCTCAATCGCCTGGAATCCGCCGCTTTCCTCCCGATATTTTATGATTTTCTGCGCCTTGGCCGGACCTATCCCATTCAAAGTCTCCAGCTGCGCCTGATCGGCTTCATTGATATTGACTTTGGCATCGCTGTTCGTTTCGCCATTGGCAATCATAGCCGAAGAATCGTCGGAGATCTCCTCGCCGACGGCAGGGACATGGTACATTCCTTCATCCTTCACCTTCATGGCAAGATTGACGCGGTTCAGATCTGCGTCCGGCAGGGCGCCTCCTGCTATCTCTATGGCATCCTCCAACCGGTCTCCTTCCGACAGAGTGATAACGCCCGGGGACTTTACCTGTCCGGTAATATAAATTTTTATGGATGGGTTCCCTTCCTCGTCCATTCCCGGCTGTTTCTGTCCGGAATCGGCATACGACTGTTCTTCCCCTATATCTTCCGGCTGCTTTTCTCCCATGCCTGTCGGACGCCCTTCCCAAACCGATTCCTTCGTAACGGCAGGAATTCCGTCCCGGCGTCCATACTCCCTGTATAGCAGGATACCCGATAAAATCAGAATGACGCCGCACAGGATAAACAGCAGCTTCTGCTGGATTCGGTCAAAATGGAACATCCACTCACCCTATCCGATTCAAGGTAATTCCGCTACAGCAGAATCAATAAATCAATAATATATTCGAGTAAAGTTTAGGAATTCCTCTATAATATCCATCCTATTGTCC
>ENA-UOOK01003757-UOOK01003757.1-fermentation-metagenome-genome-assembly--contig:-NODE-3757-length-16937-cov-6.299076_pt1 | contig 16937 bp, 11 predicted proteins | sample MGYA00245777_ERZ724023 | MGnify/ENA primary metagenome ERZ724023 (study PRJEB28704, sample SAMN03018312) | fermentation metagenome | biome: anthropogenic terrestrial biome; feature: soil; material...
CCGACAGTTTCGCCGCACCGTGTTTTTGGAGCAGAGAGCGAATCTGAGCGGTGAAACCCGCGCGGGATTTGTCCGCAAGCACAGCCCGCACCTGTTCCAGTGTCAGTTCAGGTTCAGGAGGAGAAGCGGGAGCATCTTTTGTCTGCGGCCTTCCACTGAACTTTTCTGACAGCCAGTCAGCGGCATCCGAAATAGCAGCGGCAGCACTGCGGAGTTCTTCGATAGTTGCTGCCAATTCGCTCATTTTGCTCATCCTGTTTTCCCCCTTCCTTTGATTGGCTTTGCTGGCGTGCGGCTGTGAGATTGTGCGCCAGTCTCCTCGACACCACGCTGATGGCGGTGAGGACATCAACGGCATCCTCGTCCGCATGGGTGCCATAATGGTTTGCGTTGTAACTCATCTCGGCGTTCCCTCCTTTCTCAAGGCGTTTTGTTTTGCCTTTCAATGACCCATCTGGACGGGAAAGGAGGGATTGGCCGAAAAGATTTAGAAATTTTCCTTGAGCCGCTTAAGCAGCTGATTTCGCTTATACACGAAGGTGTTCCGCGGCATATGCAGCCTATCTGCGCTGGCCCGCTCGGACTGCCCGTCCGCAAGAAGCATAAGAATCTGATAGCTTTCCGGGTCTGTTCCTCTAAGTTCGGTAAGCAGTTGATTGAGAAGCATGCTGTCGATGTTGATTTCTGTGGTCAGCCTGTCGTCAGCAAGAAAGCTGGTACGGGAGACGCCGTTCTCATAGGCGTTTTCCATCTCAACTTCAATGGAGAGGTGCTGAGCAGCATCCTTTGGGATACAGCGGAATTCACAAGTTTCACACAGCCCGTCGCACTTGTAGCTTTTCTTGTATGGAATGCAGCAGGCTCCGGCTCTCTGCTTTGCCTTGCGGGCAGCGCCCACGAAGCGTTCCCAATCCCGCTTCTGTTCAGGGGTGACCTCAATCCACTGATGGAGCGGACGGTAGTAGATGATTGGTGTGTTCTGATTTTCATTGGTTTTCATAAAAAGTCCTCCGATTTTCGATTTCTCGAAACGGAGGACTCTGGGTGCTGCCGCAAAAAGGGTGCAAAAACCTAACCGCAGTCCAAACGGAGTTCTCCGTTTCGGATTGCAGCTAACCCGCTCAAAAGGCAGCTGTGATATTGAGTTGTGCCGCCGGATACCGTTGAGCCATCAGTGATCAGGTGATGCGGTATCTGGCGGTGAGCAGTTTAACGTCTTGCTCAGGACAGATTAAGCATTAATAAAAAGAAAAACGGCAGAGCGATACCTTGATTCAGGTATCCGCACTGTCGTCTGGCGCTCTCACGGATTTCTATTTGATTGCTTGGTATTGCTTATTTCACATACTCGTGGGTAACCTTGAGTGTCCTGTCTGCATTGGCGGTAATCCAGGTAATGCAGTCCTTCTTGCGGATTACAATGACCTTGCCGTCTTTGCTTTTGTCGCAGACTCTCTTGTTATCGAGGTTCTTTACCTGCTCCATCGTTACTCCTTTCTATGGAAACAATAAGTTCCACTTAATCTAAAAAAAATAGGTCATTAAAGTCGGCAGATGGGAATGCTTTGATGAGGCCGCCGATGCACTTCTTGCCGCCTACTCGTTTACCACGCAGAAGTCTGCTGACTTCCATTCGGGAAATGCTCATCTTCATGGCAAGCTGACTGCCCGTCCACTTTCGGCGAGCCATTTCTTTTCTTATGTATTCGATATTCGGCTTCACGACAAGCTCCTTTCTGAAACCTAAAGGTTCCACTTTGTCCAAAAGAGAGACCGACTACCTGTGGCCGGCCACGACTTGGAACTTTAAGGTTTCGTTTTCTATAGTATACACCTTTAGGTTACAAAACACAAGCGTTTTTCAAAAACAGTGTTGCTTTTAGGTTACGATTATGGTATAATGAGAGAGGTTCAAGCGAGGAGGGACTGTATTATGAACGAACTCGGAACTTATATAAAGGAAAAAAGAACAGAAAAAAGGCTGTCAATAAGACGGCTTGCAGAACTTGCCGATATCAGCCACACCGAAGTGAAGCGTATTGAGGACGGTTTGCGAAAGCAGACATCACCACAAGTACTTCGCTCCATTGCTTCCGCGCTCGGTGTGCCTTACGAGGACTTGATGGCGGCTGCTGGATATATTGATGAGCCTACTGCCGAATCGGACGGCAGCACTGTCGCAGCCGGCATCAAAGATACAGAAGACTTGAGTCAGGAAGAGATAGACCAGGTCAATCAATATATCGCTTTCCTGAAAAGTCAGCGTAAGGACTAAAGAATAACGAGGTGACATCTTCGTAAAGAGGACACCCCGTTCTCTTTTTTTATGTGCGAACAGGAAGACGTACCAGCTGAACCGCCGGAAAACGGTTCTGGGCTTCATTCACGATAGCATCATAAAGCTGCAATGATTTGGTCAAATCTTCAATGGTTATAGCAAGGGCATAGTCGATTTCATGGTCATCTTCAACATCGTAGCGTGTATGCAATTCAAGCCACACCTCCCAATCTCCACCGTGGAAACTTGAGAACTCCTTCTCGAAGTGAAAACAGGTATCCCAATCCTTGCGACCGTCAGATTCGGAAGGATTATTTGTAATCAACTTGTCATTGCCGTTCCTCGAGTGCAAAGAAGCATTTACATACGCTCCGAGGTATTCCGCACCTTTTGTCCTATCAACAGGTGGCTGCGTCACACAGGTGACGGTCACCCTTATCTTTTTATCATGCTTGCTCATATCAAACTGTGTATCGCAGACACCCGGCATAAGAAACTTGGCGTGTTGCTTGAATTTCTTATTCATCGTGCCACGATGAAGGAACGTCACACGATGCGCCGTAGAGAACATACTGACGAGCGGATTAGCGATGCCTCTGCCGTAGAGATTACCGTAGAAAGCATTATCATCCCTCGTTATTTTCTTCTTGGTCACTTCACGAATCGGCATCTCGGCTCCATGATAGAGAAGTGCTTCTGACATAAGGATATCCTGATCTGGCACAGACTGCGATATCTCCGCAAGATCACCGGCAACTGTGGGGGCCGTGAAGCTCGTGCCTGCTTCAAATGCCCATTGACCACCGCTTGCAATCATCATGGCGTAGTCATCGGGAGGAACGAAGTCAGTCTTTGTCATCGTTCCCGCATAAGATACAATGTCTGGCTTTCGGAAGCCTCTGAATCCGGGACCGATTCTTGAATACGGCGCAACGTCATACTGCCGGCTCAAACCTTCCTTATGTTCCGCTCCGACAATTGCTCCAACCGCTATGTTCAGCATAGAATCCGCCGGCGCCGCTATTCGGTTATCATCATCCTGGAGGATGCCTTCGAGGGAATCCTGGCTGCGATACAGATAGTGGTTGCCAGCAGAAATGGTAAATTTCACACCATACTGAACCGCAAGGACATCCAATTCATAACCGAGGATACTTATTTCGTCACCCTGGATAGGACTTTCTTCACTCGATGAGAAGTTGAAGATTTTTGTAATGTTCTTATACCTCAAAACAGCTTCTTTGATTCGTGCAATCATAGTGCTGTTGCAAATGAGGTCAGGACGATCCGTCTTTTTTGAATCAGGATCAAGCCCACGGATATTGCAGTCAATAATTCTCGCTCTCGGTGTGAGAACGCCGGACGCAAGCTGCTCACCGAGGTTTTCAAAGGCCACTTTACTCGCAACATTGGTGCCATGCTTCTTATCGCCGGGGGCTGCTCCAGGCGGAACCCAATGCTCAACGATCAGCGGCTCAAGTTCCGCAGGAAAATCTACTCCTGTATCAAGAACAGCCACGATAGGAAGTTCATCAATAGAGACATTCGGATTCAGCGCCATCTGCTTCTGGGCAGGAACCGCATACATCGGAGATGTAGCATAAAAACCTGTCGGTGTGACATGGCTGACGATAGTATCCCCGGATATCTTCTCAAGTTTTCCAAGCGGAATCTCTGCACGAACAATAGGAGTACCGTCAGACAGTTTATACGGCTTTGCCTGAATGACTCCTTGATTCTGCTGAATAAGAGAAATAAGTCGTTCTTCAGCACGAGCCTGTACCTGCGGATCAGTTCCTTTTGGTAAAAGCTGTTCCATAATCTCAACATCGAGAGGAAATGCGGCTTCCTTTTCAAGCATCTCCTTAATGGAAGGAGCTTGCTTCTCAATCGGATCTGGGAAATGGAAGCTGTCTATGTACTGGAATTTTTTATTGCTGCGTTCATTGTCACGGTAGTTCCCAACCCTCTGCTGAAGAGAGTCAAATTTGGCTTTCGGTGAAGATACGATGGCATGGCGTGAATCACGGACAGAGGCTATGGTCATCCCTTCCTGTTCCAAAAACTCACGAAGGGTTTTATTTGAGAACTTTTCGCCCTCTTGCAGGACAACCTCAAACATACGGATGTCTTCATCTCGAAGAGAATCCGTCTCTTGCACACGAGTATAGGCGGAGACAATTTCCTGTAGACCGCTGGACAGCTTTGTGCCGTGTTCCATCCGATCCAGTCCCAGATCCTTGCTCCGCGCCTGCTTAATATTTTCATGAGGCTCTACATCGTGCTCCGTGATAAGGAGATGAGGTCGAAAATCATCTGCCATACTTATTCTTCCACCTCTTTGTTTTGAGTTAATTTATTAATCTGATAGCTTAAGGTGTTATGCGGCATCCCGATCGCTTTCGCAAGCGTCCGAACGCTGACTCCCTTGGCTTTCAGTTCTGCGGCTGCGTCCACCACGCCCGCGCCGTTTGAATTATTCGTCAACTGCTGAATCAGCAGTTCTATCATGTCCTCCATCGTGACTGGCTTATCCGTGGTCACGTACCGCTTGGCGGCAGAGATAACCAGTTCCTTGATCTGCGCCACGCTGCGGTCAGCAGTAAGGTCGGTCAGCTTCTGCACATCGATCTTGGTTTCAACGGTGTACTCCTTGAACCACCGCTGGATAAGTTCGCTGCGCTGGCCGGCATCCGGGTATCCGATGTTTATGGTATAGTTGAAGCGCCGCCAAATAGCCGGGTCGAGAAGATGCTCGTGGTTGGTAGCAGCAATCAAAAATACATTCGACGGCATATTGTCGAAGTTCTGGAGCAGTGCCGTAACGACACGCTTCAGTTCACCCATCTCGTGTCCATCATCGCGTTTCTTGGCGATGGCATCGAACTCGTCCAAAAACAGGACAATGTTCTGATTGCCCACGCTTGAGAATATCTTCCTTAAATTCACGCTGGTCTGTCCGAGGTATGAGGATACAAGACCATCTATCCTCACATATGCCATAGGCAGATTCAGTTCGTATGCGATAGCGTGTGCCGTCATCGTCTTTCCGCAGCCCGGAGGTCCGCAGAGCAACAGACGGTTCGCAGGAGGGAGATTGTGCTTTGCCAGTTTGCTGTTGTTCTGGCGTTCTTCCAAAATCTGCAGGAGGAGTTTTCGCTGATTTTCCGGCAGCACAACATCGGAGAGCGATATGTCCGAGTGAACGATATCGTACAGTTCCAAGAGGCTGTCCTTATCCCTCGGAGTGAATGAACTGCTACCTGCGGACTGGACGGCAAATCCACCCCCGGCAGGCTGCCCGACATCGGGCTTCTTCATAAGAGTAATGTTCTTTCCTTTATATGCATCGAGGATCATACTGGAAACGCGGCTGTTTCCTTTCTTATCCTCGTCAGCCGCCAGAGCTTCTACAGCAGTCTTAAAGGAACTCTCGTCCCCGGAGCAGTGTGCGGCGATAATATTAGCAATCAATTCGGCTTTCATGGTCTATCGATTCCTCTTTCTCAGTCACAGTGTTGGACTGTAACTTTTAGTTTACACCATTTTGGCTCAAATGTCAATAGGAATCAAAAAATATTTGAACACACTTGAACACGATTAAATCTGCGCCTACAACTTGACCCCCAATTTTAGAAAATAAAAATTCGTGTTCTCGCACTTAAGTCTTGAATTTGGAAATAGAATATGCTATAATAATTTGTAATTGTTAAGTTGCTTGAAAGAGACAAGCCCTTGTTGGAAACAAAGGGTTACGAGTTTGAGGAGCATAATGCATGGTTATCAGCTATAAAAAATTATGGAAGTTGCTTATAGACAAAGACATGAAGAAGCAAGACTTGAGGACGGCTGCGCAGCTCAGTTCCTCCACTGTGGCGAAACTCACGCACGGAGAGAATGTCAGCACGGCGGTTCTATTGAAGATATGTGCTGCCCTTCAGTGCGACATATCTGATATCATGGAAGTCGTGCCGGAGGAGAGTCCTGCATCTGAGGAACAGCCACAGGAAAGGATGTAGGCACCGATATGTTTGATTTTGGAAACGCGAACGAGGGACAGCGAAAAGCGATAGCTACCGCAGAAGGTCCCGTCCTAATTACTGCGGGACCGGGAACGGGCAAGACCTACACACTTGTCCAACGTGCGATTTACCTCATAGAGGAATGCGGCGTAAAGCCTGAAAGTATCTTCATTGCTACCTTTACGGAGAAGGCCGCAAAGGAACTGATTACAAGAATCACGAATGAACTGTCGGACCGCGGCATCGTGGCGAATATCAACGAAATGTACATCGGCACGTTCCATTCGCTATGCCTTCGTATTTTGAAGGAGAATCTTGAGTTTACGAGGCTCCGTAGGAATTACCGTCTCTTGGATGCTTTTGACCAACAGTACATGGTGTTTCAGAACATTTACCGTTTTAGGAATATCCCGGAGGTAGAGAGTGCCCTACCGAACGGCGGCGCATGGAAACAGTCGGAAGCCATCTGCAACTATGTGAATAACCTCTCGGAGGAATTGGTGACGCCGGAAGAGCTGATGTCTGACGCTGACGTTTCGATTGCCGCGCTCGGACAGATGCTCAAGGAATACCGTGATGTTCTCACGGAAGGCAATATGATGGACTTCTCGTCTATCCAGATCGAAGCCTACCACTTACTCTGTGACCACGCCGACATCCTTGAAGAGATGCGTTCCAAGGTTACGCACATCATGGTCGATGAATACCAAGACACGAACTTCATCCAGGAACAGCTGGTATTTCTCCTCGCAGGAGACCGCAAGAACATTTGCGTGGTCGGTGACGATGACCAGGGTTTATACCGCTTCCGTGGAGCGACTATCCGTAATATTCTGGAGTTTCCGCAGAAGTTCGCTGACGGCGAATGCCACATCATTCCGCTGATCATCAACTACCGCTCCAACAGTGACATCGTTGACTTCTACAACGCGTGGATGACTACCACAGACGGTGCGAAGTTCAAGTTCCGCTGGGAGAACTTCCGCTACGATAAGAAAATCAAACCGCATGAAAAAACCACGCTCCACAGCTTGGCGGTTGTGAAACTTGCAGGGGTGGAAGATACGGACGAGTGGCACGAGAAAATCTTGCGCTTCATAAACGACCTGAAAGCCTCCGGAAAACTCATGGACTATAATCAGATAGCTTTTCTGTTTAATTCGGTGAAGCATCCGCGAGTTACGGCTCTCGCCCGTTTCCTGGAGGAGAACCACATAAATGTATATTCACCGCGTTCGGATATGTTCTTCCAGCGTGACGAGATAAGGCTTGCCATCGGCTGTCTCATGCTCATGTTCCCGCGCTATGTACAGGGTTTGGAGAACGGTGACTACACTTTCCTCCAGCCAGAACATCTGACCTATTACCGAAACTGCATCATGACGGCAAACGAGTATCTCACAAAGCCGGAGAACGTTGAACTTCTGAAATGGATACGGCGTAGAGGTAAAGACCATGTCGGTCTGACCGGCGCAACGGACTATGCCTATTGCGGGCTGATGTATCAGCTGTTTGAATTCCAGCCTTTCGCAGGGATTCTTGATACAGAGATAGATGTCGGCATAGTCGATATCCGCCCGGCTCGTAATCTTGCAAAGCTGACGCAGATCATTGGCAAGTTCGAATACCTCCACCGAGTGGACGTCTTGGATGCTGGTAAGTACCGTGGCAAACGTCGTATCGATCAGAACACCGAGATGCTCTTTAATCTGTATCTCCGTCTGCTCTATGATGGTGGAATCACCGAGTATGAGGATGATTCGGAGTACGCTCCGAGCGGCTGCGTTTCCTTCCTCACTATCCACCAATCCAAGGGCATGGAGTTTCCGATTGTCCTTGTGGATTCCCTGGCGAATGTACCGAGAAAGAACACAAATGATCTGATGATGCAGATCGAGGAGCGGTACTTCAAGCGTCCGACGTTCGAGCCATATGAGGTCACGAAATACTTTGACTTCTGGCGTCTCTACTACACTGCTTTCTCACGCGCACAGGATTTGCTGATCCTGACCTGCTGCGAGGACAAGAGAACGCCCAGCAACTATTTCAAAGACATCTACGGGGAACTGCAATCTGTGGACAGTCCTGAATTTGATTTAAGGGAGTTTGATTTCAAACCGATAAGGGATGTGAACATTAAGAATACTTACTCGTTCACATCACATATCACGGTTTATGAAACCTGCGCCCTGCAGTACAAATTTTATAAGGAACTGGAATTCATGCCCGTCCGTGCGAACGCTATGCTTTTTGGTACGCTCGTGCATGAGACGATAGAGGATGTACACCGTGCCGCCCTGCGCCACGAGGAACAGACGATTACCGAGGAGAATGTGAGCCGCTGGTTTGACTCAAACTATGTGTCGCTTACAAAAACCGAGCATACATATCTCGCCGGTCCTCAGCGCGAGGCAGCTCTGAAACAGGTGCTGCGCTATGTGGAAAGGCAGCACGGCGACTGGTCACAAATACAGCAAGCGGAGGTTGATGTTTCCCTGGTCAAGCCGGATTATATTATTGAGGGAAAGGTTGACTTGATTCGTGGCGAAGGAGATACCGTTGAGATTGTAGATTTTAAATCTCAGAGAAAACCGGACATGGTGAAGGATCAAGAACAGCTTGAACGATATCGACGGCAGCTCCATATCTACGCTCACCTCGTGGAGGAACGCACCGGACGAAAGGTCAGCAAAATGCATCTCTACTATACCGGCGAGGACGGTGGAGTGCCAACTATCACATATCCGTACACGAAGTCCGCTGTGGAAGGCACAATAGCGGTATTCGATGATACGGTACATAAGATTATGAAGAAGGATTTCCACCGCTGCGCCAAAGACCCAAAGGTATGCAGTGCGTGTGACTTCCGGTTTTACTGCAGGAATAAATGAGGAAGGGAGTGATGACATGCCTGAACATCGAGTAAGGAAAAACAACATCATATACATCATTCCCGATGACGAGCTTTTCGACAAACTAATGAATAATGAGGCATTCATCGATGATTATGGAAGGCTCATGAATTTTAGACCTCATAGGGTTTTAAAGGAATTGAAGCACTACGTGGAAAATGCGCCGATGGTTCAGCGGAGAACTGTAACACCGCCCGCTGCACCAGACAGAAAAAGATCTCCTGTTATGGAGCATTTAAAAGAAATTGCTCGTGATAGAGCGATGGAGGCCAGCGAACACCTCATTGATCAGGTAGTCGATAAGTTCTTTTATGAGGTACTACCGAATGTATGGCATGAACATATTGTGCCGTTCTACCATCAGGCAAAAGAGGCACTTACCACAAAGGAACTGAAGGCCGATGTTGTCCTGGCGAAATCAAAGGCGAGTACAGATGCGGCGGTAAAACAGCCGAAAGCAGGAATCAAGATGACGCAGGAAGAGGCTGATGCCGAAAAGCGAAAAGTCCTGTATCACTGGCTTGGTATGTTGAGCAGCCTTAAGAAACTACACGAAGCCGGAGAAATCGATATTGATTCTACTCTGTCACAGTTGACAGACCCCGCGATGCTGAAACGTGTAAATGGCTTTCTGAGCGAGAATCCGAATCTGCTTGAAACGGATAAGTATATCGTGCTTCACGGTCTGCTTGGAAGGAATTTATATGAGGAACGGCAACTCGTTCCTATCAGAGCCGCCGAAATCACAACAATTGCCGCGAAATACGGATATGACGCAAGAAACGATAAAACGGAGGATAACCACAATGGATGAGCAGCTTACTTTTGAATTTGAACAGAGACCCACGATCAAGGGCTTCCCTGAACTTCGCTGGACGGGCAAGCGTCCTTACCGTTCCACGCAGTATTATCCTGCACAGCTACGGGAATCTTACGGCGAAGAGAAGAACGGTTGGATTAACAAGATTTTCTGGGGAGATAATCTCCAGGTCATGAGCCACATGCTGAAGGAGTACCGTGGGCAGGTTGACCTCATCTACATTGATCCTCCATTTGATAGTAAGGCTGACTATAAACGAAAAATAGAAGTCAGGAATGTTGGAAAAACTATGTCTGACAGTTCCTCTTTTGAGGAAAAGCAGTACGGGGACATTTGGACAAACGATGAGTACCTTCAGTTTATGTACGAAAGATTCATCATTATGAGGGATTTGCTGTCAGAAACCGGTAGCATCTATGTACATTGTGATTGGCACAAAGCGCATCATCTTCGTCTTATAATGGACGAGGTGTTTGGACAGGATAATTTTAGGAATGAAATTATCTGGTGGTATCTGTGGGGAGGTCGTGGCAAAACGCAATGGAATAGCAAACATGACAATCTTCTCTTCTATTCAAAAAGCGGCAAGTGGACATTCAACTACATGGATGTCTTGGATGATCATACGCTTATGACGGAAGGCTCAAAAAATCGTCTTAATTACGCTGGGGCAATGGTTACAACTAAAAGTGAGTCTTCTGAAATACCTTTTGATAAAGTTTTGCCTTCTGACACATGGTATATAGCTACCATAAACGCTATGGCAAAAGAGAAGGAAAATTATCCAACGCAAAAGCCAGAAAAACTGCTGGAACGAATTATTCAGGCATCCTCTAATCCAGGAGATATAGTGTTCGACTGCTTCATGGGCAGTGGCACAACTCAGGCTGTAGCCATGAAACTCGGCAGACGCTTTATCGGTGCAGACATAAACCTCGGCGCAATTCAAACCACAACCAAACGTCTGCTATCCGTAGCGGAAGAACTGAAGCCCACCCATAGGCCTGTGACCTACGAGATGGTAAAGCCACAGCTTTCGGCGGTTGCGGAGGAATCCGCCCCTTACCTCGCTGCGGCAAGTGCAGGCGGAGATACCGAACTGAGTGCCGAAGACCGTAGTAAAGTTATCGACTTTTTTAAGGCAAAGGGCATGGATACCTCGTCTCTGGAAGAGGACGTGAAGTACACGGGCTTTGAGGTCTACAACGTAAATAACTACGACTTCTTTCGTAATCCTGTGGAAGCTCGCGACCTGCTGATTGCCGCCCTGGAAATCCAGCCGTTCCCGCAGAGCGATGTCTGGGACGGCGAGTTGGATGGCAGAATGGTTAAAATCATGCCTGTCAACCGCATCGCTACCAAAGCTGACTTAAAGGAGCTTCTTGCCAATCTTCCGTACAAGACATACGAGAAGCGTAAGGAGGAAAATCCGAATCAGCCCGTGGAGCGGATAACCATCGTCTGCATGGGACACGAGCCTGACCTCAAAGGCGCGCTGGAACAGGAACTTTCCGACTATAAGATTGATGTCCAAATCGTGGATATTCTCCGTGATAAGGCGGATATTCAGTTAAAGCGCGACTCCGAGGCGGAAATCGTCCGTGAAGGTGATAAGCTGGTAATCCGCGCTTTCTACCCGATGAACTTGTTGCAGAAACTTTCTCTTCAGAAGGAGTACGTGGAGGATTGGCGCCAGCTGGTTGATTCCATCATGATTGATTGGAACTACGATGGCGTAGTCATGCAGCCGACCGTGACCGATGTCCCCGGCAAAAACGAGATGGTAAAGGGCATCTACGACATCCCGGATGGTTCCGGCACGATTAAAGTCAAGATAACAGACCTGCTATCCGAGTCGCTGGAAGTGGAGGTGATTTAAATGGCTGTAAATTTCGAATCGGACTTAGCCTTTAATCAGCAGTTGTGGTACTACTACTCCACAAACCGCGGAAAGATTCGTTCCCGTTATAATGACCTTACAAGAAAATTCCTCGCATACAACGATAACGAAGAGAATCCCCACGCTTTTCTGCGTAAGCCGCAGTTTGAGGCGTTGGAGATGTATGTCTTTGTGAAGGAATTCATGAACAACAAGCAGGTCTATGAGATGTTCGATGACTGGCGTCATAAGAGAGACCGCTTCTCCGATGCATCATACTATTCCATCGATAAAGGCGGTCAGATTCGTCTCTTTGATGCTCCGAGCGAAAAGCAGACCGACACGCTCTTTAAGCAGATGAAGAAATACCGTGAGAACTATCCGAACTACATCTATGCCCTCACGATGGGACTTGGCAAAACCATCCTCATGGCCACCTGCATCTTCTATGAGTTTTTGCTTGCGAAGAAGTATCCGAGGGATCAGCGCTTCTGTCACAACGCCCTCGTGTTTGCGCCGGACAAGACCGTCCTTCAGTCGCTCCGTGAAATCATGACCTTTGATAAGACGAAGGTCGTGCCACCGGAGTATGCCCGTGTGCTTGATTCAAATATAAAGTTTCACTTCCTAGACGAAACTGGAACTATTTTGCACACGATCGATGATTCTGATTTTAATATCATCATCTCGAACACGCAGAAAATCATCGTAAAGAAAAAGCGTAAGGAAACATCTGCAGCAGAGACTCTTTTCAGCGGCTCTGGTTCTTTGCTTTCCGCTGTCTATGGTACAGGTAGCGATGAAGATGATAATGATGCTTGGGATGATACCACGCTGATGGATAACCAACGTTTCAAAAAGCTCTGTCGTCTTCCGCAACTCGGCGTGTACGTTGATGAGGCGCATCACCTCTTCGGAGCAGACCTCGAAAAGCAAATCAGATCGAGCAAAGCGAATAAGACAAGCCTTCGTGATACCATCAACTTGCTTGCAGCGAATACCTCCATTGTGGCTTGCTATAATTACACTGGCACACCGTATGTCAAGAATCAGCTTCTTCCGGAGGTGATCTATGCCTATGGTCTGCGTGAATCCATCTGGAACGGCTTCTTAAAGGATGCTGACCCGCTTGGTTTTGAGAACGTCAAGAGCGATGAATTTCTTACCGCCGTGGTAACCACATTCTGGGAAAGGTACGGCGGTCAGGCCTACGAAGGACTGAATCCCAAACTTGCCATCTACGCAGCAGGCGTGGAGGAAGCGGCCACGGAGGTAAAACCCGCACTTGAGAAGATACTCGCTAAACTTGGAATCCCGGCATCGAAGATTCTTCTGAACGTCGGCGATGTGAAATACACAAAGAACGATGACATCAGGAATTTCAACAACCTTGACGTGCCTGGTACGGAAGGCAACGAAAAGCAGTTTATTATCCTCGTTGAGAAAGGCAAGGAAGGGTGGAACTGTCGCTCTCTGTTTGGCGTGGCGCTTTTCCGCAGTCCGAAGTCGAAGATATTCGTACTCCAAGCTACGATGCGCTGCCTTCGTGCAATCACAGACGAGCGTCTGACGGCTACGGTGTTCCTGTCCAAAGAAAACTACGACACCCTGGACGATGAACTTCATAAAAACTTCAATATGGAGATCAAGGACATCAAGAATCCGTCCAATGCCGACCGCCACAAATACCAGGTGCGTGTTCTGCCGCCACCGAGGACGATTACCCTCAAGCGTGTATGGCATGAGTACACGCTGCACGAAAAGGAATACTCCGAGCCTGTGGACTTCAATCTGGTGAATGCTGACCTTTCCAAGTACGCCAGCATCATGTACGAGCGTGACAGCCTTGCCCGCGATACCACAGTAAAGGAAAAGAACATCGACTATCTCCAGGAGAACATGAAGTTCAGCGAGTTTTCCCTCGCGGGAGAAATTGCTCGTTATCTGAACATTTCGTGTATCCTTGCCGCGAGAATCCTCCGCGAATCCGTGGATGGAATCGACACGGTTCTTGAGGCGGTCAACCGCTATAACGCTGTCCTGGATGACTATATCATCCCAGCTGTGTTTCAGGCGCTCTTTGACATCACCTCAGAACTGAAGACTGAGGACAAGGAACTGGTATTGCTGCGTGAGCCGAAGGATGCCGGTTACTACGAGTTTTCCGCCAAGGATGACCTCGTGCTTACAAACCGTTATCCGGGCTTCACGCCGGAGCAGCTTAAGAAGAGCTTCCACGCCGACACCTACTGTTTCGACTCCATCCCGGAGAAGGAATGCTTTATGCAGTACATCACGAGCGGTAAGGTCAAGGAGGTCTATTTTACGGGAATGTTCACATCCAACCAAGGCGATCTCTCCATACACTACTACGACCCCGAATCTGGCAGAATACGTCAGTATTATCCTGACTTCCTTGCGAAGATGGTAGACGGTTCTTATCAGCTGATCGAGGTCAAAGGAGACAACAAGATCGACGATACCGTGGTTAAGGCAAAGCAGGCAGCCGCCGAAGAGATGGCTGTGGCAAGCGGAGTCAAATACTTAATGTATGCTGGCAGCCAAGTCATTAACACCCATGTTTTAGAGGAGGATTCAGCATTTACACACCATGTGGTTTATTAATTTCTAATGATCCAAAAGGTCTTGCAGTGTGGTAATTAAAGTTGTATTCCTTTAATTATATTCCACGGCAGGGTACGGAGGCAACGGATGCGGTAAGATTTAAACCTTGCCATAGAGACATATTTCCGCCACGGATAATACTCATTAAATTCACTATGGACATATTCCTCTGATTGTAATCGGCAAAGATATTCAGCCTATCCAACCGTTCCGTTTTATTTTGAAAATGACATCAATCTCGCTCACTCAACTTCTAACCATGGACTTATTCCCGTGTATACACAAAAGGAAAAATACAGCGATGACTTATTTTCTTAACCTAAAATTTGGTAAAATACATATAAGACATTAAACTCATGACCTCGTTGAACGTTGAGTGCGTGGTATTGATGGAGAGGGTCAGCAACGGCTGAAGAACTTTGAAATAGCGCCTTTTTCGAAATAGATGAATTTTTTCACGAAAAGGCAAATGGACTGCGGAAAATATTCAAAAGACAGGATTCTGGGAAATGTCGAAGAATTGAGTAGCCGCGATAGATGACATATTTTAGTGTTTGGGACAGATGTGGCCAGTGCAATGAAATGCTCAGGATAGATGCCAAAAATGGACTGAATGGATATTTCGACGGCTGTCAAATAATAGAGTTGAAGATGAGCAGAGAGGAGATAAAAAGATGATATATATTCACCGTAATCCTGCTACAAACAATTATGATGTATCGATATCGACGAACGAATGGAAGGAAATTCTTCAACTGCCGCAAGTAAAAACCGACCCAAACATATTATTCGCTTTAGAAAAGTGGTATGATGCTCCAGCTTATACAGCGTCGTGTAAATCATTGGGAGAACGATATGGGTATTCACACAATTTTTTCAGCGTTCAAAATATGCGTCTTGGAAAAATTGCAGTAGAGTATATTAAGCGCTTTGAATTTATTGGCGATGATGGAAAAGAAACATATTGGCCTGTTGCTTGGATTGAAATAGCAAAGAAAAATGGAATATATATCGTACAATTGCGCCCTGAACTTGTTAAAGCAATAAAAGGCTTGAATTTGTTTGAAACAGATACTGATACTGCTGTCAATCAACACCTGCAAAATCTTGATATGAAGCATGAGACCTTTGATTTTACTTATGAGCAACATAAAAAGCCAACGCTTTCGTTAAGCACAAGACCGCGAAAAACTTTTTCCCGCAGTGTAGAAGCAGCTAAAAACTCATTACGTCATGCAAGGTGGAAATGTGAATTTAATGCTTCTCATGAAACGTTTCCAAGGCGGATCGACGGACTCCCTTATCTGGAAACACATCACCTTATTCCGCTAAAATACGCCAATCGTTTTGGCACATCCATTGATGTACCGGAAAACATTGTGTGCCTTTGCAGTATGTGTCATAATCGCATTCATTATGGGAAAAACAATAGAGAAATTATCGAATATTTGTGGAATTTACGGAAAGATGATTTGCGAAAATTGGGAATTGATATTGGATTATCTCAGCTTCTAACTTTTTACAACATTAATGCATAGCATAGAGTAGAAATATTGATGAGAAAAGTATTTTCCGGCTTAAAATATACATAAACCTATTGCTGAAAAAGGTGATACCATGCAAATCGCACTGACAAAGAAACTGGCGGGAGCCATGAAAATAGATCCTCCGTTTGCGAGTGAATACGAAAATCAGCTGTTTTGCTGGACTGCAAACTGGACGAACGTGTGGAACAACCGCAAGACGGAGGACATGCTTGTTCTGGTAAACGATGCAACGCGGTTTACCGTCGCCATATATCAGGTGAAGCGGAAAAACCTCAAAAATGCGGCGGGAAAAATGCGGACAGCCATTGCGAACACCCTGCTTTCCATGAACCTGAATCCGGAAATTGTTGAGGAATACATGCGGCGGGCGGGCGCTTTGGAATTTGTACGGAATCGCAGCCGGCAGGCGGCTTCGTGGGTAACGAAAGCGGGCCTGGAATGTGCGTTCCATGTTGCGGATATGTACGACGGCGTCGACAAAATGTTCAGCGACACGGTGGGCGCTTCCGTAAATTATGGGCCGGTCAATTATTCCGGTAAAAACAGCGAGGCTTTTTTGCCATATGAAGCAATGTTCAACGCACTTTCCAAACTCACCGGAAAACCGACTTACAATTACCGGGCGTTTGAATTATTGGTGACGCTCAAACTGGAAGTATATCAAGCTACCCGAAGAATAATAGTGCCGGCTGATTTGAGATTTTCACAGCTGCACCGGGTGCTTCAGTCCGTATTTGACTGGAAAGATTGTCATCTGTTTGATTTTGCAGTATATGCGAATGACAGGCGCCGCCCAACAGTCAGGCTTGTTCCGTCAGAGGAGGATTTGGAATTTGATGAAATTCTTGAATATT
>ENA-UOOK01003758-UOOK01003758.1-fermentation-metagenome-genome-assembly--contig:-NODE-3758-length-16928-cov-8.603864_pt1 | contig 16928 bp, 18 predicted proteins | sample MGYA00245777_ERZ724023 | MGnify/ENA primary metagenome ERZ724023 (study PRJEB28704, sample SAMN03018312) | fermentation metagenome | biome: anthropogenic terrestrial biome; feature: soil; material...
GTCGTCAAACTGGCCAGGCCCTGCCCGGCCAGTTTGATGACGACCTGGGGGTCCGCGACGAGGATCGCCTCGGGGTCGACGACGGGATACTCGGCGGTCCCGGTGGCGAAGGGGTTCATCCCGCCGGCGATCCGGGTCTTCTCGTTGTATCCCGCACTGGCCGCAACAGTCGTGTAATCGAACCAGTACTCGAAGTAGACCCGGGTCTTCTCATCGTCCGGGAGACCTGCAGTGCCGTCCCGGATCCGGTCCATCGTCGACTCGTAGAACGACGCAAACGCTTCGCCTTCATCTTCACGCCCGACAATCGTGGCGATCGTGCGGATCTCGCCCGCGTAGGTGGCGGGCTTGAAGCAGTCGAACCGGAGGACCCGGATGCCGGGAGCGCTCGCCTCGAGCCTTTTCTGGATGTCGTCGCATGCCGCGGTGCTGATCGTCGCGTAGAGGAAGACGGCGTCCGGCCGGACAGAGAGGACCTGCTCCATGTCGGGAGACCAGATCGACCCGACACTGGCCTTATCCTGGCACTCCGGGAAGAAGGTATCCTTCTCGTGGCTGTATTTGTCGACGGCGACGACGTTTTCCATATCAAACCCTATCGAGCGCAGGGTCTCGAGGGCCTCGCCGTTGAAGGTCACGACCCGGCGCAGGGGGCGGTAGAGCGTCACCGTCCGGCCGGACGAGTCGGTGACTTCGAGGGGTTTCCCGTCCCAGTGGGTGTAGACCCAGGCGGCGTCCCGGATATCGGTCTGGCTGAGGTCTCCTGCCCCGCCCATGTAGGCCGCATCGAGGTAGGTGAGCACCGCGCCGGCATACTCGGCGGAGGTAAGCAGACTGTCGCCGTCGGCGTCGCCGGGAATACTCTCTGCCGATGCCGGGGCAGCGACGAGCAGCAGGAGAGCAAGGGCGAGAAGGGGCCAGCGTCTCATCGCCGACCACCCCGGCCTGCCGCGACGAGGAGAGCGGCAATCGCCGCGAGAACCCCAAGCGGTGAGGCGGCTTCCTGTGCCGCCGGGAGGGCAGAATCCGCCCCGGTGTTCTCCGCTGCCGTCTCGATGCCGTCCACCGCGACGTGGGATGGGGCGACGGCGCCTTCAGATCCGGCAAGGAAGTCCTCCCAGGTCCCGGTGATATCCCCGCTCCCGGTTGCCGGGGCCCGGACAGAGTAGGTGATCCGGGTATCGTTCATCACGGCAAACCCGGCCTGCTGCCCCCGGACGAGGACCCGGTCGTCAGGGTGGTCGGTTCCAGCGACGGTGTAGCCGGCGGGGAGGGTCTCGACCACCGCGCCGAGCGCCACCCCTTCAAACGAGAGCGAGACGGTGAAGACCTCGCCTGCCCCCGGCTCACCTGTAGAGAGCGTCCGGGTGACCGATGCGCCGGACACGGCGACCGGGACGATCATGAGCAGCAGGGCGATGCAGAAGAGACGGTTCGCCGGGATACGCAACATGGGTTTTCTGTTGTCGATCGGGTAATATGAATGTTTCTTATTGTGCTAACAAGTCTGAAGATCGGGGGATCTGGAGTATATCTGGATGGTCCCCTGGGTGGAGAGATACATCGCGGGACGCACCGGTGAGAGGCGGAAGGGTGCCGGAGTCCTCGCAGTCTTTATGATGAGTACGTCCTATCATTTATTGCGTGAAAATATACGTCGATGAATCCGGTGATCTTGGATTTGGACAGAAGGCGTCCCGATATTTTGTTCTTGCAGCCCTTGTAGTCTGGGATGAACAGACGATTCGGCGCTGCTTTAAAAAGATCCGACAGAGAAAACTCAAGAAATCACTCAGGGATGTACCCGAGTTTAAGTATAACAACACAAAAGGGTTGATAAAGAACCGTATTTTACAATGCATAGCCGATTGCAATCTCGACATCGCATACGCGGTGCTCCGGAAGGATCAGGTGCACAGCAGGCTGAGGGATAAACAGCAGATCGTCTATAATTATCTCGCCGGGTCCCTCATATCCAGTATTACCAACCAGTACGCGATCGAAGGATGTATTTACGTCTGCATGGATAAATCGATGTACAACCTTCAGCGGGACCTTTTTGATGACCACCTCGCGTACCGCATGTTCGACAACGGCGTTCCCTGTGCAACACCGCTCGACCAGCTCGTCATCGAGCACGTCGATTCTCGAACAGAACCCTGCATACAGGCCGCAGATTTTGCGGCAGGCGCAGTTCACCAGCGATATCGGGAAAACAATGACATATATTATAACATCATCGAACCTAAAACAACGATTGCACTCGATTTTTTCAAGGGTCGCCAGAAGTAGAATGGTGAACCCTTCCCTACTTTGTCCCACCTACCTCAAGGTAGCCTCATCCGTTTCGGGAAGGACTTACTCACTAGATGCATAGTAGGTATGTGAAGAAGATAAATATTGTGCTAAAACCGCGCCGATAACCTGGTTCCTGCAACCCGGTTGATCAAGCAGGCATAACCTCTTCTTGAACGCATTCACCCTGGAAAAGAAGGGTATTTGGCCTGCCCCGGTGGGAAACCGTTTCTCTTTTTCCTGGTTGTTGCCGCCGAACCCGGCCGCCTGCAAGACTCCCGCCTACACCATCCCGTGCTGCCCCAGCATGACGAGGAGCATCGCCGATGCTGCCGAGAGCGAGAAGATTACCACTGCCCAGACGACCAGGAACGCGACGATCATGAGCGGGCTCGTCTCCCGGTAGGGGAGGAGGCCCTCGTTCATTCCTTTCGCCGTCCGGTAGGCATCGTAGCCGCCCCAGAGCCAGACCGCCACCCCCGGGACGATCAGGAGGAAGAGGCCGAGGAGGCTCCCGAGCAGCACCGCGACGCCCCGGACGAACTGCCCGTTGTAGGCCTGGCCGAGGCCGTTAAAGAGGAGTGAGAGTCCTGCGGCCACTGCCGGGTACTTCTTCCGCTCCCGGCGCGAGACCTCCGCGGCCGCGAGAGCCTCCCGGATCGAGACCGGTTCCACCGTTTCACCACGCATGATTCCCGGTACGCCGGATAAGGCCTTCAGCCTTTCCCGACCCCGGGCAGGGATTCTGTGTGCACCCGGGGAGCGGCGCACCTGCTATATACGGAGAAGAACTGTATACCCGCAGGGTCCCGGAGTCGCGGAGCCGGCCGGGGGTGATGGCATGGATACGGCGGCAGGGAAGGCAAAGATGCGCGGGATCGTCTACCTCCTCCTCCCGGACGGCCTGATGATCTTCCTCGGCCTGCTGATGGCCCCGATCGTCATCATACCCCTCCTGACCCAATCGCTGCCGCAGCCGGTCGCCGGGTTCTTTAATATGGCCGACACCACGATCATCGCGATCTTCGTCCTCGAATACGTCCTCAAATTGGGCCTTGCGGAGGACCCGGCGGGCCATTTCCTGGACCGCTGGCACCTCCTCGACCTCGTCATCATCACGCTCCCGTTCCTTGAGGCGGTGCCGGTCGCCGGGTCGACCCTCGCCCGCTCGTCCCCCACGCTCCGGCTTCTGCGGGTGGTTCGGGTGGCGGCGGCCGGCGGGAGGTCCGTGGAGCGGCGGATCGAGCCGGAAACGACCATTTCCGGCCCCGCAGCGTCGGCGGTCTCGACAATGCGGGTCCAGGGATGGGTGGAGGAGGACGGAGCCGGCGCAAGGGAGTTTTCCCCCGCCGAAGTGAAGGAATTCCTCGCGGATCCCGCGGTCGAGGCCTGGTTTGATATCTCCAGTGTATCTCGGCCGGACTTCCCGGTGCTCGCCGATATCCTCGGTCTCCCCGCCGCCTACTTTGAGAGCCGGTTGATGAAAGCCTCGCATCCGGGGGTAACGGTCACCGGCACGACCCGGCTCATCTTCGTGCAGGAGCCTGAACAGACGCTCCGGATCAGGAAAGGGGTCAGGGTCCCGGTCGTGACAACCACCGGGCTCGTCATCGTGGACCGCGAGAAGACGATCGTCACGGTCTCAAAGGCAGAAGACCGGATCTTTGAGCCGATCCTGGCGGGTCTCGCCGGGAGCGCCCCGGCCGGAGAACCCCTGGCCGCCAGGGTGCTCTACGGGCTTCTCGACCGGATCAACGAGGCCTACGCCCGGATCCTCTCGGAGATGGAGACCGGGATGATGCAGCTGGAAGGTACGCCCAACAACGAGATGCCGGAGAACTTCCTTGACTCCGTCTTCCAGCTCAAGCGGGTGAGCAGCGTCCTCGTAACGAGCCTTTTTCACCAGAAGACGGTGGTGGCGATCGTTGCACGGAGTATCCCTCCGGCAGGGCCGTGGGCGGGGCAGAAGAGCATCTTCGATGCGCTTGCCGACGAGACGGTCTACCTGCACGAGACCGCCGGGAACATCCGGGAGGGTCTCCTCTCCTTGATCGACGTCCACATCAACACCGTCTCCTACGAGATGAACCGGGCGATGCGGGTGATCGCCGTCCTCTCGGCCCTCGTGCTGATCCCGACCCTGATCGGGCAGGTGCTCGGGATGAACATACTCGGCGCCCCGTTTGAACTCTACCTCTGGGAGGTGACCGCCTGGACCATCATATCGATGCTCGTAGTCGGGTGGATCTTCTACAGGCTGGGATGGCTGAGGTGAGCACCGGAATATCCGCCGCCGGATCCAGGTTGCTTGGTTCGGGGCGACCATGACAGAGAGTTCAGAGAGACCCGCAGGCCCCAGGCAAAAGATCGGTGCCTGCAGGTCGGAGCGTCGAGAACTACTACCGGTCAAACACCTTCTCGATCTGGACGCGTCGTCCGAGCACCGTCTCGTACCACTCCTGCTGCTTTAAAGCCTGTTTTATGCTCCGGATCCGGTGCCGGACCCGTGTTCCGGTCTCCGCATCGATCAGTACCAACCTCGGCACCTCAACCATCCCCGTCGATGGATGGAGTTTGGTCCCCGGGGTTAGGAAGGTTTGGTTTCGTGCCGGTGACGGGATGGCTCCGCCGGGGATCTGTCGGACCCGACTGCTGTAGTTCAGCCAACCCACGCGGTGTCGCCTCCGGGCTCACCGAAGGGAACGCCTGAGATTGGAACCCCGGAAGCGATCTTCTGGAACCTCTAGAAAAGTTTATCGTCAGGCATACCCCCCTCTACCCCGAGGTGAGGTCATATGCCGGAATCTGTTTATTGCGGACACTGCGGGCGAGAGCTCCCGGCGGAGGAGTGGGACACGCACGAAGGCGTGCCTTTCTGCAGCGCTGAGTGTCGGACGGCGGCAGAGAAGCAGGACACCGACCGGGGAGGGCACCAGCCGGAGAGGCTCCTGGTAGCAGGTCAATCTCCTTGGAGCAGGTAGCCCCACCGGACAGACTTCTCTATAAGGTTGTGTGCAGGGGGTGTGAAGAGACGTTCACCGTTGAAGAGCGGAGGCTCCGGTGCGCCCCTCCGGGCGTATTCTCGAAATATACCCCCATGATCTTTGCAAGGAGGAGCAAGGGCTCAAGAATCCACGGACTGAACAAAAGACCTGGACAAAAAGGAAACGCCGCCAACAGGACTCGAACCTGTGACATGCTGGTTAACAGCCAGCCACTCTACCAACTGAGTTATGGCGGCACCGGGACAAGTGCTCTATATAGTCTTGCCTGAAGCGTATTAAACGTTACGGGAATTCTCCTGTTTGATAGACTGCAGGAGAACGATCAGTTCGTCGACCTCGTCATCCAGACCGGAGAGAAGATCGGCCGCGAGCGGCGTCGCCACCGCGCCGGCCGGGGAGGCACGGATGTAACCCTCCTGTTCGAGGACCCGGAGCGAGTAGCGGACCCGGTGGTAGGGGAGACCCAGGACCTCGGAGAGCTTCATGATGCCGATGGGCTGGTGCTCCACGACCGCCCGGATCACCTCAAGGTGCCTTGAGACAAGTTCAATCTCGGATTTTAACTTGGTCAGCATAGTTTCCCGTGAACGGACATGGGATCGTGCGCGCTACGGCTGTTCGTACAGCCACGCCTTCGTCTGGTGATACCGCTTCCGGAACGAGACGGAGAAGACCGCCCCTATCGCGAGGAGGAGGAGGCCGATTGCAAGACCTACGGTTCCTTCAGGCGCAAACCGGAAGAGGACGAAGACAGCCATGGCGAAGCAGAGGACGATGACGTTCAGCATCACCGTCAGCACGAGAAACTTGCCTTTGAAGACCAGTTTGGTTGCCTCATCCATTATTCATACTTCAACGTAGGGATAAAAGTACTTGTGGTTTCAACGAAAGAGTGAATACCATGAATGGACTGGATTCTGCTATCCGGGATGCCGGAGCAGCAGCATACGCGGCATACGGTGCATCTGTGGACGCAAACGTACGCTACCTGACCCGGTTCCGTACCAGCGACCCCGTGGTCTACATGCAAAAGTCCGGCGAGCGGGGCATGATCGTCGTCCCGCAGATGGAGCACGAACGGGCGGTTCGCGAATCGACGGCGGCGGTCGTCACCCGCGCCGATGCCGGGTACCTCGAATACATCAAAGCCGGAGAATCGCGCTGGCGGGCGACCGCCCATATGATCGCGGACCTCGCCGGCGGCCCGGTCCTCGTCCCGGCAACCTTTCCTCTCGCCCTCGCCCGGGAACTCGAGTCGTTCCACCCGGTCTTCGTCGACGCTGCCAATACAGTCGAAGGAATGCGGGCGGTCAAGACGCCGGAGGAGATCGAACGAATACGCTCGGTGCAACGGGTCACCGAGGCGGCGCTGGACCGGGGACTTTCGCTCATACGGGCCTCCATCCCGAGGGGGGGCCTTCTCCGCCGGGACGGTGCGCCCCTCACCGCCGAGGCCGTCCGCACCGAGATGCACACCTTCCTCCTCGCCCACGGGTGCCGGGGGGTCGACACCATCGTCTCCTGCGGTCTCGACACCGCTCTTCCGCACAACGCCGGCGCGGGACCGCTCCGTGAGGACGAGCCGATCGTCATCGACATCTACCCCCAGCACGAACAGACCGGCTACTACGCCGATATGACCCGGACGGTGGTGAAGGGCGAGCCCTCCCCGGAGATCCGGGAGATGTACGAGGCCGTCCGGGACGCCAAAACCCTCGGCATATCGATGATCCGGGCCGGGGCCACCGGCGCCGACCTCTACCAGGCGGTGGTCGAGTTCTTCTGCGACCGCGGCTACGAGAGCGACACGCGGGGGTTCATCCACAGCCTCGGCCACGGCGTCGGGCTCGAGGTGCACGAAGAGCCGTCGCTCGGGCCCCAGGGGAGGGCGCTCGTCGCCGGAAACGTCATCACCATCGAGCCGGGGCTCTACTACCCCGGGACCGGCGGCGTCCGCCTGGAGGATATGGGCGCGGTGACAGAGACCGGGTTTGACCGGTTCACCCAATACGGTGAAGAGCTCACACTATGATCATGGACGATGAAATCTACGACGCCTACCGCGAAGCAGGGGCGCTTGCACGGAAGATTCTCCACCAGGGCGCGGGGCTCGTGAAGGAGGGAGCGAGCATCCTCGAGATGGTCGAGACGACGGAGAAGATGGTGACGGATGAGGGAGCGTTTCTCGCCTTCCCCCTGAACGTCTCCCTCAACGAGGCCGCGGCCCACGACACCGCCATGCCCGGGGACGAGCGGACGTTTGCCCGGGGGGATCTTGTCAAGGTCGACCTCGGGGTGCAGATCGACGGCTACATCGCCGACACCGCCCTGACCGTCGACCTCGGCGACCACGGTCCCCTCGTCGAAGCCTCCCGGGCGGCCCTCGATGCGGCGATCGCCACCGTTCGTCCGGGGATCACCGCCGGGGATATTGGAGCGGTCGTCCAGGCAACGATCGAGGAGCGCGGCTATAAACCGGTCGCAAACCTCACCGGGCACGGCCTCGACCGCTACGACCTTCACACCCGGCCCTCCATCCCGAACGTCGCCATGAACGGCGGGGCCGCCATTGAGGAAGGAATGATCTTTGCAATCGAGCCTTTCGCCACCACGGGGTCGGGACGGATCGGCGAGGCGACGCGCGTGGAGATCTACCAGCAGATCTCGGCCCGCCCCGCCCGCCTGCCGTCGGCAAAACGGGTGCTTGAGGTAGCGCGGCCGCGGCGGGGGCTCCCGTTCTCCCGCCGCTGGGTTCCCGGGGACAAGGTCGAGATCGGGCTTTCGTCCCTCGTGCGGGCGGGGGTCCTCCACCCCTTCCCGGTGCTGCACGACGTGCCGGGTTCGTTCGTCTCCCAGGCGGAGCACACCCTGATCGTCACGGACGGCGGGTGCGAGGTCACCACCCGGTGAGCTACGCTTATTGATACCGCGCACAAATACGTATGTTCAATATGACCATGGATACGGGTGCGCGTGACGTCCTCGCCGTCATGGAACTCCTGCTCACCGCGGAGATATTCAATCGGAGTGAGGAACTCGGCATCAACGACCTTCATCCGCGCTGCCGGGAATTTTTCGGTGCCGGTAGCGGCGGGAGCACCGAGGTGAAGCGCCCCCTGATCGTGAGCGAGGGGGTTCTTAAGAAGGTGTTCAATACCCCGGATGCTGTCTGTCAGGCCGTCCGCGCAAACCCGTTCGTCGGCTACGAGGAGTTCGGGCAGCGCCTGAGCCTGCCGTCGCTCGATCCGGCGGCAGGATGGTTTCTCAAGAAGGGCGGCGCTTCACGGGTCGAGGTGAACCCCGTCCTCGCCTACTATTTTGAGGGGAAAGACGGCATCACCGTCCGGTACCGGGATGTCCTGGCGAAGAACCCCCGGTTCGACGACACGAAGGAGTACATGGAGGCGAAGGTCTCCCGGCTCATCGGGGAGAACGAGGAGATGCGGGAGGCCCGTGACCTGATCATCATCAGCGCGCCGAACGAGGTCGAGTTCTCGGTCGAGAAACTGGTCTGCACCCCGAGGCAGGAGGAGATCATCAGGAAGATCGGCGTCGCCCTTGAGCACCGGGACTTCCTGCAGGAGCACGGGATCTACGAGTTCGGCCGGCTTCTCTTCGTCGGCCCGCCCGGCACCGGGAAGACCTCTCTTGCGCTCGCGATGTCCCGGGCCCTCCACATGCCGGTGCTCGAGGTCCGTCTCGCGATGGTCACCTCCCAGTACCTGGGTGAGACCTCGAAGAATATCGACCGCATCTTTGACCTCGCGAAGAAACTCGCCCCCTGCATCCTCTTCATCGACGAGTTCGATTTTGTCGCGAAGACCCGCGTCAGCGACGACCACGGCGCGATGAAGCGCGCCGTGAACATGCTCTTGAAGAACATCGACCAGATCAGTTTCGTGAAGAACGGCGTTCTCCTCATCGGGGCGACGAACCATCCCCGCATCCTGGACGAGGCGGCCTGGCGACGGTTTGACGAGGTGGTGGAGTTCCCGCTTCCGGATCAGGCGATGCGGCAGGCGATCCTCGAGAAAGTCGCCGCCGCCATCGACTGCGACTGCGACTTCGCGGACCTTGCCGCCCGGACGGATGGGTTTTCGGGCTCCGACCTCCGGATGATGATAAAGGAGGCGGTGATGTCGGCGCTGATGGAGGACCGGCAGCGGGTAGACGCGGCGGACATCGAGCAGGGTCTTCTCAGGGTCGAGGAACGCAACGTCATTCGCGGTGTCGGCTATTAGTATGCAGATCACGCTGCTCGGGACGGGAGACGCCATCGGGACGCCGAAGATCGGATGCGACTGCGAGAACTGCCGGGCGATGACGGCGGCGGGGAGGTCGCGACTCCGGACGTCCCTTCTCATCGAGACGGACAAAAAACACATCCTTATCGATTCGTCGCCGGACCTGCGGCAGCAGCTCCTCCGGGCCTGCTCACCCCATATCGACGCGGTCCTCTGGACCCACGGCCACTACGACCACTTCATCGGATTCGGCGAGTTCTATCGGGTGCAGAAGGTGCCTCCGGCCTATGCAGCCCCGCCGGTAATCGACTATTGCTCCGGGTACCTTCATTTTCTGTCGTTTGTGAAGCACCCGGTTCCCGTCTACGAACCGTTCGACCTCTTCGGCGTGACCTTTACGTTCTTTCCGGTGAACCACCCGCCGGTCTACACCTGCGGCCTCCTGATCGAGCACGGCGGTATCGCAGTCGCCTACACCGCCGACACGCGGGAGGATATCCCGAAAGAGAGCCGGGACCTCCTTCTCGCCACCGATATCGACCTCCTCTTCGTCGACGCCATCGCCCCTGCGGGCTACTCCATCAGCAAGCACATGAACTACGCCGAGGCGGTCCGGTTCGCCCGCGACGTCGGGGCGCGTGACTACCGGTGCGTCCACATGAGCCACATGGTGCCCCCGGACATGCCGCACGCCGGATACGATATGGAGACGTTCTGCTGGGAGTAGGCCGGGTCCACCCGCAAACATCGTGGCAGAAACCGATCGGGGACCCGTTGGGATAGAGGCAGCGTTCTCGGACCAGGTCTCCCGCAGCGGCGGTGAAGTTCTCCGGGTCCGAAAAGTCCTCCGAACGTGACGATGGCAGGCCCCCGATCGCGGGGACCGCCGGGGCGTTACGCTCCTATGGAGAACTCCGCATCCCGGTAGTCAACCGTCTCGGCCCTGTCAAGGTCGCGAAGCGTTAACAGCGTGCAGTAGTGGGTCCCTTTCCTGGAAGGAGAGTTTTCCGTTCTGTAAAAGACGGCAATGTCATACCATGGCTCGTCCGTGGAGAACGCCACCCTTTCCAGGGGAGCGATCGTGCCCCTGGAAAGGGCGAAGAGGGGTCGATATCCGGCGTTGTATCCCACATCCCCCGACAGTGCCCCGACACTGACGATCAGTCCTGCGCCCTCATCGACCAGTTCCCGGTAAGGAATCCGTTCGATCTCGGAGAAAAGGGCGAACGGATGCTCTCCTGCAGGCGCTTTGTCGATCTCGTGAGAATCCCAGGTTATGGTCCCCGCAGGGCCGACCGAAACCCGATACCAGTGACGGCGGCTCTCGTTCTCACCGTAAAAATCGAAATTCAACGATTCGACCGAGCCGTCGTCTGCGGTTACGATCTCCGCCTCCCCAAGGACGGCCGTCACGTTCTCGACGCCGGTCTGGTCCGCAACGATCGTCCACATCTCCGAGAGCGGGAGGCCGTAGATGTTCTGCGGGAGTGAGACGGCGGAGGACCCGGTGTCGTAGATGAGCACAAACGTGGAGAGAGCACCGGCGGCAAACGCGATACAGACCGTCAGGGCGATGAGTATCTCCTGCGACGTCAAACCACCACACCTCAAAGCGTATAACCTCACCCGTTCATGGCGAAAGGGCCAGGTGATTCTCCGCACCGTTTCAGGCGCCGTCCATGGATAGAGAGTTCCACGCTCTTCTATATCCTTTTTCCGGCCCGATCAGCTAAACGTCGCGGCGATTCGCCCGCTGTCGGCTCTCTGAAAGACGATCCGGGCCCCTACCTCCGTATCAGAACGCCGACCGCTGCAGTCCGGAGAGAGGGGTGCGCAAAACGACGGAGGAGAGGCACCCCTGTCGCGGGGGCCTAACCCGACGACACCTCGCGGTCCGGTGCGACGGAGTAACCCTTCGTGGCGGGCTGCTGCGGGAGGGGAAGGTCTTCCACGTGCCGGTTGAGAAGATCCCGGGCGCCTTCTGAGAGCCGATAGCGGATGAACCGCCCGTCCCTCTCTGCGGCGACGATCCCTTCGGCCTTGAACTGCTGCATCTGCCGGGAGATTGACGGGCTGGAGAGTCCGAGCCGTTCTACGATCTCGCTCCTGAGTGCGCCCGGGAATTTGAGGAGGTTTGCAAGCACCGCTCTGGAGGTCTCGTCCCGCAGGCTGATGAGGATGCGCTGTTCGAGGTCGGTATACGCACGGTTTCGCACGAAGTGCCCGGCCCGGTTCCGGTAGTCCACGGCGGCCACCTTGCCTTCTCTGACGAGCGTATTGAGGTGGTACCGGAGCCGCCCTCGCGATGCACCCGTCAACCTGCGGAGTTCCCTGAAATCGGCGCCGGGATGGGAGGCGATCTGCCGGTAGAGGTCGTTCCGGAAGTCGTCGTCGAGGACGGTGCGGTTTGTTATCCGCCGGAACCCGAGCGGCGCGAGGAAGCTGAGGGCGTAGAAGAGTTCCCCCGCGTAGGGGAGCCCGGGCAGGACCGTGAGCAGGAAGTAGAGGGCCATCACCCGGGGCGGCAGGTCCCAGAACGTGATCTCCTCGAAATTATGCCACTCGCCGGCGTACTCCTCCGTCACCGGCTCGACCACGTAGCGGGCGGCTGCCGTGCCCGGGAGTACAAGGGCCGCGAGGGTCACGGCGACGAGGAGAACTGTGAATAGCCGGCTCCACTGCACCATGCTGGATGGTCGCCGGAAGAAACGTTCAATGTTTCGCTTTTTATCGCCAGGTGAACGTGTAGTCCTCGGTCCCGGTCACCCTGTCCCCGTAGACCTCGAACCGCCACGTCCCGGGATGCAAGCCGCCGGAGTCCTTTATGCGCAGTTGTATTCTCCCGTTACCCCCATCCGCAATCGATCGATCGAGTCTTTCTACAATCAGGTTATCCTTCTCTTCATCTATGACGTCAAAATACGTTATTTCCGGTATTTCCCCGTTCTTTCGAGAGATCCCCCTGTCGCTCAGTCGGTCTCCCCTATCGTCGAAGAAATAAGGGCTTCGCTTTAACTCTACACCCCCGTCTCCCCGGGCTTCTCCGTCTACCCGGCCGTAGACATACAGTCTGCCCGAGCTCCTATCGGACTCCTCTCCTCGACAGACGTTTCCGTGAAAGTCATAGACGTTGTCCGGATGTACGAGAAACGCGCCGGCGTTGAGCATGCCTTTGCCGGAGTCTTTTATCCCGAGATTATCCGGACAAACCTGAACGACGGTTCCTCCGTCGTCGGTCAATTCGAAGCCCACATCTCCGCATTCCCACCGATCGGCGTCGTCAAACTCCCATCCTACCTGCGGTTTGACCCAGATACCCTCCTCCGGAACACCCGTTAACGTGTAGTCCCCGAGAGATGCTATGGCCGGTGTACTACCCCAGGATTCGTTGAAGTATAGATCCCCGACTTTGAATCCGTAAGCCAGGGCTTCCACTCTTCCCAGATCGGAGATATTCACCGTGCGAATGTGACCGCTTATATCTAACGTTTGCGGTTTGGGGGTTTGATCGGGGTCAACACCATCGTATGCATCGTAATTCGGCCCGAGCACGGAGTCCGGCGCGTGAATCGTCAGGCGAAGCGAGTCGGACGAATCGTCCCAGTCCAGGTCGACGATGAACTCGGTTTTGCCTGCGGGAACGTCGATCGAGTACCAGTCCGTCTCGCCCTGCACGATGCTGCCGGCGGTCATCGGTGCAAACGACGGGTTTTCTTCGGGCGTCACATCCCCGGCCGTGACCAGCAGCGCGGCGGCGAACATGATGGCCAATGCAGTTCTGCAGGAGTTCATAGACGATCAGAGAGGAGTTTCTACGATGCCTATATACCTTTTACGGCCACGGCAGCTACCTGTCGTGCGATAGGTAGCTTTTATGGCCGTAAATTATATCCTTCAGCGCATTCGAAAGAACAGCGTGGATGCCGCATGCGGTATCCCACGGGGGCCGGGATGCTCGATTGCCATCGTACCCCGGCTCCCACAACGTGCCCGGAGGGCAATGGTCTTGTTGGCTCCCATCGGGGATAGCCGTTACGGTTCCATGGTCCCTCCCCGGGTACGCACGAAAGGAGGAATGGAACCATGAAACCAAAAGTTCTTTCCGGAATCGGCGTCATTATCGTGGCGCTGCTGGTCGTCGGCGCGGTCATCGTGCCGGCGGTGAGTGCGGATAGGGCCTCCCCGGTGATCGATATCGATGACGACACCGGTTTGAGTGATGAACGTCTTCAGTGCGTCATGAACCCCGATCAAGCACCCGAACCGATAGATGCAGTAGATCAAACGATAGACGTAAGAGATCACATCCGCACGGTGGAGCTCTCCGATCTGGTTGGGCCCTTAGACCTCTCCAATCTGGGGAAAACAGAGCCGTTAGCCGTCGGATTCAACGTTGGACATTTATACTTCAACGAGTCCTGGGGTAGTACACCGGCCATGGCATCTATCGGGGACTATACGTTAAGCGGTATCCCGGACGAGGGTCTCTGGATCAAACAACAGGTCGAATGGGAGTTTGACGATACCGACTTCTGGGCCGGCGGCGATGTGCACTTCGAGTTCACAGATGACGGAGGGACCGTCGCTGAAGTCTGTTCGGATGGTCTCGGAACGGGCGATTCCAGAAGAGGTACGCTCAGCTCCGACGCATTTGTCATATATCCGGGCAACGTCTATGACTTCCACGGGAGCGTCTACCGGGACGATGAGTCCGACAAGAGCTCGGGCAGACTGTATGTCTACGGTTAGGTAAAGGGAAGGATGCATCATACACCGATCCTCTCTCTATTTTTGAAAAATTACTCCCGGAATAACTCCCGGAAGGCCGTACCCGCCCTCGCTCTCTCGTCCGGGCGGCTGGAGGGCATGGACCGGCGCTATGACCGGGTTCGCTCAACGCGCATTTCACCTGCCGCCGGTCTCCGGGGAAGGTGCCGGAGCACCGGGCTTTGCTGCCGGGAGATCCGTCTCATCCTCCGCTCCGGAGCCTTCGAGTGCCCTGACAATTCAACGTTTGACACAGAAAAGGTATATGGAAGGACGTTGACGTCTCGATCGCCGATATCGCGGGGCCGGCGGGTAATGAAGCATCTGGCTATCATCGTGGGGGTCCGTTGCGATTTCGTGAACAGGGGAAAAAGAGCATGAAAGAGAGAAAAATGTTCGGATCGTGTGCCGTTGCCGCCATCGGCCTGCTCCTCATCTGCATGGCGGTGGCGCCGACCGGCGCGGAGAACGAACCGGTGCACATCGTGGAGATCCAGGGGGAGGTCCAGGAGATCGACATAGTCGTCGATCATGCGAATACTGGCGCGTCGGCATTCAGCGCGGCGTCGTCGGCGCCAAGGACCGACGTAGTCGTCGATCATGTGAATGCTGGCGAGAACGAACCGGCACGCATCGTGGAGGTCCCCGGGGGCTCGCTCCTGATCGATGAGGACGGAGGCATCGACTGCACCGCCCGGGCCGATACCTACATCGGCCCCTATACGCCGGAGGCGACTTACCGGATCGTGGTGCAGTGCGAATACCGGGACTACAACGCTGTAATTCTCCGGACGGCCCGGTTCCGTATGGAAGGACCGGATGGCGCCGTAGCCGCGATGTCCATTTTCGATCTCCCGCTCATCAACAACAACCGGGCGGGGACGCTGTCGGTGTACCTCACGCCAGAGGGACCCGGTGCCTACCACTGGGAGATCGCATGCAGTGAAGGCTCCGGGAACGCCGGGTCGCGTGGAGACCTCATCCTGTCGTGAGGGTAACGCGCGATGTCGGCAGATCCTCCCTCTCCCCGGATCGTTGGCCTTTCCGCCGCTCCGACCCGTGCCGATGACGTGGATTCATTAGCCGGGACCATCGGGGTACTCACCGACTACCGGCGGGTCCCCGGCCTCGACGACGGACCTGCTGCCGACTACATCGCCGGGAGACTGGAGGAGTACGGATATGACATACAGCAGGAGACCTTCGCCGTCGAGACGGATGCGGGACCGGGCGCGACCCGGAACGTCGTCGGTATCAAGAAGGGCGCCGGACAGGGGACCGTCGTCGTCTGCGCCCATTACGACGTTTACGGTCCCGACTGCCCCGGAGCGGACGACAACGCCGCCGGAGTCGCCGTGATGCTCGAGGTTGCCCGGGCGCTCCGGACGGAATCCCTGAACCGGTCGGTCTGCTTCATCGCCTTCTCCGGCGAGGAGGTGGGGCTTCTCGGGAGCACCGACTGGCTGGAACGCCATGCAGACCTCCGCGAGGATATCGTCGCGGCCGTCAACCTCGACTGCGTGGCGCGCGGCGACGAACTCCGTGTAGAAACCCTTCCCCAGTACCGCTGGATGCTGAATGCAGTTCCAGAATTCCCGGCGTCCAACCATCAGATCGGATTGGGTCTTCTTGGGGGAGACTACCGGCGCTTCTGGGAGTATCATATCCCCGCCGTCCAGATAACCGACAACGGCGGCTACGTTCTGCGGCATACCCGGAACGATACGCCCGAGACCCTGAACTTCCCCCTGGCGGCGTCCTGCACCGAAGCGGTGACCGGCATGGTCCGGACCCTTGCCGCCACGGACGATACGACGTCTCCGGCGGTGGAGGGCTCGGTCGACGAAGACGGGACGATCCGGTATGCCGTCTCCGAGCCGTCGATCACGCACCTCATCGTCGACGGGACGGACTTCGGGCCCCTCGCATCAGGGCAGGTCACCCTCCCCGCAGGTCAGTATACCGTCCGGGTCATCGCCTACGATGCTGCCGGAAACCGGGGCGTCCTGGACCTGGAAGCCGATGTCCCGGATACCGGTCGCGACGCCCCGGGGTCCGGCCACCGACCCGGGGGGGTCAGCATCCCCTGGAAGCGGACCGAAGAAGACCTCAAGAAGTATGGTATGCAGCACTACGTCACGCCGTTTGTCTCTCTTTCCTACGACTGTCCGGGAGAAGAGGAGACCGGGACCCGCATCGACGGCTACGTGGACGGCATCCGGATCATCGGGCTTGAGGAGGGGCATATCGTTGTCCACGCCCCGGGCAACCACCGATACGAGGTGGCTGCGGTCGCCGCCGGGACCGTGGTCGGGTACGACGAGACTGCGTATCTCGTCGGACGCATGTATGACAATCCTATGACCCACTACATCAGGGACAGTTCTGTACAGGAAGAGACGATCCGAGAGGACCCGCTCCCTCTGGTTCCGGTCGCGTGCGTCCTCGCCGCCTCGCTCCTCGCCATCGGGTACCTCTTCTCGCGGAGGCGATGACGACCGACCATAATAGTACAACGGAGATAATATGACAGTAGAACGGGTTTTAATCGTGGCCGGGAAAGAGTTCACCGACCACCTCACCAGCCGGAAGTTCCTGGTGATCCTTGCGCTGCTCC